>Ga0075110_1001146_pt1 | contig 11601 bp, 10 predicted proteins | sample AntAceMetag02UK8_FD_69799 | JGI IMG/M metagenome (GOLD analysis project Ga0075110, IMG submission 69799) | Saline lake microbial communities from Ace Lake, Antarctica - Antarctic Ace Lake Metagenome 02UK8 | ecosystem: Environmental > Aquatic > Non-marine Saline and Alkaline > Saline | place... | reverse complement strand
CTATCTTCATCCTGAAATGCCAAAGAATGTAAAAAAAGAAGATGTTTTGAAAGGAATGTATTTGCTAAAAGAATTTGAAAATAAGGGGAAGGCCAAAGTTCAGCTTATGGGCTCAGGTACTATTCTTAATGAAGTTTTACAAGCGGCTGAAATTCTAAGTAGTGAATATGGAATTGACTCTGACGTATGGAGTGTCACTAGCTTTAATGAACTGAAAAAAAATGGAATGGAAGTTGAAAGGAATAATTTACTCAATCCAGAAAAGGAAAGGAAACAATCATTTGTTGAAAAATCCCTAGAGGGAAGATCTGGTCCAATTATCTCTGCTACAGATTATATGCGAACTTATGGTGAGCAAATTAGACCTTATATTAAAGAAAATTACTATGCTTTTGGAACTGACGGCTATGGTAGAAGTGATACTAGAAAAAAATTAAGAGAGTTTTTTGAAGTTAACAAAGAGTATATAGTTGCAAATACATTGAGTATTTTAGCTAAAGAGCAAAAAATTGCATCAAAAGTAGCACAAGAAGCTTTTGAAAAATATAAGATCAATCAAACAAAACCAATACCCACAAAGCTATAATGTCTAATAATATTTTAGTTCCCAATATTGGCGACTTTAACAATGTTGAAATTATTGAGGTCCTAATTAAGGAAGGTCAAGAAATAGAAAAAGGTGACACTGTTATTACGCTTGAAAGTGACAAATCAAGTGTGGAAGTTCCCTCAAGTATGTCTGGTATAGTAAAAGCAGTTAATATTAAAATTGGAGATAAGGTTTCTGAAGGAAGCTTAATAGCTTTGCTGGAAGGTTCTAAAGAATCACCCAGTACAAACGCATCGGAGCCCGAAACTAAAAAAGAAGTGTTTTCAAAAAATGAGCAAGATGAATTAAAAACTTCTGAAGATAATCAGCCACATCAAGTAAATACTATTGTGGACAAACCAATTTCTAGTCAACCAATCTTGCAGTCTACTAAAGGTACAAATATTTCCGGAGCAAGCCCGAAAATTATGAAATTTGCTCGCGAACTTGGAATTTCTGTAAATGAAATTAATGGTAGCGGAAGAAAAGGAAGAATATTAGAACAAGATATTAAAAACTATGTTAGTCAAAATTTAAATAGGGATAAATCTTACCAAACAGAAAATTTAAACGCGAACCCTAAGGTGAACGAGGCAGATTCTCTTCCATATCAACACAATGAGTTTGGTGATGTTGATATTCAAACTATCCCTAGAATTAAAAAAATGTCTGGACCTCATTTAGTTAAGGCATGGAATACAATTCCACATGTAACTCAGCATGATGAATTAGATATTACTGAAATGGAAAGTTTTAGAAAAGGCTTGGTAGATTTAAACACAAGAGAAAAAATATCTATCACACCATTAGCTTTTATGATGAAAGCTTTGGTTAATGCTATGCAAAAATTTCCAAATTTCAATAGTTCTCTTGACCAAGATAAGGTTATTTATAAAAAATACTTTCATATTGGAATTGCTGTTGATACTCCGCATGGATTAATGGTTCCAAAAATTAGAGATGTTAATAAAAAAAATCTTTCAGACCTAAGTAAAGAAGTCAGGTCTGTTAGCAAACTTTGCAAAGAGCTAAAAATTGATAAAAAAGAATTTTTTGGAGGCTCCATGACTATTTCTAGTCTTGGAGGCATAGGAGGAAGTTTTTTTACACCCATCATCAATTCTCCTGAAGTTGCAATCATAGGAATAGGAAAGTCTGAAATAAAACCAGTATTTATTAATGAAAAATTTGAACCAAGAATGATGATGCCAGTTTCGTTATCTTATGATCATAGAATAGTTGATGGAGCTGAAGCTGCAAAATTTTGCCAGGATTTAAAAATTAGTCTTGGAGGAAATTTTGCTATGAAATTAGCAATCTAGAATGTTTGTAAGAGGATTTTGCGAACAAAAATTCTTAGAGATTAAAGAAATTTTTAATAATTTCTTTACAAACCATGAAGAAACTGGAGCTGCATTTTCTATAATTCAAAATAAAAAAAAAATTATCAATTTGTATGGAGGAGTGACAGACTCACAAAATAAACTTTGGGATGAAAATACAATTGTTAATACCTTTTCTGCAAGCAAAGGAATTTATGAAGCTTGTGCTGCGAAGTTATTTAATAATCAGTTAATAGATTTAGAAAAGCCTGTTTCCTATTATTGGCCATCTTTTAAACAATCAAACAAATCATCCATTTTAGTTAAGCACATTTTTTCTCATCAATCTGGGTTGTATCGCTTTAAAACAAAGTTAGAAAATAAAGATTTGCTGAATTGGAAAAAAATTATCTCTATTTTAGAAAACCAAGACCCTGATCACAAACCCGGAGAGAAAACATACTATCATGCAAAAACTCACGGTTACTTAGTTGGAAACTTAATTAAAATTATTAGTGGCTTAAGTGTTGGTCAGTATCTAAAAAAAAACATAACAGATAAAAAAAATTTAAATTTTTATTTTGGGTTAGAAGATTCTCAAATATTAAATGTTGCAGATCTTTCTTTACAAAAATCTGGCACTGAAAATAATACGCCTAAAGATGAAAACTTTAATGCTTTTAATAATCCTGAGCAAAATATAGAATTTTACAATAGCCAAGATTGGAGAAAAGCCGAGATACCTTCTATGGGTGGTCATGGAAACTCCGAGGCTATTGCCTCTATTTATGATTATTTGGCTAACGACCTTAAAAACGATCAAAAAAATATAATTAATCAAAACATACTGTCTAAATGCTTAGAAGAAACAAAGCCCAGAATAGATTTGAGTTTAAATTTTCCCATTAGATGGACAAATTTAGGCTTTATTTTAAGAGGAGGATGGATGTTTGGAAAGCACAAGGAATCTTTTGGACACAACGGCTGGGGTGGTTCATTGGGCTTTGCAGACCCAATTAATGGGCTTGGTATATCTTATGTAACAAAAGAAATTAACCCTACAATGGGGATGGATCGAAGAGCAGTAACTTTAGTTAAAAAATTTTATGAGTTGTTAATTTGATTTGCTAGCAAGGTTGCACTAGACCAGGCATCTTCTGCTTTGGATCCACACATCCAATCACCACAAATACCAAGCTTAATATCGCTGTTCCAATAAAATTTTTCTGAAAAATCCTTGTTTTTAAAAGCATATAACCATCCATGTATATCCTTATGAACAATTTCTGCATTTTGAATTTTAAGTAAACTAAAAAACTCTTGAATCATTAACTCCATAACTTCTTCTTTTTTATCTCTATAAATATGGCAGTAATTATTGGCAAAACCTAAGCTACTTTGCAAAGTCCACAGCTCAAGATTGTCATTATTACCAACTCTTAATTTTGAGCTTTCATTTGCAGCCCATCTTAGGATGGAGTTTTTTTGAAACTTTATCCCACACGATTTAAGACCTAATGGTTTTTTAAATCCAATCATTGTAGTGAGGTTTGGCTCCATTGACCCTTCAAAATTTAAATTTAAACTAAGGGAACTTGTAACTTTTTGACATTGTTCCAAGGGCATGGTCAAAATTAATTTTTCGCATTCTTGAATACTCTTGTCTTTAAATTGTAAAATCCATTTATTACCTACCCTCTTAATACTAAATAATTCTTTTAAATAATTAACCTCCGAACCTATTAAATTTTTAACAAAATCATTATTTCCTAATTTTCCTATGTATTTTTTTTTATCTATTATTTTATTTTCTTCAAAAAGAAGGAAGTCTCCATTCCACTCTTTTATGAAAGATTCTAAATATTGACTTAAAAAAGAATCAAACTCTTTTGTCTTTGGAGAGATGAATTGCAGGCCATGATCAAACAGTCCAACATTGTCGACTCTTCTAGTGGAGGATCTTCCTCCAGGTCCTCTACTTTTGTCAAATATTGAAATATTATTATTTGAATTTAAAAGCTTAGTGAGCACTGCCGAGGAGAAGCCCGATCCAATTATAGCTGTTTTGCCCATAGTTTCGTGTTAATAATAATTTTTAAAATGAATTTACTTCCCTATCTAACAAATATAAAAATATTTAAAAGAATTATTCCATCTATTGTAAAAAGAGTTCTTAAAATATTTGGAAAAAATATTTTTATATACGAATTTAACGGTCTTAGATTAAATATTAATCTTGAAGAACCAATAGATAAATTAATTTTTTTTTACAATGACTATGAAAAAAAACAAATAAATTTTTTAATTTCAAAAATCAAAGAAGCTAATCCTCATTGTTTTATAGATATTGGAGCAAATAGTGGAATTTATTCTTTGCATGTAGCAAACAATTTTCCAAAATTAAATATTTTTTCTTTTGAGCCAGTAAAAACAACTTTTTCAAAATTAAAAAAAAATACCCTAATTAATAAAAATACTGAAAATATTTTATTGTACAACTTTGGTCTCTCTAATCAGAATCGGTTATTAAAAATGAAAGCTTTAAAGAAAAATGGATATATTCAGCAGGGTGGATTTAGCATTGTTGACAAGAATGAAAATGTATCATCTCCTCACCTTCATACTGAATTTTTCCAATTTAAAAAAGGAGATGAGCAACTTAATATAAAAAATAATACTATTTTTATTAAAATTGATGTTGAGGGTCATGAGCTTAGTGTTTTAAATGGAATGGCAAAGCTAATAAAGAATAACAATGTTTTTATGCAGATAGAGATTTTTGATAATTTATTTGAAAAAACAAATTATTTTTTAAGAAAAAATAACTTTAAAATGATTCATAAAATTTATAGCGATGGAAAAATGGACTACTATTATAAAAATTTTTAATATTTTGGCGGAGAGAGAGGGATTCGAACCCTCGATACGATTGCTCGCATACACACTTTCCAAGCGTGCTGATTAAACCGCTCTCACATCTCTCCATCTTAACTGTCTTTATTTATTTTTAAAACACCAACGAATGCTTCCTGGGGTATCTCAACGTTTCCAAATTTCTTCATTCTAGATTTTCCTTTTTTCTGCTTATCAAGTAGCTTTCTTTTTCTATCTCTTGCCCCACCACCATGAATTTTGGTTAACACATCTTTTTTAAATCCCTGTATTGTTTCTCTTGCAATAATTTTTCCACCAATTGCAACTTGGATTGGTATTTGAAATTGATGTCTAGGAATTAGTTCTTTTAACTTTTCGCATATCAATCTTCCTTGTCTTGTAGCGAACTCTCTATGAATAATCATGGAAAGTGCATCTACTGGCTCTGCATTCACCAAAACTGAAAGTTTAATCAAATCACCCTCTTTATATTCACTAATTTCATAGTCAAAACTGGCATATCCGCTAGAGATAGACTTTAAACGATCGTAAAAATCGAAAACAACTTCATTTAATGGAAGTTCATACTTTAGCACTGCTCTATTTCCTGAGTAAGATAAGTTTTTTTGCAATCCTCTTTTTTCTTCACAGAGCTTTATAATAGACCCTAGATATTCATCTGGTGTTATTAATGTTGCATTAATCCATGGTTCTTTAATTGCTTTGATGTAGTTTGGTTCGGGCATACTACTTGGATTTTGCAAATCATTTTTTGTGCCATCTAGTTTTTCTAATTTATAAACAACTCCTGGAGTGGTAGTAATTAAATTTAAATCATATTCGCGATCTAATCTTTGAACAGCAATCTCTAAATGTAACAATCCAAGAAAACCACATCTAAAACCAAGTCCTAAGGCAGACGAAGATTCTGGCTCATAAAGCAAACTAGAATCATTCAAAGCTAATTTTCCCAAGCTATCTCTTAGTAATCCATAATCAGAGCTATCCACTGGAAATAAACCGCAAAACACAACCGGCTTGCTTGGTTTAAACCCTGGTAATGCTTGGGTAATAGGATTTTTTGCTAACGTAATTGTATCTCCTACTTTTGTCTCCGAAACACTTTTAATTCCAGTAACAATAAAGCCCATCTCACCAGGTCCCAAGCTATCTTTATCTATTGGCTTTGGAGTGAATACTCCAACTTTGTCAATTTGATATTTTGCTCCATTGGACATCATTAAAATTTCATCATCCTTTTTAATAAACCCATCTATAACTCTTACTAATATTACGACTCCCAAATAACTGTCATACCAACTATCCACTAACAGAGCTTTTAATTGATCGTTACTTACACTTTTTGGTGATGGTAATTTTTCTACAATAGCATTTAAAATATCTTCAATTCCTATGCCTGTTTTTCCTGATGCCAAAATAGCATCCGAAGTATCTAGTCCAATTACATCTTCAATTTCTTTTTTAACTATTTCTGGTTCTGAAGCTGGCAAATCAGCTTTGTTTAAAACAATTACAATCTCATGATTATTGTCCATGGCTTGATAAACATTGGCAAGCGTTTGAGCTTCTACACCCTGCGTACTATCCACTACCAATAAAGACCCTTCACAAGCTGCCAAAGAACGACTAACCTCATAACTAAAATCTACGTGGCCGGGAGTATCCATAATATTTAGAATATAATTTTTTCCATCTTTGTGCTTGTAATTTAATCTTACTGTTTGTGCTTTAATGGTAATTCCTCTTTCTCTTTCAATGTCCATTGAATCAAGAACTTGTTCTTTCATTTCTCTTGCTTGCAAGCCTCCACAAGTTTGAATAAGACGATCTGCAAGAGTAGATTTTCCGTGATCTATATGTGCTACGATAGAAAAATTTCTAATTAAATCTGTGGGAGAACTCATGAACTTCTTAGAGTACCGCCTGTACAGGATTGGACTGATGATATAATTTTTTGGCTAATTTCTTCAATTGTTTTCTCATCTAAAGTTTTTTCCATCGACTGTAATTTAACGCTAAAGGCTACTGATTTTTTGTCTTGTTTAATATTGTCTCCTTCATATACATCAAAAATATCGATATTAGTTATTAATAGTGGATCGCAATCTCTAACTGCGGAGATAAGCTGACTGGCACTAATATTCTTATCAACAATAAAAGCAAAATCTCTATCTACTGTCTGGAATTTAGAAACTACATAAGCCTTCTTTGAATCTTTTATTTTTCTTTTTGGTTCAACAATGTTGTCTAAATAAATCTCAAAACCACAAGGAGAAAAGCTGTCTAACTCTAATTGATTAACAATTGTTGGATTAAGTTCACCAAAACATGCAAGCAATGGTCCTTTAATTGAACCCAAATAAAATGATCCAGATCTACCGGGGTGAAAAGATTGGTTGCTATTATTATTCACAACAAGTTTAGAACTATCTATTCCGAGATCTGTCAAAATTTGAAGCACATCAGATTTAGAATCATAGGGGTTGAAGGATTCTGTTTTTTTCATCCAGTTTTTTTCAATCTTATTTCCCATCAATATTCCTGTGGCAACAGTGATTTGTTGCCCTGGCTTCTTTCCTTTAAAAATAGGACCAACTTCAAAGAGCATTAAATTTTTATGACCTCTATCTACGTTATTTTTTGAGTGAATTAACAAATTAGAGAACATAGATGTTCTTAAAGTATCAAGATCAGAAGATATTGGATTTATTAATCGTAATTTTTTATCTGAAAAAAAATCATCAACTTTTGAGCTAGTAAAAGACCATGTAACTGTTTCTAAATATCCCAAAGAAGCGATAGATCTTTGAATATAGTGAAAAATTCTTTGGTGATGGTTTAGGGCTGGTTTAAGGACAGTTTTGTTTGGCTCTGCCAAAGGAATGTTATTATACCCCTTAATCCTAATAAGCTCTTCGATCACATCAACTTCTTGATTTATATCTGGTCGAAAACTAGGAACTATTAATTCTAAAGTATGTTTTTTATTTTTTACTCCAAATCCTAAATTTTCTAAAATTTTTACACTCTCTGAGCTAGAGATTTCAAATCCTATTAGTTTCTTAAAATTTGCCAAAGTAAAATTAATTTTTTTTTCTTTATAAGTGGATTTTCCAACAATTGTAATGGGTCCAATTTTACCGCCGCAAATTTCTTGAATTAATTTAGAGGCTTTAATTAACCCCTCTTCAATTGAAGTTGGGTCTACTCCTCTTTCAAATCTATATTTTGCATCCGTTAATAGACCTAATTTTTTGGAAGATTTTGCAATAGATACTGGATCAAAACTTGCAGCCTCTAAAAAAATATTAGAAGTTGAGATTTCTGTACTGCTGGAAACTCCACCAATTATCCCTCCCAAACCTAAAATTTTTGATTGATCAGAAATAACACAGTCGTCTGATGATAGCACATATTTTTTATTATCAAGAGACACAAAGCTTTCGCTTTTATTTGATTTTCTAACTACAATTTTTCCATATAACTTGTCTGCATCGTAAGCATGAAGCGGTCTATTCATATCTAGCATTACATAGTTAGTGATATCTACAATTGCAGATATAGATTTTTGACCAATAGATTCTAAATCTTTTTTTAACCATTCAGGACTTTCTTGGTTTTTAACTCCCTCGATAAAACAACTTCCAAACTGAAAGCATCCAGAATTTTTTTCTATTTCTACTGGTGCAGTTTTTTTTGATGAAATTTTTACTTTATCTAATTTGGGATTAAGAAAGATACCCTCGCCCGAAGCTGCGAGATCCCTAGCAATTCCTCTGATGCCGAGGCAGTCAGATCTATTAGGTGTAATTGAAATATCAATCATTGGATCTAAATTTTCATTAAAAAAATTGACACCTATTTTTTTTTTAGAATTCAATTCAATAATACCCTCGCTACTATCTGATATATTTAGTTCAGATTCTGAACATAGCATTCCAAATGATTCTACTCCTCTAATCTTAGCAATTGAAAGCTTCATGCCATTTTTGGGAATAACTGTTCCAGGAGAAGCATAAACAGTAACTAAACCATTTTTTGCATTAGATGCTCCACAAACTACTTTTGCAATATGTCCATCACCGATATCTACATCGCAAATTTTTAGTTTGTCAGCATCTGGATGTTTAATGGCCTTTAATATTTTGCAGACTTTAAAATTAGACAAGTTGGTTTTTACAGAACTAATATTTTCTACCTCCAAACCAATGGATGTTAGTTTTTCACCAATTTGGTCTGTGGTAGCTTTGGTTTTTAAGTACTTTTTTAACCAAGGAAGAGTGATATTCATTTTGCTAATCCTCTATAATTAGTTGGAACGTCATTCGCATTAAATCCAAAATATTGCAACCATCTCACATCACTTTCAAAAAATGACCTTAGATCATTAATTCCATATTTCAACATTGCTAATCGATCAATCCCAACACCAAAAGCGTAGCCTTGATATTTTTTAGTATCTACTTTTGCATTTTGTAAAACATTTGGATGAACCATCCCACATCCTAAAATCTCTAGCCACTTATCACCCTGTCCTATAGTTATTTTTCCATTCTTAATCTCATAGCCAATATCCACTTCTGCTGATGGCTCTGTAAATGGAAAATGACTAGGTCTAAAACGCATTTTAATTTGATCTACCTCAAAAAATTTTTTTAAAAAATAATCTAGACACCCCCTTAAATCTGCCATGGTTACATCTTGATCGACATAAAGACCTTCTAATTGGTGAAACATTGGAGTGTGTGTTTGGTCACTATCACAACGATAAGTTCTTCCTGGTGCAATAATTTTTAAAGGAGGTTTTTCATTAGCATTGTCCTGATTTGAACTGGTGATGTGTGGGTTCTCATTAATAACTTTTTTTGCTCATCTAAATAAAAAGTATCATGCATGTCACGAGCTGGGTGATTAGGCGGTGTGTTTAAAGCTGTAAAATTATTATATTCATTTTCAATATCCGGTCCTTCTGCTACTGAAAAGCCCAGTTCAGCAAATATACAAGTTAATTCATCTATCACTTGAGAAACTGGATGAATTTTACCCTGCGGTTTGACTGTAGCCGGAAGCGTTATATCTATAGTTTGAGTTTCTAGTTTTTTTTGAATTTCCTCTTGTTCAAACTTTTTGGACAGTGTGGAAAATGTTTCTAAAACTTTAGTTTTTAAAATATTAAGTTGAGAAGCAAATTCTTTCTTCTTATCTTTGTCAATTGTGGCAAGATCTTGGAATAGTTTTGATAGAGTTCCTTTTTTACCTAGGACTTCTATTCTTAAATTTTCTAAATCTTCTTTGCTTGCAAGATGAGAAAACTTAGTAAAAATTTCTTGTTCTAATGTTGTCAGATTATTCATCTAAAAATTAAAAGTTTAATTTAATTTAGATGAGATTGTACCTTTTTTACAATAGATTTAAAGGTTTCAGGATTGTGATAAGCTATATCAGCCAATACTTTACGATCGATTTTAATTTTAGACTTAATTAATCCGTTTATAAATTTAGAATAAGTTAAACCTTCCGCTCTCACTCCTGCATTAATTCTTTGAATCCACAAAGATCTGAAAATTCGTTTGTTTCTTCTTCTATCTCTGTATGCATACTGAAGTGATTTTTCAACAGCTTGCTTTGCTACTCTAATTGTATTTTTTCTTCTTCCTCTAAAGCCCTTGGCTTGTTTAAAAACTTTTTTATGCTTTTGGTGACTTGCCTGACCTCTTTTAACTCTTGCCATATTATCCTCTTACGCCGTAGGGCATATATGATTTAATTATCTTAGCATCCTGCTTGGATAAGACCGTTGTGCCTCTTAATTTTCTAATCTGCGCATTTGTTCTTTTTATCATTCCATGCCTTTTTCCAGCTTGGGGTGCTTTTACTTTCCCACTAGCTGTAAACTTGAAACGTTTTTTTGCAGAGCTCTTAGTTTTTAATTTTGGCATAAAATGTATCGGGGTTATACAAAGATTGTGATTTGAAAACAACAGAAATCGATTGCCTATAAGGCCTGAATTATTAAGGTCATTTGACGACCTTCCATTTTTGCAGATTGTTCGACCTTGCCCTTTTCTTTAACATCTTCAATAATTCTTCTAACTAGGTCGTAGGCAGCCTTTACAAACTCCATTTCTCTGCCTTTAAATTTAATCGTAAACTTAACTTTATCTCCTGCAGTTAGAAATTTGATTGCATTTTTAATTTTAAAATCATAGTCATGAACGTCTGTTACAGGTCGTAATTTAATTTCTTTTAATAAAATAATTTTTTGTTTTTTTCGTGCCTGACTAGCCTTCTTTTGTAGTTCATATTTGTATTTACCGCTATCCATTATTTTACAAACAGGGGGTTTTGTATTGGCAGCAATTTCTATCAGATCTAGTCCTACTTCTTGCGCTCTATTGATAGCTTCGCCTAAAGGAACAATTCCAATATTATCACCTTCGTGGTCAATTAGCTGAACTTCGGAAGATCTAATATTATTATTTGTTCGGGGACCGCGATCTCTTGGTTTTCGATTATATTGAAAATTTTTATTAATAATAATACCTCTATATTTTCGGAGCTTGAGACTCTTGAGACAGAAGTGAAAGAATTTTTTCTAAACTTTCTGTTTGCTGCTCTTCTTGTCCCAATCTACGCAAAGTAATTGTTTTGTTATTAACTTCTTTTGAACCACAAATCATTAAGATGGGAATTTTTCCAAGGGAGTGTTCTCTAATTTTATAATTAATTTTTTCATTTCTTAGATCAATAATAGGTCTTATTGAAATTTTTTCAAGCTGATTCAATATTTCTTTT
>Ga0075110_1001140_pt1 | contig 11648 bp, 10 predicted proteins | sample AntAceMetag02UK8_FD_69799 | JGI IMG/M metagenome (GOLD analysis project Ga0075110, IMG submission 69799) | Saline lake microbial communities from Ace Lake, Antarctica - Antarctic Ace Lake Metagenome 02UK8 | ecosystem: Environmental > Aquatic > Non-marine Saline and Alkaline > Saline | place... | reverse complement strand
CATCGATCTGGAGTTCGAGCTGCCATTGTCAGGATTTTTCGATGAGGTTCATGGGCGTGTTGGTGCAGTCGATTATGAGCACATTGAGATAGAAGGGACAGAGATTGGTACTCGATACACGCAGTCGGGTGTTGAGGGCCGAGTAGCCTTGCATCAGGTTGAGGTAGAGGGTCGACAGGGTGTAGTTGGTTTCCAAGGGTCGACGCGTGAGTTTGCAGCGATGGGAAGCGAGGCATTTATTCCGGAGACAGACATTGGCTCGCTTGCACTATTTACCGTTCAAAGCCTCGATACTGGGTCTGTGCTTTTCGAAGCCGGTGCGCGCATCGAAAGACAAAAGCTAGATCAAGTCTCGGGTGGCTGCGATAGGTCGGATACAAGTTGGAGTGGCAGTGGTTCTGCACTATGGCGAATGACCGAGCAAAGCAATCTAATCTTCTCTGTCTCGCATTCGGAGCGCGCCGCTACTGTCGACGAGCGTTATTCAAACATTCAAGGCGATTGCACCGAATTGCCTCTTGAACTGATGGTTCCGCATGCGTCAACGCAGCGGCTAGAAGTCGGGCTTCCAGATGCCGACACAGAGCGGGCAACTAATTTTGAGTTTGGGCTGCGTAAACACGCTGGCGGGATAACCGGCGAACTCAATTTTTTCTATAACGACATTGCCGACTACATCTATTTGGCGAATACTGAGCTTGAGTACGATGAAGTAATGGTCTCGCGTTTCCGGCAAGAAGACGCCAGTTTTATGGGTCTTGAGGCGCAGCTCAGCGCGCCTTTGCGCCGCAGTGGCGACCACTTAACCGAGGTGTCTTTCTTTGCTGATTATGTGCGGGCTGAGTTGGACAGCAGCGGTGATGTGCCTCGTATTCCCCCTCTGCGAGCGGGAATAGAATTGCAGCACTCGCATTTTCACTGGCAGGCAAAGCTGCGATGGCAAGAAGTGCAACAGCAAGATAACGTGGCATTCGGCGAGCTCGCCAGCGCGGGATACAGCTTGCTCAGCGCCTACGCCGATTGGCATTTCGATCTCGGCAATCGCGAAGCGCTGGTGTTTCTGAGGGGCACAAACCTACTCGATGAGGAAATCCGTGAGCACCCGTCTTTCTTAAAAGAAGTGGCTCCGGGTGCGGGCCGAGCCTGGGAGCTTGGGGTAAGGTTTAACTTCTAAGAATCGGCTGAGGGCGTTGGCTCGAAGTCACCGCTTAGGCTCACCAGCTGGTCGTTTTCGAATAATACCGAGAGGCGCTCTTGGCCGCGCTCCCCTCCCCCCGGCTGGAAATTGTACACATAGTCCCAGCGGTCCTGATGGTAGGGATCGCGGACTAACGGAGTCCCCATCACGAAAATCACCTGGCGCTTGGTCATTCCGGGGCGCAGCTGGTCGACCATCTCCTGAGTGATGATATTTCCCTGCGGGATCGAAATTTTGTAAACGCCGGGGAAATCCATCGATCCGATGTTGTTACAGCTGCTAAGTACTAAGAAAGAGGCGATAGCGAGCCAAGATTTTAATGTGCGCATGAGTGAAGAGTTGTTCCTTGTTTTGCCGTTGATCCGGCTTAGGGGCATAATGGTAACCCAGTTGCGCGGTTAGCACGAACCGCGGTGCAGAGTTAACTTTGGCATAATGCCGCCATTAGACCTAAAGGGTAAACATGAGCTCAGAGAATCAAGAACTTCGCGATGCCGGACTCAAGGTAACTCACCCGAGGGTTAAGATCCTGCAAATGCTCGAGAGTTCCGAAACAAAACACGTTTCTGCAGAAGACGTTTACAAGATGCTGCTCGAAGCCAATGAAGACACGGGTCTGGCCACGGTCTACCGAGTGCTAACTCAATTTGAGGCCGCGGGACTTGTGACCCGGCACCATTTCGAGGGCGGCACCTCGGTATTTGAGCTGAGTACCGAACATCACCACGACCATATCGTCTGCAATAAATGCGGTCAGGTGCAGGAATTTTACGACGAGGTGATCGAAGAGCAGCAAGAGAAGATCGCGCGTAAATACGAATTCAAGATAACCGACCATAGCCTCTATTTATACGGGCTTTGCAAGGCCTGTCAGAGCTAGCTGCGACTCAAGCGTAATTACCGCGGATTCTTTCGTTTTTTTGCTGGGTCTTTTGCTGGGCTTTTCGCTGCTCCATTTGCTGGGCTTTTCGATGGACGCTTATTTTTGGCCTGAGGTTTAACTATCGGTGCGCTGGCCTGTTGTTTTAGGCTTTTGCCTAGTTTCGCCAAACCTAGTTTCGCCAAATTAGAAGTAGCCATCATCTGCTTAGCATGCGCCATTGATTCGGCGCTGCAGTCGTCGCCGCCCAGCATGCGAGCGACCTCTTTAAGGCGGCTATCCTCGTCCAATTTATCGATTTGGGTCAGCGTTGAGTCGCCACTCGCCTGCACCGACTTGCTCACAAAATAATGACTATGGCCCTGACCGGCGACCTGCGCCTGATGCGTCACACAGAGTACCTGACTCGATTCTCCAAGCTTGCGCAGTAATTCTCCAACGATCTTTGCAACACCGCCGCCAATGCCAACGTCTACCTCGTCGAATACCAAGCTTGGCGTGCGTGAGGTTTGCGCTGTGATTACCTGAATGGCGAGGCTTATGCGCGAGAGTTCGCCACCAGAGGCGATCTTGATCAGCGGCTTGGCGCTTTGGCCTGGGTTCGTACTTACGAGAAATTCGATAGCTTCGGCGCCACCCGCGCTTGGCTTATCGGAGGCATTGGGTGTAAGTGCGACCTCAAGCCGTGCGTGTGGCATGCCCAGACTCTGCAGTTGCTCGTCCACCTGCTCGGCGAGTTTGACTGCGCCGGCTTTACGCTGCTTGCTCACCTTTGCTGCAACTTTTTTGAACTCAGCGCGAAGAGTCGAATCTGCTGCTTTTAGTTGTGCTAATTCTTCGTCACTGTTTTCTATGTTTTGCAGTTGAGCGTGCATATTGTCGGTTAGCGTGAGCAACTCTGTGGGCTTAACGCGGTGTTTGCGCGCGAGCGCGTAGATGTCGCTGAGGCGCTGGTTTACCTGTTCGAGGCGCTGCGGGTTAGCTTCGAACCCATCGACAAAGAGGCGTAGGTCATCAATTGCTTCGTCTAGCTGAATCCACGCAGAGTCAATCAACGTCGCAGCATTGCTTAACCTGGCCCCCTTGCCCTGCAGGGCCGTGAGTATTCCATTGGCCTTGGCGAGAAGGTCGCCCGCGTTACCTTCACCATCGCCGGCGCAGCAGTCTAATGCAGCTTGCGCCGAGGCGATAGTTTCATCGGCATTGCTGAGCTGTTTGAACTCAGTCTCGAGGCTCTCGAGTTCATCTTCGCCCAATGCGAGCTCATCTAGCTCGCTTAGCTGATAGCTGAGCAATTGAATCTGCGCCGAGCCGTCTTCGCTGCGTTCGCTGAGCTGCTCGATTACTTGTTTGTTCTTAAGCCAGAGTTTGTATGCAGCGGCGAGAGACTGCGCAGCCGCTGCGTCGACACAGTATTCATCTAGCAGGCGCTGGTGTGTCGCGCGCTGCAAGAGTGACTGGTGCTCGTGTTGGCTGTGGATATCGATCAGCATTTCGCCGAGGGTTTTCATGTCGCCGAGCGTTGCAGGCGAGCCGTTTATAAAACCCTTTGACCTGCCGTCTTCGCCGACAACGCGGCGCAATAGGCAGCGATCAGGTTCGTTATCATCAGTCAGTTCGTGCATGGTCAGCCAAGCTGCTGCAGACTCGATAGCGGTGATGTCGAACAAAGCGCTGATTTCGGCCTTACTCGCCTCGCTGCGCACAATGCTCTTGTCGGCTCGATCGCCTAGGGTTAACCCGAGGCCGCCCAGCATGATTGATTTGCCCGCACCGGTCTCACCGCTAATCGCGGACATTCCTGGGCCGAATTCTATCTCGAGGCTGTCGACGGTGGCGTAGTTTTGGATGGCTAGCTGCAAGAGCATAGAACAGTTTCCACGGTCACGAATTGATGGAGTTAACGTGACGAAGTATAGGTGATGGTGAGTGCTGTATGCACTAAATCTTGCTATTGAAGTCGCGCACTTTAAAGTGTCGCGGGAGTTGAAAGCGACCAAGACGACCCCATATACGAGCAATCGAATGCGTTGCCGGAGCTCCGGTGCTAGGAGCGACGGCCTCGAACGCCTCTTTATAGGCTGCAAGCAGCTAATAACTAAGGGAATTACGAGAGGAAGCTATGAGCGATCAGAACCCCGATCAAGATCAGGTTGAAAATGAAGCGAATCCGGAATTAGCGACGGAAGAGGCTACCATTGCCGACGCACAAGATGTCCCGGAGGGCGAGCAACCGATCGATGAAATGAGCCGATTGCAAGAGCAGCTAGACGCTGCTGAAACAGCGGCTGGAATGGCCCGCGATGAACTCTTACGAGTGCAAGCCGAAATGCAGAATCTGCGTCGACGCACAGAGCAAGATATCGAGAAGGCGCATAAGTTTGGTCAGGAGAAGTTTAGTACCGAGCTTCTTGCAGTAATGGACAACCTCGAGCGGTCTGCGGCTGCTGCCGAGGCGAGCGAAGACGAGGCGGTTCAGGCGATTAAAGAAGGCGTCGAACTCACTTTGAAAGGGTTTATGGATTGCTTTAAGCGCTTCAACATCGAGGCGGTTGACCCGCTTGGCGAGCCATTCGACCCGCAGCTCCACCAGGCGATGTCGATACAGGAAAGCCCAGATGCGGAGCCAAACTCGGTCATCGCTGTGATGCAAAAAGGTTACACGCTGCATGGCAGGGTGATTAGGCCGGCGATGGTCATGGTGTCGAAATAGGGATTGAGCAGAAAGATTAGGGTTGGGTGCCTTGAAATCGCGGCGGTTGCGCCAATATTTACTACCAAGACAGACTTAAAGACCGCCAGCGAAGCTGCCGGGTAAATGGAGAATAAAGATGGGTAAGATAATAGGAATTGACCTCGGCACTACGAACTCCTGCGTGGCAGTGATGGACGGTGGCGAAGCTAAAGTGATCGAGAACGCCGAAGGCGATCGCACCACCCCTTCGATCATCGCGTATGCGAGCGATGGCGAGATATTAGTTGGGCAACCTGCGAAGCGCCAAGCCGTTACTAACCCGAACAACACGCTGTTCGCGATCAAGCGCTTGATCGGCCGTCAGTTCAACGACGATGTTGTCCAAAAAGACATCAAAATGGTGCCTTACAAGATTGTGAAAGCCGACAACGGTGACGCGTGGGTAGAGATAAATGGCGAGAAAATGTCGCCTCCTCAAATTTCAGCGCAAACCTTGAAGAAGATGAAAAAAACCGCCGAGGATTTCTTGGGCGAGCCGGTAACCGAAGCGGTTGTCACTGTGCCTGCCTACTTTAACGATGCCCAGCGTCAGGCGACTAAAGATGCGGGCCGCATTGCTGGCCTCGACGTGAAGCGCATTATCAACGAGCCAACTGCGGCTGCGCTTGCCTACGGTATGGACAAGAAGGCGGGCGATTCTACTATCGCGGTTTACGACCTCGGCGGCGGTACGTTCGATATCTCGATTATTGAAATTGCAGAAACCGATGGCGAACACACATTCGAAGTATTGTCGACGAATGGTGATACGTTCCTTGGCGGTGAAGATTTCGATCTGCGTCTAATCGATTATCTAGCAGACGAGTTTAAGAAAACGTCGGGCATGGATTTGCATAACGATCCACTCGCGTTGCAGCGCTTAAAAGAAGCAGCAGAGAAGGCGAAGATCGAGCTTTCTTCATCGCAGTCTACAGAGGTGAATCTTCCTTATATTACCGCCGATGCAAGCGGCCCTAAGCATTTGGTGCAAAAGTTAACACGGGCGAAATTTGAAGCGCTCGTTGAAGACCTAGTCGAGCGTACGCTCGAGCCATTGAAGCTTGCCCTCGCGGACGCCGATCTTCAAATCGGTGGTATCGACGATGTCATTCTCGTTGGTGGCCAGACCCGCATGCCTCTCGTGCAGAAGCGCGTGACAGAGTTTTTCGGTAAAGAGCCACGCCGTGACGTAAATCCGGACGAGGCGGTAGCGGTAGGTGCGGCGATTCAGGCGGCAGTATTGTCTGGTGAAGTCACCGATGTCTTACTCCTAGACGTGACGCCTTTGTCGCTCGGCATAGAGACTATGGGCGGTGTTGCGAGCACGTTAATCGAGAAGAACACGACTATCCCAACGAAGAAGACGCAGGTCTTCTCAACGGCAGACGACAATCAAACAGCCGTGACTATTCACGTCGTTCAAGGCGAGCGCAAGCAAGCGGCGCAGAACAAATCGCTTGGTCGTTTTGACTTGTCGGATATTCCTCCTTCTCCGCGTGGTATGCCCCAGATCGAAGTGGCATTCGACCTCGATGCAAACGGTATATTGAATGTGTCCGCGAAAGACAAAGCGACGGGTAAAGAGCAGTCTATTGTGATCAAGGCATCGAGCGGACTGTCGGATGAAGAAATCGATCAGATGATCAAAGACGCCGAGGCGAACTCAGCAGACGACAAGAAGTTTGAAGAAATGGTCACGGTTCGCAATACAGCCGACGGCATGATTCATGCGACTAAGAAGACTGTTGAAGAAGCTGGCGACAAAGCAACTGACGAAGAGAAAGAGGCAATCAATACGGCAATCGCTGAACTCGAAGAAGCGCTTAAAGGCAGTGATAAAGACGCGATCGAGGCGAAGACCACTGCATTAACAGAAGCCTCGTCTGCGCTGGCGCAGAAGATGTATGCGGATGCAGCGGCAGCCGAGGGTGCGGATAATGCAACCGAAGCTGGCGGAGAAGACGACGCCGTAGACGCCGAGTTCGAAGAAGTTAAGGACGAAGAAAAGGATAAGTAATCCTTAACAACTGAGAGTTTTATGTCAAAACGTGACTACTATGAGGTGCTGGATGTAGATAGGGGAGCAGACGCGGCCGCTTTGAAAAAGGCATATCGCCGCGTTGCGATGAAAAATCATCCCGACCGAAATCCAGATAACCCCGATGCGGAAAACATTTTTAAGGAGGCCAATGAGGCTTTCGAAGTGTTGTCCGACAAAGAAAAACGCGCCCGCTATGACCAGTATGGTCATGCGGGCGTTGACGGTCAGACGAGTGCAGGCGGCGCAGACTTTGGCGATATGTTTGGCGATATTTTCGGCGACATATTTGGCGGTGGGCGCGGAGGCGGTGGCAGAAGCCACGTGCGTAAGGGCGCAGATCTTCGCTATAACCTCGATCTTAGCTTAGAAGACGCAGTGCGTGGAACGACAGTTAAAATACAGATTCCTACTACTGTGACCTGCGAGACCTGTGACGGTTCTGGTGCTAAGAAAGGCTCGCAGCCTATTGACTGCACAACCTGCGGCGGTCATGGGCAGGTACGCATGCAGCAGGGGTTTTTCTCTGTGCAGCAAACATGTCCGCGCTGTCAGGGCGCAGGTAAACAGATTAAAGATCCTTGCAATACCTGTCATGGGCGCGGAGCGGTTCGTGAAAACAAAACGCTGTCGGTTAAAGTGCCAGCAGGTGTTGATACGAGCGATCGCATACGCCTCACAGGCGAGGGTCAAGCCGGCGAGCACGGTGGACCGCCTGGCGATCTGTACGTTGAGATGAACGTGCAGCCGCATAAAATATTCGAGCGAGAAGGCGCGGATTTATTCTGTGAGATCCCCATAAGCTTTGGTGATGCAGCCCTCGGCGGCGAGCTAGAAGTACCGACGCTAGATGGCCGAGTGAAGCTTAAGATTCCTGTCGAAACTCAAACCGGGAAATTGTTTAGGTTGCGCGGTAAAGGCATAAAGCCTGTTCGTGGTGGCAATGTAGGTGATTTGCTTTGCCGTGTCGTGGTCGAGACGCCTGTGCATTTGACTAAGCGGCAGAAAGAGATTTTGGAAGAATTCCAAACTATTCAAGAAGGCGAAGGTAAAAAGCAGTCGCCTAAACGTACGTCATTCTTTGACGGCGTGAAGAGTTTCATTGACGAACTGCGTGGCTAGCCGAGTATCGCTGCGTGTTCTTCTGGCGCGAGCCGTGGACCAAAATTAGACACAACCCGCGCAGAGGCGAGAGACGCTAAGTTTCCAGCCGCTTCGAAGTCCATTCCATTGGTGATGCCATACAAAAACGCGCCGGCGAACATGTCGCCTGCACCATTTGTATCGATCGCATTGACGGCATTGGGGGATATGGGGATGCGGCGATCGCCATCGAATAACAAAGCACCTTTGGCGCCGAGGGTAACGACGAGCTTCTTTGCAAAACCTTGAGCTTTCGTAAATGCAGCTTCAAAATCGTCTGTCTGCGCCCACAGACCCAATTCGCGTTCGTTGCAGAATAAGAGGTCGACTCCGGTGCCAAGCACTTCATTGATGTTGTCGCGGAAGTATTCGAGCATCGAGGGGTCCGAAAAGGTCATCGCGGTGCTGACGCCTTGGCTTTCGGCATAGCGCTTGAGTTCGATAATGGCAGCGCGCGCGCTCGGCGAAGTCACTAAATAACCTTCGAGGTAGATGTATTTCGAACGGTCTGCCGCACTTAGGTCTAGGTCTGAACTATCAATCGAACCCGACACGCCGAGGTGGGTATGCATCGTGCGTTCCGCATCTGGACTGATCATTACTACACAGCGACCACTGGCGCCTTCGGCACGTTGGCTTTCGGTGTTGGTCTCGATGTTCTGATCGCCAAGCTGCGAAAGAAAGAAGTCGCCAGTCTCATCGTTTCCCAGTTTGCAGGAGTAATAGGCGCGGCCTCCGAACTGGCTGAGCGCATAAAGCGTGTTGGCAGCAGAGCCGCCACCGGCACGCTTCTTAAGTCCGTGCTCTGCCATCAATAACTCAACGAGTTTGGCCTGCTCATCACCTTCGACCAGCGTCATTAATCCCTTCTCTATGCCATGCGAGTCGAAGAAGGCGTCGCTGACCTCGAATTCCTTGTCGACGAGGGCATTGCCCACGGCATAAACATCGTATTTTTTATCTTGAGACATTCAGCAAATTCCTTGGGCAGCGGTGTTAGCTAGCGAGGGCGGCAAAAGCGTTTTCGGCGGCAGCGAGCGTTGCGGCGAGCTCAGCATCGCCATGGGCTATGGAGATGAACCCCGCTTCAAACGCGGACGGTGCTAGATAAACACCGCCATCGAGCATGAGGTGGAAGTAACGCTGGAAATGATCTGAATTGCAGGCCATAACCTGAGCGAAATTTGTCACGGTGTCCGCATCGCTAAAGAAGCAGCCGAACATTCCGCCGACCTGATTGGTAGTAAAAGGAATGCCTGCTGCTGCGGCGCGTACCTTAAGCCCAGTCATTAATTGTTCGGCGCGAGCGCCGAGGTCTTCGTAGAAGCCGGGCTGCGAGATAGCTTCGAGCATACAAATACCGGCGGCTACGGCGAGAGGGCTACCTGATAAAGTGCCCGCTTGATAAACCGCGCCGAGCGGTGCAATCATGTTCATAATATCAGTGCGGCCCCCAAAAGCGCCAACCGGGAGTCCGCCACCAATCACTTTGCCAAGGCAGGTCATATCGGGAGTCACGCCATAGACTTCCTGCGCACCGCCGCGAGCGACACGGAAACCGGTCATCACTTCGTCGAATATCAATACGGTGCCGTGTTTATCACAGACTGCGCGCAGTGTTTCGAGAAACCCAGGGACTGGCGGCACAAGATTCATGTTTCCGGCAATAGGCTCAACGATTAGGCAAGCGATGCTGTCGCCATGCTTGGTAAAAAAGTCTTCGACCGCCTGTGCGTCGTTGTAAGGCAGCACATGGGTGAGGTCTGTGTAAGCCTTGGGAACGCCAAGCGAGTCGGGCTCGCCAAGCGTGAGAGCACCCGAGCCGGCTTTCACTAGCAGGCCGTCAGCATGGCCGTGATAGCACCCTTCGAATTTTACAATTGCATCGCGTCCGGTATAGCCACGCGCGACGCGAATTGCGCTCATCGTCGCTTCGGTACCCGACGTGGTCAGCCTCACTTTCTCTATTGAGGGGACGATGTCGATGATTTTCGTCGCGATAGTAATCTCAGCTTCGGTGGACGCACCATAGCCGATGCCCTGATCTAGCTGCTTGCGCAGCGCGTCAACGACGAGCGGGCTGCCATGGCCCAATATCAGCGGTCCCCAAGCCCCAACATAGTCGACATAGCGATTGTCATCGGCGTCGATTAAATAAGCGCCTTCGCCCCCTTTAAAAAACAGTGGGTTGCCACCGACGCTGCGAAATGCGCGGACAGGTGAATTTACGCCGCCAGGAATGACTTTCTGCGCGGCGTCGAAGAGCGACTTAGAATTAGCGTGGTTCATTTGGGGTCCTTCAGGGCCTTCAATTATCTTAAGCTTTGGATATTTGAGCTGTACATTTTCTGTCAGTGGTTCAGTACGCTAGCCGGCGCGACAAAGTTTCACGCGCGTGTGCTGCGAACGAGGCTCTTGCAACTTTGAGTAAGCGCACACAGGCAGCAATAGACAGCCGTACATTTTCCTTGTTGCTCCCGCCAATAGCAACTAGCCGCAGGAATTATCCGTTGGCGACGCTTGCTTTTGTCTGTATCGCGTTAGGCGCCAAATACGGGCTTGACGACAACGAGGATAACAATCGGTACCATCATGAAGATTGGGATTTCGTTAAACACGCGGAAATATTTATGGCTACGCACGGTGCTATTAGTTTTAAGTTTGTCGAGAAATTGCCAACACACCGCATGGTAGATTAACAGCAAGACCACGAGGCCGAGTTTCGCGTGCATCCAAGGCGCCGAGAGGTAGTAGCTCGGGCTGCCGGCAATAAGCCATGCGCCGAGTGCGACCGTAACCACCGCCGATGGCGTCATAATGCCCCAAAACAATTTAGATTCCATGATACTGAATCGGTCTTTACTTACCTGATCATCGCTCATTGCGTGGTAGACGAAGAGGCGGGGAAGATAAAAAATGGCGCTAAACCACGTGATTACCGCCATGATATGAAAAGCCTTGATCCACAACATCGAACAATCTCTTAGTGCTTGAATTTATTGCCCGCGCAGACGTTGGATTTATGCAACGAATCTTAATTTACGCAGTCAAATTGGGCATTAAGTCTACCACAGAGCGCGTTTGGGAATCGCGGGTAACGCGCCTCGCTGGCGTTCGATTATGAAGCTGATGGTCAGCGGGTGTAATATGCTCAGCTAAGCCCAAAGACCTAGGACAACAAAACGAGGCCGCCGCGGCGGTTACAGAGGTGATAGCGAGTGATTAAGGTAGGAATTGTTGGCGCAACCGGCTACACAGGAGTCGAGCTGCTGAGGTTATTAGCGCCGCGAGACGAGATAGATATTACCGTGGTTACATCGCGCGAGCTCGAGGGCACGTTGGTTTCCGATCTATTTCCGAGTCTTCGTGGCCACCTAGCGCTGCCGTTTAGCGCGCCAGACTCTCGAGCGCTCGGCGCCTGCGATGTTGTCTTTTTTGCAACGCCTCATGCAGTCGCTATGCATACTGTCCCAGAACTCCTTGCCCTCGGTACTCGGGTAATCGATTTGTCTGCTGACTTTCGCATAAAGGATATTCCAACCTGGGAGAGCTGGTACGGTGTTGCTCATGCTTGTCCCGAGCTTGTCGCCGGTGCTGTCTATGGGTTGCCTGAGGTTAATCGCGACGCTATCCCTAGCGCACGCCTAATCGCCGT
>Ga0075110_1001136_pt1 | contig 11668 bp, 10 predicted proteins | sample AntAceMetag02UK8_FD_69799 | JGI IMG/M metagenome (GOLD analysis project Ga0075110, IMG submission 69799) | Saline lake microbial communities from Ace Lake, Antarctica - Antarctic Ace Lake Metagenome 02UK8 | ecosystem: Environmental > Aquatic > Non-marine Saline and Alkaline > Saline | place... | reverse complement strand
TAAAAACTTGTTAAAGGATAATAAGTGTTTTTTCTTTTTTTTCTTCTTAACAGGCTCGAGTAAATCACCACTACCTGTTTTTTGGCTACCGAATGAATTCATTGAGCTAGGGTTGCTGGGGAGTGTTGCATTTCCCATGCTTTGAACATTCATGTTAGGATTTAAACCAACAGTTCCTGCTTCATTTTCTTTTATCTTTTCAGACATTACTTTATAGTTTGTTTAAACCAACGATCTATCCAGCCTTTAAGTTCTTTTTGTGCTGGTTTAATATCACTAGGCTCTGTCATTGGACCTTTTCTCCAGTCTTTCCATAACTCCTCAATCTTACCTAATGCATTTGCTATTTCAACAGAGTCCATTGATTCAACATACTCTTCGTTAACAGCTGATTCTTCAATATATTCAGCTAGATCAGCATCATCCCAGCCATCTTTACTAGATAATACAGTCATTAGATCTTTTCTTGATCCAGTTAGTTCAACTTCTGGAAACCCTGAAGGTCCTTTCATATCTATAACTTCCATTTTAACTTTGTTCTTCTTTAATAATTTAGTAAGAACTTTTGATTTAGGATCAGTTGCATCCATTACTACAGTTGCTTCATTGATGCAGAATTCGTTAATTGATTTTAAATTTTTCATAGTATTATTATTTTCTTTTATTGGGTTTAAAGTATTTTGCAAAGTTTTATAAAAACTGTGTATACTTTTCGGCGTTAGTTGTTTGAATGTTTTTTCATCATCTATCTTAAGAGCATTTCTTACTTTAGATGCTGAGATGTTTTCACCTGTTCTAGGAATCTCAAAACCTTTAAAATCAGGATGAACTCCAAGTTGATCTCGGTATGATTGCTTATCAATCATATTACCATAATCTTTTTTTCTATCAGTACCATAACCCCACATCATAGGTTCATAAGCTGGTCTTGCTGCTGCAAACATTGTATCAATTGCGCCGTTATGAACTACAAAGCTTGCCTCTAAAAATGGGTATTGCTTTTTCATTTTAGCAAACATAGCTTGCTGAAGATCCTCATCAAAAGGTCTTTTCTCTGGATCAGGCTTACTGCCTCTTACCATATAAACTACAACAGGTAAACCATTTTCTTTATACATTTTTTCAAAGACTTTAACATGACCTAGTGTAAAAGGTTGAAATCTACCAACAAACATGTTTACTGGCTTTTTACCTTTTTCTTTATATGGAACATTTAAAGCTTCATTAATAACAGTTGTCTTTGTTGCATTCATTACTCTTTGCCCGTATGGTGATAATGAAAAAGTTTTAATCCCTTCTTGATCTTCACTGATATTAAATAAAGTTTTGTTTCTATTTAACCATCTCTTATGAGCTTTAAGTTCTATTAGTATTTTAGCCATTTCTTCTTCTGTGATATGACCATCAGCAATAGCTTCTAATATACTAGACCTTACTCTTGCAGCTGTTGATACATTTTTTGCAGGGTAAGCTTCAGTATACCGTCTTTTAACTGTTACTTTCTTTTCAGTTAAGAAATTGTTTATGTCTTTTAAGTTGTCCATTTATAATCTATATATTTACTTTTGTACTGCGATACCCATGTTTGCATTAAATGGGTTAGGTATACTAGCTTTTTGTTCAAATTCAAAATCTGCTGTACTAAAAGGTATTGTTTTAAATTCAAAGCTACCTTGTTTTACTTTCATCTCTAAATAAAGTTGTTTAATGTTAGTAACTATTCGTGTATATTTAGTTAATTCTTTACTATATTTTTGATTAAGTACATTAGTTGCCTCTACCATCAATGGGTAAAATACTACACCAAGTTTATGATTTCCTTTAAATCCACCAAAACCATCTACATTTGTTTTTAGTTTTGATTCATTCCAATCCATACCTGATTTTTCCCAAAAGGTACGCAAGAACTTAGTGAATTCAACTTTATCAGTATATAAATTATCCAAGAATGCCTCAACTGACTCTTGTGTTGCATTATTAGGCTCTAGCTCTGCTTCTTGTAAAAGATACCAATATGCAGACTTACTATGATCATTGAGATTTACACTACATAGATTCATTATTCTACCGTAAGTAGCACTCCTTGCTAACTTTATAGGATTAACCCAAGTGTCTATTACATTATTATAAAAATCCTGCTCACTCGCAGTAACAAAACTCAGATCATTTTTTGCATGCATGTCATACATTTTTTGGATGACAGTATCACCAGTTGGTGTACCACCCTTCTTACCACCTTTCGACGATACACTATAATCATCAAAATAGAAATCTACTAGCCTTTCATTTTTAGAAGTAGGAAAGCTTAAACCTTTACCTGGATCTTCTAATATGTTAAACAGCATAAATCCACCTAAAATTTCACCATAATCATTTCTAATATTTTGAATTGATAATTGGTCAATACCATCAAATAAAGATTTGCTAATAGGGAATGCAATAGTTTGAAGCGGGGCGTTTGCATATGCTGTAAAATTATCAAATTTAAGGCCGTTGTGGGCTATAAGTTCTTGTGTTGATGCAAGAATAAAGTTTTTATAATTTTCTGGATAGCGCGACCCAGCCCCAGTATCAAAGAATTTTTTAACTGGGGTCAATAGACTAGCCCAGTTTTTATATACACCTTGTTCTACACCTAAAGTAGCTGGTGTCAAATCTTTCTTACCAACAATGGAAGCCTCGCCAGTTTTCTTAGAAATCTTATAACGATTTGTTATGACAAAGAAATCACTAATACCATAAGCCTGCTTTAGTTTATTGTTAGTAGCTTTTTGTATAACTATTTTATAAGCAGCATAATCACTAGAAAGATAACCAACAGGTAGTTCTTCGATTCGGTATGACCCTTTCTTTAAACCTGCTACTCTTGATACAAGAAAATTATCAATAGCAGTTTCTGCTGTACCGTCATTAGGACCAAAATTACCCCTAAGTACTTCTCCATGATCCCCAGTTCTATGTGAAGCTTTAACTACATCAGTAATCATATCTTCTTTGGTAGTATATTGCTTATATGCCGTCATCCAAAACTTTTCAATGTCAGCTTTTGTAATTTCCCTTTCGTTTATTGTATCTTCATTAATATCAACCTTACCTAAATGTATAAAATTATTATAGTTAAGAACTTTTTCTTCTACAACCAATTCTTCTAAATCTTTATACTCTATAGTCTCTATAACTTTAGTGTTTAAGTAATCACCAAAAGTTTTGAATTCGTTGCTAGTTTCTTTATTAATTGCATCAGAAATTTTATCAACCAATTTATTAAAATCTTCTACTACTGATTTTGTCATAACCGAACCTACTCTCTCAGGATTTCTTTTTTTCCTTAAAGAACCTACTATTATTTTATATAGGTTTTGTAAAGATTCAGATTTTTGGAGTATTTCTTTAGTCCTCTGATTTTTAATTAAGTCTAAATTTAAATTAAATTCTGGCCCTTTTGCAAATTCTGCTTTTTCAATATCTATTTTCTGTAAATCAGCACCGCTCTTTGCAACATAATCATTGAAAAGATTAGACATTAATTCTAAGTATTTTTCTTGTGGGTTAGCTGTTAGTAATTCCCCAGCTCTTAATCCTCGCTGTTCTACAAATGCTAAAATATCTAACAATAAGATTTCATTAATATCAGCAGGTGCTCTTCTTAAGTCAACAGGTTCTTTATCTTTCATTAATCCTAGAGTATAAGGATCAATCATTTTTGCAGAAAATATTTGATTAGTGCCTTGTTTAAAAAACTTAAAGATTATAGAATCTATTGGTTTATCTAAATCGTTTTGTAGTGTTGTTTGTTTGATTGTTGGATTTAAAGCATCAATCAAATATTTAGCAAATGAACTAGTTCCAAATACTTCTAATTGATCTTCTTTTGGTGTTGAAAGGAAGTCTCTAATCTTTTTCTTTTGTGCTTCTTTTAAATAGCCACTAAAGATTGGAATAAGTGGAGTTACTTTAAGTATTGCTGACCAATCCCTAAGTACTCTAGGATCTTCAATGACTTTAGCAATCTTTCCCTTTGGATTTCTTACTTGTATATGTGTAAGTAGTAAATTGTTAGTTGGTAAGTTATCATACCTAATTACACCAGGCTGATTGTTTACAAAATATTGAAAACAGAATCTCCAATATTCTGGTAAGTCTTTTACATGACCTTCTGTTTTGTCTAGGATGTATTGAATTGCTTGTTCATAATACATCATTAGTGTTCTATCTACTAAATTAATTGGCTGCTTATTGCTACCTTTAAAAAATAAGATTTCACTACCATGTCTCTCAACGGAGAATGATGATCCTAATAATTTCTCGGTCACTAATAAATAATCCTTAAATAGATCATCTACGAACTGTTGCCCAGTTTCTTTATATATGTTTGTTAACTCTTTCATTATTAGTTTTTAGTTATACCTTTTATATATATTTGATCGCATAAGAACAAAAAGGCGAGATCTTTAGCTCACCTTTAATACACCCAACATGATTTTAATATAGTAATTACATTAGCATTATGATATGTCCATGTAGTCACCATAATCACATACAATACTCTTTTTCTTTAGTTGTTTACAAACCTTATCTAATTCAGCTGTTTCATATCTACTAGGTACCTCATCTTTAATACCAATGGACTTTAACAATTCATTAGTTGCATCAAAACCTATTTTAGCTTTATGGTTGACATTTGCAGTTTTAGCAACATCATATAAAGATGTTCCATAGAATCTACCACCCTGCTCAGTATAGATAAAATTAATTCCTTTGATATTAAAAGCCTTTCCACTATGGTCTTTATATTTAATAGCCTCAGTTATAAATTCATTAAAGTTTTTCATATTAGTCTAATTTAGTTTTTCCATCCCAAACTTTAACAGTATAATCTTTACCATCTTTTTCTAAGTATCTAGGATCTTTTTTAGTTGGCCTCATTAATAAACCAGCAGAGTTTGAATTTCTACCATGATCACCTTGTTTCATTGTGTTTTTTCTCCAAGAAGAACCACCTGAAAAATAAGATGAAAACTGCCCACGATTATCTCTATCATCTGGATCTAATCCTCTTAAAGTTAAAATAAATTTTTGTAAGTCTCCCCACTTAGATTTACCTTTCTTTTCTGCAAAATCCAAAACTTGTTTTTTGATTGTGTCCAGTTCGTTTGATTCATTTAGAGAATCATAACTATGCATATGTTTCATATCTTTTGTATTTTTATTATAGTATAAATATAATCAATTTTGTTGGGTTTTGAACTATAAATTCTTGTTTTGTTTTATAAAGATTTTATTTTTTGTTGATTGAAATACTAAAAGAATACTCTGCATTACCAGGTACTTGTAATCTTACATTATATTTTGATAAGTTTTTATTCTGGTTTTTGAAATTAACACCGCATGAGCGATCAAAATAAAAGACAATGTTTTTACTAGAATTCGATATATCATGTATAGAGTAATCTGGGCTACCTATTCTAAAGCTTTCTTCTATAATCTCTTTCATATATGGATACCTCACAAGTATTTCTTCATATACTTTAAAATTATGAGCAGTGTCGTTTTTTACAGGGGTTGTAAATGTATCACCTGATTTTTCATTTAAAAATTCTGCAAATGGTTTGGTATGTTTCATATCTTTGTATTTTTATCCAGTAATAGTACATGTAGTTTTGTAAATATAATTATATGCCTAAACTCTTAATTTGTTTTACCTACCATACTTGATAATACCAAGTAATGCATTAATCGCAGCAAATGTCCCAGTGAGCTTGTAAATCTTTCCTTTATATTTAAATACAATTCCTTCAGTAGGAAATATAGATTCAATTCCACCAATACGACTTAATCTCGCAAGTTCAGCTTCAACCTTTTTAATTTGTTCTACACCACCAGTCTTTTTAATCTTTGCGGCTTGTGTTTCTATTTCCTTTCTTAGTCTTTGTGCTTCTTCTGATGGATTAGCTGCTAAAAATTCAGTAGCATTTTTCATTATGATAGAACCTAATTCTAAGAACAGATCTTCAAATGGTCTAATGTTTTCTTTATACTTCTTTTTAACATCTTCCTTATCAAACTTCTTTATCATAGCGGCTTCAGCAGGACCAGTTTCTTTAGCTAAAGATCTCATGTTTAAGCTCTTATTGTCGCCGTATGCCCATCTTTTCAATAAACCTTCTTTAATATCTTGTGATAGTGTTGGGAATTCTTTATCAATTAATTCTCTCCACCACATTTCGTGATACCGTGAAACAGAATCACCATCAGTTAAGCCATATCTTTTTTCTAAAGCGTCTACTTGGTTTATAAACCTTTTCTTATTCTTAGAAAAATCAACATCTTGTTGTAACTTTATAACCTTGGGTGGTATAATTTTAAAAGTTTTACCAATATCGGATTTTACTTTTTGGAGTATACTTACTATTTCTTTTGCTGGTTTGTTATTAGTACCAGTGATATTTCCTTCACCATCAGTTTCTTTTATTCCATGAAATTGAATAACATCAGTATCATAATGGATGACATTGGGATTTAATGAATAGATTAATTCCATATTCATAAAGTCCTTTCCATTATTAAAATACTTTTCTTGATCTGCTGGAGAAAGATTCATTAATAGTTTAGCTAAATCATCAGCAGCAAATTGAAATGTATCTTGTACTAGTTTACTCGGGTGTCCTTCAAATTTATCTCTAAATTCTGAAAGAGACATTGGATTTTTTAATTCCGTTTTGTTTCTAGCAAATTTTACTTGACCGTCTTGGATTGTAGCAAATACATTTTGCCCATCAGTCTTTTCTGTTGGATCTTCTTCAAAATCTAATCTACCTCGAAGACCAGCATCAACCATTGCCTTAAAATCACCAAATGTTAAATCTTTATCATCAAAGGGATGTTGCATATGACCTGCAGCACCACCCTCTAACAACAATGGCTGACTTTTATCGGCCAGCCATTGTTCAAACAATTTTATATGTTTCATAGTTTGTTTTTTTAATTAAGATCCCATAGTTGATTGTAAAGCTCCAACCATTGCGCCGTAGTCTCCATCATGCTTAGAAATTAAACCGTCAATTACATCAGTTGCTTTAGCTTTATCAAAATCAGCACCGAATGCTTTTTTCAATATTGCAGTAGCATATTCTTTGAATTGATCATCAGAAGTAATATCTTCTTCATTAATATTAGCTTCTTTTACTAATGGAATTTCAATACCATCTTCAGATACATCATTTGCTTCATCAGGAATTACTTCAGTAACCTTTTGATCTGGTGTAACTAATTTACCAGCTAATGCAGATAAGTTTTTAACTTTACCTTTATTCATTATATCACCAGCAATACCGGCAGCAGTTTCTGAACCATCACCTTTAATTATAGGAAGTGCAATACCATCAGCTCCAGCTACTTGTGCCTTTGCCTCATCACCTTCAACTTTAGTAATTACTTCACCCACACCTTCTTTAATAGATTTAGGTTTGCCTTTTGCATTTATCTCATCTTCGATATCTTCAGCACGATCTTCTTTAACTGCTTTAGGTTTACCTTTTGCATTTATCTCATCTTCGATATCTTCAGCACGATCTTCTTCTAATTCTTCTTCATCAGCTTCATCAGCTTCTTTATTATATGCTTCGTTTACAAAATTAGAAAAAGACATAATAACAGATTCATTCTTTTCAGCTTCGTCTTCGTCTTCTTTGTCGTGTTTAGCATCTTTCTTTAAAGCTTCAATTTCAGCATCGTCAGATTTAACAGCTCCTTTATAATGGTCTGCCTTTTCTTTATCATCTTCAGAATCAACTTTCTTATCACCCCTATCTTCCAACTCATCACCTTCAGTTTCATCATCTTTGCCTTTTGTCTCATTAGATTCAGCAAGAGGATCTGCAGAGGCTGCTACAGGAACTGCATAGTCTTCTTCTTCCTCATCATCATTACGATAACTAATATTCTTATTAACAGTTTCTTCTTTTTCTTTAATGAAATCTTCAAAAGCCATAATTCTTCTTGTAGCTTTTGGTGTTTCAGCTTCTTCATCAGCAACAGGAACTTTATCTTCGTCTGATACTTCGTCATCTTCTTCTGGTACATCTTTTGTGATTTCTTGTTCGTCAGAAACTAAATCGTCTTCGATTTCTTCATCAGCAGTATCTTCTTCTACTTCTTCAACCTCAGCAGCTACTTCATCATCTCCTTCTTTTTCATCACCCTCACCTTCTACTGATTTAGGTTTACCTTTTGCTTTTACTTCATCCTCAATATCTTCAGCACGATCTTCCTCAAGTTCATCTTCTGATATATCATCTTTATTAGCGAAGCTTTTAGATAGTGCTTCTAATTTAGAAAGAAGGTCTTTTTCTTTCTTTAATTCATCTATACTGTTAAAACCAATCTTTTTGATCAATTCATCAACAGCTTCTTGGCTTACTTTTGCAGATTCTGTGATCGGTTGATCCTTAGCAGACATTGCAGAAAACTTTTTGACTGATTTCATGTTAGTTGTTTTATTTTTTTTATATATCCATGTCTTACTTAAAAGATATTCTATATTAGAATCTGATGTTTTGTACATCAAACGGAAACTTTTCTTCTTTATATATTGTTCGCCTAGCAATACCATGTCTATAAACGTAATTAACCCAGTCATGTTCCTCGGCTTTATATCTAAAATCATCAATAAAGTCATAGATTTTCACTACATCCTTTGATTCATGTTTTCTTAACCCCCTACCTATACTTTGTCTAATGATCACTTCTGATTTAAAACTTTCAGTAAAGAATATGTTATGTATATTTTTTATAGATATCCCAGTAGAGAAAGTACCATACGATGCTACAATAATGACATCATCGTTTTTTTCCATCCTACTTTTAAATTCTTCTCTTATATCTACATTAACTGAACCATCTACATAGTAAACTTTTTTATCAGTTATTTGTCTTAGTTTTTGATAGAGTTTTTCACCGTATGCAATTTTATGAAACAGCACTAATGAATTTGAAGTTGACTTTTTAATTACTTGACAAACAAAATCTAATCTCTTTTCGCTTTGATTAATAAAATTTTGCTCTAGACCAAATAATTTCTGCCTATCTTGTGGATTCTTTGAAAGAAACGAGAATGATTCTTTTTGTTCAGGTGTTGCATAGTCCATGTGAAGCTGTATAACTTTACATAATGCAATAAAACCTTCATCTTGTAAAAAGTTAGCTTTTACTTGAGTAACTAAAGGTCCCATTGCCGACATTAGGCTTAGTCTATTAACAGTTCCTTTTTTAGGAATAGTTCCACTTAAACCAAATCTAAAATCACAGTGCCAACATTTATCCATTATCTTTTGAATTGAGTTAGCTTTTGCTTTATGACAATTACTTACATTTTGATTATTTGCAATATAATTATGATTTAAACCATCTTCTGATTTAATTCTTAAATTATAAACATCTCCATTATATGGAATAGGTTTAATACTTTTTATCTTCATATCATTTTAAATTGTTTTAATAATCTTTTCATTTTATGTTCATCAGGTTGATCTGTTAAAATAGATTCGTTATAATTGTCATTAAACCATTTATTACCTATAATTATAAAGCTATAATTGTTTTCGTTACACCATTGCTTAGCAGCATTAAATTTTGTAATATTTTTTTCAGTTTCTCTAAATGAATCAGGCTTTATTTCATATAATATTTTTTTATCTTCATCTACAAAATCAACAATATAATTTGATATTGTATTTTCATATACATAAGGAATTCTTATCTTTTCGTATTTTAGTTTTGGATTTTTAATTTGGAAATATGCATCCCACGAAGATCTGCATTTTACTTGAGTTATTTTATCATTTCTCATGAATTGAACAATACATCTAGATTTTGCCCAAGAATTAGTGACACATGGTGTAAACGTACCATCTGCAATCATTCTCTTTAATCGTATACCATTTTCTTTACCTATAGCCAATTGTCTCTCCTTGCTAACTTTATGAAAATTATTTTTTTCTCCAATCATATTTTTACTTCGCCATTTGTATAAACATTTTTTAGAGCAGAATTTTTGATATTGCCTGCTATCTAAGTATTTCCTCTTATAACTAAATCCATTAAATTTAAGGGGATTACCACACGAACAGTATTTACCAATATCATCATGTAAATAATCATAAAAAGTTTGCATATCTGTTAAAACATTATTAGGTACTATTATATCTCTATCATTCAACCACTTTTGTTTTTGATCAACTGTTTTAAATTGCGTGAATGAAAAAATTTCATTACATACGATATTATATATATTTAGTTTTGATAGCATTGTACCTATGTTTTTATTATATATTCATTGCACATCACAAAAACTTAGTATTTCATCTTCTATTGTTAATTCATCTACTCTTTTATATGTTTGGTCTATTAACTTAACTTTATGATTACCTGTTATTTTTAAAATATTTCCATCTTCTAGTTCTATCTCAAACATTGGTCGATTTTCTGATAGGTTTTTATAAACATAGTCAACTTCTTTATTTTCTATTTTATTTGTTTTATCATTTATAGTTTTAACCCAATCGCCTTCTTTTACTTTAGAAATTTTCTTTTGAGAATTATCAGCCATTGTTATTAAAGTATCAGGGTGTAGACATTCATCCACGAAAACTGCATCAAATTGACTAAAGTATTCCTCATCTTTTTTAACTAGAGATTGGTAAGTTCCTATTACTAAGTTAGAACTTTTTCTAATTTTTGCACCGGCATATATTTGCTGAGTCTTTAATGGAACTCCACATTTATTATATTCATCAAAATCACCAGTGGCTTGTAATACTAAATTTACATTAGGAACAATCATCAAGATTTTTTTCTTGTCTAATTTATCCATCATATACGCTACTACCATAAAGGATATTAGAGTTTTACCAGCTGATGTTGCAAGCTCGGCTAAACATCTTCTATATTTTAATATTTTAAATGCAGCATCTATTTGATATTCTCTAGGTTTAAAATCAGGATGATCTTTAAAAATATCAGTTACCCATAATCTAAAATCATTCTCTTTAATTTCAGTATCAAAGATATCAGTAATTCCATTTAATGAACACTGAAAATCATAATCTTTACAGATGTCTAATATCTCTTTCCATAAACCAGCAGGTATTTTATTTCTTTTTACAAATGAGACACTCCCGTCCCATATTTTTTTCCGCACCAGAGGATGAAATCTCCAGCCCTCAATTTTTTTAGTTAAGCTGCTCTTCAACTGCTCGTACTCAAGCTCTGTACACTTCTCGATAATAAGGTGTTTCTTATTTTCTGATAAACTTAATTCCATTTATATTAAAGTAAATTTAAAACCTTTTAATTTATTATTTTTTACATACCTTCTAAAGGTTCCTATTATACGAGCGGCTTGACTTATATTGTTAAAATGCAAAACTTCGCCGGTCTCTTCATTTAACGACATTACCTTTCGTGAATGTTTTTGTGTTTTGTTAATGTTACTAGCTTTTTGTTTCTTTCTAGTTTCATCTGATACAGGCCTACCTAATAAACCCCTACCTATCTTTGCTTTATGTTCTTTTGATAATGTTGTGCCCTTTTTAGCTTCTGACATTTTCTTCTTAGTTTCAGCTGAAAATATTATGCCCTTTTTAGCTTCTGACATTTTCTTCTTAGTTTC
>Ga0075110_1001129_pt1 | contig 11728 bp, 18 predicted proteins | sample AntAceMetag02UK8_FD_69799 | JGI IMG/M metagenome (GOLD analysis project Ga0075110, IMG submission 69799) | Saline lake microbial communities from Ace Lake, Antarctica - Antarctic Ace Lake Metagenome 02UK8 | ecosystem: Environmental > Aquatic > Non-marine Saline and Alkaline > Saline | place... | reverse complement strand
TACAGAGTTAAACGAAGAAGCCCCGCCAGAGCTAGCCCCACCGTTCCCACCACGAGCCAAAACTTCCACATTGGTAACATCGGCAGGGGCAGTGAACGTACCAGACGTCTTAAATACTTGGCTGGTGTTTAAAGGTGCTCCACCGCCGCCGCTAAGTCCTGCTAGTGAAATTGCCATTATCCTAATCTCCATCCAAATGTAGCGCCCGTGTAAATAAAGACAACTGCAAAGCCTGCAACGTCTAGGTCAGCATCTTCAGAGAGGCCGTTTATGAGGTTGCCATTTCTGGAAACCAAAATTGATGTAGCTGCCCCCGTACCATCTAGGACCTGAACCTCATCGCCTGCTGAGGGGGACGCTGGAAGGGTGAGAGTAATTCCAGAAGTAACTGTAGTTATGTATCGATATCCAGCTACGCAGGAGGTATTGACACCGACTGAGGACACAACCTCGGTCTTTTTTTGACCAATTGAAGTGGCCACAGTGGTGGCAAAATTTTCGTCATTGCCCAATGCAGCTGCAAGCTCATTTAGCGTATCCAGAGTACCTGGAGCTGCGTCAACAATAGCGTTAATTTTGTCAGTAACCTCAGATGACGTGTCATAAGCAGAAAGATCAATACTCACGGTTTGTGTACCAGCGTTATAAGTAATTGGAGATGTCGCTGCAACTACGCCAGTAGGCCCCACGATTGCAGAGCTTGACTCTAACCAGTAACTATCTATGTAAACAAGCATCTGACCTGTGGAAGAATCGTACCAGACGTCACCTTCTTCTGGAGAAGCAGGCTCAGTTTCTGAAACTAAAAAGCTTCCTGCTGCACCAGCTGCCCCCTTAAGGTTTGTTGCCGCTTCGACCCAGTAAGAGTCATAGTAAATAAAGAATCTTGCATTCGTGCTATTAAACCAGCCATCACCAGGCTCTGGACTATTGGGGGCTGTTTCTGACACAAGGAACTTACCCTGAGGCCCCGTTGGTCCAACCATTACAGAGACGGCCTCTACCCAAAAGTTATCATAATAGATATAAAGAACGCCTTCATCGGAGTTCCACCAAAGTGTGTTTGGCTCTGCCTCGGATGGAGGGGTATCTCCAACCTCGACAGAAGCGCCTCCTGAGGCATAGCTAAGCAAATCCCAGGTGTCAATTCCATCACCAATTTTTAGTTTGTTAGTATCGGACTCAAAAGCAGCTTCTCCTAGTCCCAGAACGGGGTTTTCGGATAACCACTCTGCAGCTGTGCTTCTTCTTAAGTTTATGGAAGACTGTGGAACATCTGAGGTTCCGCCGTCTACGACTAAAGAGTCATAATCGAGAGAGATCGTTGAGCTAGCTGAATCATAATCTATGGGGGATGTAGTCTGAAGGGCTCCAATGTTACCAGTATCTCCCTTTGGAATAACAAAATCAAATACTGCACTTCCTGTGGTCCCAACGTTTGTGACAACAACATCGTCCTGTGGGGCACCTGTAGTTACAGTTCCGACCGATATGGTAGCAGCCTCACCCTGAATACCTTGCGCACCCTGCAAAGCAAGTGGATACCAGTGAGCAGATGCGTTGTCGGGTATTTCTCCAACTACAGGATCTCCAGATGCAAACCAAGAGGCTGCTTCGTAAAATACTGCATCATTGTTTACGTAGTCCGTAGAAGCCTCCCAAGGCCCCTGCCAGGTTATACCAGTGGCACCAGTAGCTCCGATAGGCCCTTGAATACCAGTTAGTCCAGCTGGAATGGTAAAATCAAATACCGCTTCTTCTGCTGTGCCAGAATTAACGACTGCTGCTAAGTTTCCTGTTGTTACCGTTGTTACAGTTCCTACTGAAAGGCTGGCTGCAAGACCTTGAGGAATCTCGAAGTCAAGGACAGCGTCTCCGGTTGTTCCAGAGTTAGCGACCGTTGCTGGATCTGAAGATGGCACGGTAGCTACCGACCCAACTTCAACTGTGGCTGCCTCTCCCTGAATACCTACAGGAATAGTAAAGTCAAATACAGCGTTGGTTGTGTCTCCAGAGTTTGTTACAGAAGCGGGGGTTCCTACAGGGACCGTTGTTGTTGTTCCCGCAGTGGCAGATCCTGCGAGACCTTGTGGAATAACAAAATCAAAGGTCGCGTCTCCAGTTGTACCGGAGTTGGTAATCGTAGGCTGAGTTCCAGCATCGGATGCGGAAACAGATCCTACAGCAATCGTTGCTGCTTCTCCCTGAATACCCTGAACTCCGGATGGAATAGTAAAATCAAAAACTGCAGCAATGTCTGTGCCAACATTCGTTACTAATGGTGGGTCTGTCGGTGCTCCGCTAGTAACGTCTCCAACCTCGATAGTTGCAGCTACAGCTCCAGCCGCAAAAAGCTCCCAGTCAGCCCCTGGCTGCGCTGGGGCATACCCAGAATCATAGTTTAAGTTTGGTCCGGTAGCATAATAGGTGCTACCTTCTAGCTCTACTAAATCATTTTCAGCATAGCTCTCAGCATTGTCATAAGCCCCGAGCCAGTTTATGGGCAATATTACGCCAGATACTGTTGCGGCAGAAAAGTCTACAGTTCCAGTAAAACTTGGGGAATCTATATCTGCCTTATCGTCAAGAAGTCCAATGACCGTGCTTGCAAAGTTAGAATCGTCGTTTAAGGCCGCTGCCAATTCGTTTAGGGTATCTAGACTTGAGGGGGCAGAGTCAATTATTTGATTGGTTACCAGGGTATAGATACTGGATGAGGTTTCATAATATGGAAGAGCTGCCCAGTTAGAAGCTCCGTTTCCAATTTTAAATTTAGTTGTGTCGGCCTCGAAGCCTATTTCTCCGGATGCCAGGATAGGATTAACAGAGGACCACTCTGGGGCAAGTCCCCTACGGTTTACAATTCTTGTGTACGACATGAGCTATAACTCTCCTATTATACTTATCATTATACCAGATATTTGTTGTAAGGCACCCCAGGTAATCGGCTCTAACCTGCCTTTAAGTATTACAAGATAAACAGTCTTTAACAAGTGTAACACATAGCAAAGTTGATTTTTAGCAATTTACTGCTATACTGGTATAACGAAAACCGGACACCCTTAAAAAAGGTGTTTTTTTATTAGGAGGGGCAAATGAATAAAAACCATATTGCTATACTGGGAACCGCAACCATAATACTCGTGAGCTGTGCAGGCTCTGCTGTCAAGCAAGACAGCGTCTTTGCAGGCAGCCCTGCCAATACTGTACTAGAGACTTCCTCTGGGATTATGAAACACATGGTGTCTTCCGCTCAAGAAAAGCAAATTGCTCAGCAAATAGTTTACGAAAGCAAGGCTCTAACCTTACCTCAGGGAACTTACCAGGAAGCCTTAGATGTTAGTCTTCCCGAAGATACCCGTAAGGGGCAGCCTCTTTCTGATAACCAACTTGTACAGGTTTTAAAGGAAGCGGGTTTCTCTGGAAATGGTTTAAGAATGGCTTGGGCGATTGTTATAAAAGAATCTACCTCTAATCCTGACGCTCACAATCAGAACAGATCTACGGGGGATAACTCTTATGGTCTGTTTCAAATTAACATGATCGATGGACTAGGTCCCGCTAGGTTGAAGAAACATTCACTGAATAGCAATGAGGATCTTTTTGACCCCCGAGAAAATGCCAGAGTTGCCTTTACCATTTCTGATGGGGGAACTTCTTGGAAAGCATGGACAACCTATAAAGATGCAAAGAATCTAGCTAAACAGTTTCCTGGCTAACCTTACCCCACTTGCCAATAGGGCACTCTGCATGAGCAAGCTTTACCTTTAGCTTCATAAAGCATCCGCACTTAGAACACTGACTTGTTGCTAGAAGAAACGGACATCCTTTGCAGATGTCGTATCTTTCTTGAGCCACATCTTTAGTGACCTTTTCTGTGTTGGGGTTTACAAAATCCCAAGGCCTTGCATCTCCTAGGTCTTTTTTCCATTGCTGATAAGCACTCAAGTCTTCTGACATTACTCAACCTCATAATCATCGTCTGGGCCTTGCTCTGCAGGAACCCAACCTTCTTCTCTTCTAAACTCTTCTGCTTTTTCATCATATTTCCAGAAGGGGTAGTCCTGTAACCCCTCTACATCTGATGCATCTACTATTATTGGGCTAGACAGCATTCCTGCTATAAGCCCCTCGGTATTAGGGTTTTTCTCTATAGTCATAGTGTGAAAAACTTCTCCGTTTATTATAAATGCAAATATTTTTTTATCGTTTTTTTCTGACATGTCTTGCCCTTCTTACTAATTTAATCCTATTGTGCCCCTGGCGGTGGCCCGCAGCTTGCATAAGAATTAGAAACCCAAGTTGCCCCAGTGCAGCTATTCCTGTATCTAACAGCAGATGCCCTGACGCCATTTACGCAAGATCCTGTCCAGCTACTAACAAATTGAGTGGTTGGGGTACAACAAGACTGAGATCCTGAGACTACATTTTCAGCCCCTGTGCAACTGTTTCTGTATCTAGTGGCCGTCAGCTGGCTTCCTCCGCTGCAAGATCCTGTCCAGCTACTTACTACACTAAAACTGGGCGAGCAGGGGACTGGGACTGGAGCTGATGGTGTTACATATCCACAAACACCATCCCTCTGAGCGTTTGAACCAGTGTAGTATGGAATTTGGTCGGAGACGTTTACGATATAATTTCCAGTTGGCGATCCGTTTAGGTAATAATTTGTCCTATACTCTCGTTTTTCAAAAGGAACACTCCAGCCTCCGGTGGAGCATTCAAAACCTGTTTCTATAATCACAAGATATGTTCCACCAGACAAATATGGAGTGGGAGCCGGTGGGTCAGATGGGGCAGCTGGTGCAGTATAAATATAGTAGCTATAATCTATCTGCGTTTCATAGTCAACCAATGCCCCTGCAGAAACACTTTGTCCAAAAGTTTTATTGCTTAAAGATGAATTTGATGTTCCGGATGAGCCAAGAGACTTTCTGAGCAGTCCAGCTTGTATTAAAAGGCTAAAAGCTTCTTCTGGAGTCCTGTTAGATAAGTCTGGCATTGCTACCATACCCTTTGAGCCCGTAAACTTTCCTCCGATTCCTAGCACAGCTTTTGCCTTACGCCGTTAGGTCGCCGAATAGGTACCACGTATTTTCTGCTTTTTTTACAAGCAAGGATTGAGTGAACTGGGCGGAAGTCTTTTTGTTATTGTTCTTGCTGTTTATAATAACGGATGTCGGGACTCCAGCTTCCCCAACAAAACTGATTTGACCAGCAGCTGACTGAATAAAAGCTATTTGAGATCCAATGGGAAACTCCACATTAGAGTTCTTGGGAACTGTTATCACTACTGAGTTGGGAGAGGTTATATCTATGGTCTTTCCCGCGTCTGATATCTGCAAAGTGTGAGAGGTTGATCTCTCTACTAAAAAGGCATTACTTCCAAACAGCCGCCATTGACCGTTATAGTAATACTGTGGCTGCACGGCATTAATACCTACAACCATCGCAAACTTACCGTTGCTAGTACTTGTTAAGGCCGTGTCTCTTTGTGCTTCAGATGTAAAGAAGTTTAAGGATCCATTAAGCAAGGAGTTTCCGGTTATGTCAAAGGAGTTGTCGACAGAGACGGCCCCGGAAAATGAGTGATCTCCTGTCCAATAAAAGTCTGAAGAAGAGTCTGTCATTCCTGCCACTGGGTGCCAGGTGTCTGAGGCTGCATCGTACACGTATGCTATTTTTCCGATATTGCTAATGGTTGACATTATGAACCTATTGCCTTCCAGGATTGAGTGTCTGCGTCATATACGTACATTGTTAAAGGAGATGAGTCCTTATCTACCCAGATATTACCATCTACAAAAACTCCAACGGGGGTATCATTTTGATAAATGGCAACCGTGCCTAAAAGAACAGAAGCCGAAGAAGATCCATCCATCCAGATAGAGCCGTCTTCTGGATCTGCTGGCTGTGTTACAGAGTAAGAAGACCCAATCCCAAAATCATTAATTTCTGATTGCAGATTATTTAAATAACTAGCAATAGACTCTGACCTAATTGGGTTTGCCGAATCGTCAGGAATGGTCCCGTCTGGGGTTCCATAGTGATACATCCTTAAAGCTTCTTGGATGTTTGCATCATCAGTTAGGCTAGGAATAATCGTATTATAAAATATTGGTGTTGGGTTTGGTTTAATTGGCTCAGACATTTATCTCTACGCCTCCTAGGTCTATTATTGAGTGGGTCTTGACAAGTGTGTCATCCGTGAATACCACTGGGTTTACCCCGTCGGGGCTCAGGACTACAGTGCTGTCTTCCACGTAGGCAACAAAATACTCTGTGCCAGTATCGAGACCGACAATTTCAGTATTATTGTTTGCCAAATAAACGATCTTATCTCCATATACCAGGGTGTTACGTGGAACAGTTATTCCACCGGGGAATGGCACTGTGGATCCTGCTATAATAATTGCGTCGGCGGGGTCTGCGCTGTATACCTGAACCTCTGATATGTCTATTACGACTTCTGTACGTCCTCCGACTGTTGCAAGAAAGTCTACCTTTCGGTATCCATTTACAAGCTCAACGGCTGACGTGCCTGCGTTAAATTCTGCTATTGTCAATCTAGCTAACAAGTATCTTTGGTTTAGGGCTACAGTCTGGTCCTGAACAACAGATCCGGTGTTTGCAACAATATAAGTGACACCAGTAAATGTTGTATTTATGTCTTCTATGATAAAAGTTGACATAACTGGTGAATCTCCGTTTACCCTCATCTGGATATTCAAATCTCTAGCGTCTAGAGTTTCCAATTGCTCATTCTCTAGACCACCTGCAAACAAGGAAAAAATAACCCCTCTAATAAAAAGCAAGGTGTTGTTCAAGAGAACGGGGGTATAGGCTTCGCCATTTATAAACTTGAAAAATGGATTAAACAAAACTGTATTAGGAACAAGCCTAAGAACCTTTGCCCAGGTTATTACTCCGTTAACAATCTTGTACTGATAAAGAAAAAGATATTCATCGTCTGAGGGGTTTATGTTTATGTACAAGTCTCCAACAAGTGGCAGGGGAGACAAAGATATCTGATCGCTAGTTGGCTTTCCGACATCTGTAAAGATGTAACTTCCTCTAGTACCAGTGGCCCCAACGTCTAGATCTAAGCTAATGGATGCTGGACCACCTAAAACAACCAAGTCATCTGTACTGATGACAACTTCGGGCATTAGGCTGTCGCTCCTGATACCTGGTCTGTTACAGAAATATTACCAGTTAGCAAAGTAAAGACTGTCCCACCACTCCCCTTACTTATTTCAACGTCGTAAACGTAAGAAGTGTTGGCGTTCATTTGATTTCCCAAGGCTGGGGATATGGTGCAGGTTATAGAGTTATCTGCCAAAGAAATGGTGGCAACGCAAGTAATTTTTGCTCCAACTCCGGTGGAACCCCTAGAGGTTGAAATCACAAAATTTGCACCGTCGCCAGGAATGATATTACCTAGGTCATAAGTTGATAAGTCATAGGCGCTGCGATTACTGTTCTTGGGGTATATCTTAAATTCAAAGGTATCGCCCTTGTAATATGAAAAGTTGTATGTTCCCGGGAATGACATACTTACTATTATAGCACGTTACTAAATAGAAAGAATAGATTAAGACTGCTCTATTACCGAAAGCCTAGCGGCTATCTGGTCAAGTGCACTCGCAATGGTTTCTGGTTGGGGGCTTTGCCAGTCTGAAGACTCAGATGGTGTGTACGGGGAGTTAACGCTACCGTCTGCCCCAGCCTGACCCTGTGCCCCTACTGGGCCTGGGGCTGGTATAATCTTTATTGTTGCACCCATTAGACGCCGCTCCCTGTGACATCTCCGATGACTGATATCGTTCCAATTACGGGTGTCCAGATTACCTCTGTGTCTATGGTAACTTGTATATCGAAGGGTAACTCTGCAACAATTTTATTGTAACCCGCTCCCCACGCTGAAGTAACAGCGGCAGATGCAGTGATCTCTATGTATCCTTCTCCAACAACAACGTCTAGCTCATTTAAGACTTCGCCCTTTTGGTCATATGCGGATGCTTTGTAAGTCCATCCAGTCATGTCGTAGGGGGTAGCCTCGTCAGCTTCATAGAATTCAATTCTTAGAGGAGATGTATCTCCCCTAACGACACTCCAATTAAGAAACGCTGGATTAGCGCCTAGCATTTCGGGAGAATAGATTGATGACATAATAGTTACATTATAACACGATTAATTAAAAATAGTTGGCTCTTATATCGAGATAAAGACTGATACCTAGAAGGGTGGGTATGAGAGACATCCTAGGTACCAGCCAATATTAAGTATACCATAGGTAATTGAAGAATCAACTTGTTATCTAGCTTTTTGTAGAATATTATTCAATAAATAATCAAGGAATAGAACTTTATTCGATATTCTTCTATGTAACATAAATCGTTATAATATTGTTATTAAAAAAAGACTTGACAAGGTATCAAAGTGTGCTACCATATAAAAGGTTGTTGTTTGTTATTATATATATTAATTCTTATTAACTATTATATAGTTTATTGAATTTATCTATATATAGTTTATATATAGATATATATATTATAGTATTATAGTAATAAAGTAAATATAAATATATAAAATCGAACTTTATCTTTTATTTCCCAGATATGTGATTAGTTTGTCATAAAGCTTGTCAACTTGTTTCTCCAAGTGATCTACCTTTTTATAGGTTTCTGCTTCCAGGCTTTCCTGGTTATCTTGCCGCGCTTCGAGTCTATTCAGCTGATCCTTTATGGACGTACCGCCGTTTGTCTTTAACTCGTGCTTGATCTCTTGAAAATAGTGTTTTACCAACCAACGGACCCCGAGACCAAAAGCGGTAAGAATTGTGGATACTGATACTACTAGTGTTAGCCACATAGCTGCTGTCTCGGAAACATTCATAATACAACAATTATAGCTCGCGTTTTTTAATTTTTTGGTATTCAGTTCGGCGCGATAAGAGACACCCAACCCCAACATACGTATGATAAACACTGGCTTACGCCTGTGAGCAAATACGATACGGGGTTAATATCTCAAAAGCTTTTTATAATAGCAACTATCCCTGATATAATGGATATATAGAAGAATTGAGAACCTATTGAAAGACAATGGCGACGTAGAATTTAGTGACATCTTTGATCCCAGACAACCTCGAAGTGACAAAGCTTTGATAGAAGAACGTTTGGCCATATGCAATGGTTGTCCATGGTTTAATAAGAGATTAGCTAAGTGTAAGAAGTGTGGTTGTTTTATGAAACTTAAGAGTAGTTTAAAGCAAGCTAGTTGTCCTATAGGTAAATGGTGATTGATGCTTAAGCCATCAGAGATGACTTTGTACCTGAAAAAATAAAAAATTAGGTTGTGCTTGACTTATATATGCTTATGGTCTATAATATTAAGATAAGGTTTACTTATATTAGATTATAATCCATAATCACATTCACAAGGCTTTCCTTTTATTCCACATCCTTGACATTTCATAGCTAATTATATCAGATCAAGGTTGTGTACCTTGCATTATATGTCTATGTTATAAGATTGTTATTAAATATACCCAATCGTTACCAAAACGTTACCATATATGTCATTTCGTTACCAAATTGTTATAATATATATCATTTCGTTATCAAATTGTTATAATACAAATATTGACAGATCTGAATATGTATGATATAAGGCAAAATCTGAAAAAATCTATATTTAGCAAAATCTGAATATTTCTTATTGTTGTATGATACACACTCACAGCAAAATATTCCCGATTGTTAGTCCGCACACCTCTGGCGTCATGAAAACAATTGACCCGTACGCCCTATAAAGTAATGCACCCCTGCCAGGTTGTAGAAAACCTACAAAGGAATGGCTAAAACTTTGTAGGATAAATCTTTTTGTTTATCGGCGTGTCGACTTGACTTTTTGAGGTTTAGGGTATAGCCTTTAGGTATAGATAAAGAAACATAGAAAGGATAAAAAATGTTTTTAGATTCAATTTCAACCTTAGTAGGTTTCTGCGAGATTTGCTCCAATGGAACACCACAAGTGTTCGTTGAGGAATTCGGACAGGAATGTTGCGAAATCTGCTACATCGCTTACGGCGAATGTAACTAGATAAAGTCTTACCCTAGTGGTAAGCTTTTAGTATCTTAGAAAGGATAAAGTAAAATGAATAGATTCAAAGAATTGGACACTCTGTCACTATCAGACATCGAGGTGGAAATTGAGACAATGCTGTCAGTTGTCAATGATACCCCTAGCGATAGTGAAATCAAATACATTAGCGGTCTAATGGTAATGGCTAACGCCCTAGGTTCAACGAGAGGTTGGTAACATAATGATAACGCTTACTTTTGATACTTGGGAAGAGTATGACAATGCTATTGCTGGAATTGCTAGTGTTGTAACCGAAATGAATACCCCAGAAAAATAGGGGTATTTTTTTTTCCATTCATCGGCGTGTCGACTTGACAAATTTTCGATCGTGGGCGGGTCCTAGTGGTCTAATGCCCTTATGACTACTATATGTAGTGGTCTATGAACCCCTGGAGCGTTACCAAACTGTTACATAATACACGGCGTGTCGGCTTGACTTTTCAACTGTAGGGTGTAGACTCTAACTATACAAAGAAAGATAAAGGATAAAGAAATGAAGAAGATTTTTGTTAGCAAAGAGAACGACCCAATGATTAGCTTTAGCGCAAGAGCGGATAATGTTGATAACGCTATCGCTAAGCTTGAGGGGATGGGCTACACCATCCTAATGGTAACTAGCAATGAGTCCATCTAAAATGTCAGACCCCTATGGTAAGGTAGAACTATGAAGAAATCAAGAATGAATAAAGAAGAAAAAATGTTTTACTCAACAGTCCTAGCAGGCATCAAGTCTGGCAATAAGCCAGTAGGTGCAGCTTGGCTTAGGTGGATAGACTTACAGCTTAGCAAGACATTCTAAAGTGTCTGACCCTAGTGTTAGTATCATAGTATAAACAGTAAAGGATAATAATGAATAGATTCAAAGAATTGGATACCCTCTCACTATCAGAGATAGAGGTAGAGATAGAAACAATGCTGTCAATTGTCAATGATGACCCTAGCGATAGTGAAATGAAATACATCAACGGGCTAATGGTAATGGCTAATGCACTTGGCTCAAGTAGAGGTTGGTAACATAATGGTAACGCTTACTTTTGATACTTGGGAAGAGTATGACAACGCTATTGCTGGAATTGTTAGTGTTGTTACCGAAATGAATACCCCAGAACAATAGGGGTATTTTTTTCTATTCTTCGGCGTGTCGTATTGACAACTAGCCCATAGGGTATAAACTATAACTATACAAACAAACGTAAAGGATGATCCAGATGATAGTAGAAATAGAATTGAATGACGGCACAACGATAACCCCTGCATTTTCTCCAGAGCACTATGACGATGTAGTCAACTACTATACTCGCCAATTCATCAATGGCTCTATCGTGTCTTGGATGGTGCTCTAATGGATAACCTAACCATAGTGTCAATAGCTATAACTCTAGGGTCTATTGTATTGTTAGTAATGTTTGCTACCTGGCCCATAAAAAAATAGTGGCGTGTCGTGTTTATAATGTCTGCACTATGCACTAAGCTATAGATATACAAACAAAGGATAAAGAAATGACAAAGTCAAAAAGAATTAGCGTATACGCAATTTGCCTAGCAGGTACAGCTTACCTAGCCTACCTATTGCTTAGGG
>Ga0075110_1001128_pt1 | contig 11739 bp, 15 predicted proteins | sample AntAceMetag02UK8_FD_69799 | JGI IMG/M metagenome (GOLD analysis project Ga0075110, IMG submission 69799) | Saline lake microbial communities from Ace Lake, Antarctica - Antarctic Ace Lake Metagenome 02UK8 | ecosystem: Environmental > Aquatic > Non-marine Saline and Alkaline > Saline | place... | reverse complement strand
AGCGTTTAGGCCAGTGCCACCAAATACAGCAACGTTGCTGCTCAGTCTATATCCAGTACCACCACTATTGATTGTCCAGCCAACAGCACTTGTCCCAGATGTTTTTGATACCGAAGCTGTTGCCCCAACACCACCAGAATCACCAGTGATAGTAACCGTGTCCCCACGTTGATGGAAAACACCACCATTTTGAACTACAGCTCCAAAGGCTGGGCCGATGTTACCGATGATTGTAGCAATAACACTGCTATCAGAGTTTCTGATTGTCTCATTATCGGAAAACGTTCCAGTCTCATTGGAGATGAATAGTTCTCTGACAAAAATACCAGACTGATATGTGTTGGTGATACGATCAACTCTAGCAGTTGCACCAGAGTCCACACCAGTTATGATACGACCTACAAGACTTTGAATATCACCAGTTGAAGGATCGCCAACACGCACAGATGTGTCCTGAACCCAGCGACCATCACTAGCTCTGAGGATGAAGTCTCCGGGGTAGTATACTTGAATCTCTTCATTGTATAGAATTCTGAAAAGCAGTTTATGTGCTTCTTGTGTGCCTTTTGCATAGTAAAGGTCTTTAATTCTCTTGGTAAGTAGCCTCTTATCACTCTGAATACTGGTAGGAAATTGAGCCATTACTTCTTTCTTGAAGTATTGAATGAACCTATCAAATGTATCGTCAACATCTGTTATGTTGGTGAAGTTGGTAGAACCAGCTAATGGGTTGAATGAAATCTTGCCAGTGATTGCAGTTCCCTGATTAGACGCACCTGTAAGAAGTTCACCCTCTTTGAGACTGATCTGAGAAGATATCAAGGAAGCGTACACTGTTCCGGTAGTATTCGATGAGTTTGTGTTAGCAAACGATACGAACCGTAAAGAAGCTCCAGACGTGTTTGCTGTAAGCACCTCATTTTTCTCGAACCCACCTGTGTTCTCAGCAACTTCAACTTTTACAAGCTCCATCCACTCATAATAGCTCTTAAAGAACTGTACTAAAGTTTCTCCATCCTCTCGATACTGAGCAGGGAAAAGGTCTGCAATTTGTGATGAAATCCAACTTTCGTTCTGAGACATTAGATCACAATACTGTTGATACCGGATTCATTGGTAACAGTCGAAAGACCAGAGGTACCAACAGAAGAAATTCTAGATTCAAGAGCCTTAGTGTTGTTGTTGTATACTTTGATTTCAGACCCACCAATAAGAAGAATTTGGTCCCTGAGACCAACAATATCCTTCGATGATGGTGTTGCTGTTACCGATAGATAATCACCAGCATAGCTTTCAGCATTGAAACTGTTGATTGTGATAATACCATTCTCATAGTCGATTGTCCCAATTGAACGATTGAGATACGTGAATGAGTTTTCTAGACTTCGATAAACCCTCAAAACACCCTCACCATCATCATCAAATTGAGCTAAAGACGTACCTTCATAGCTAAACTTGCTGCTACTAACAGCATGTGGTCCATCATGTGTGATATGACCAGAGCTGGATGGTTCAGAAATACCATTGAAGTATTTTATGGTGTATGTCGTGCTTGTATTCGTTGATGGAAGGAACCGTTTTTCCATCCCGACACCGACTTGTGTACTGATAAACGCATTGTCCAAACTCGAAATGCTTGTCACCAGTTGAGAATGATAGAAATCATTACCAAACTCTCCCAATCTACTTCTCTCAAACTCGATCAATTGTGAAGCAATTTTGGTTGCAAGTGTTCCAGCAGGTGTGTTTGTTAGATTTGGATCGTACCAAACGCTGATTGATGGTATCACATAAAGGTAAACTGCATCCTGAACAACTGCATCGATTGCCAGAGACGATCTAGCATTGAGGAAGTCCTGAATAGCATTTTTTCGATCTGTTGAAATCAGGGTTCCTGATGTGGGTTTCACAGATACATAGACTTTGCCATAAACTGGTGGATTATTTTCCTGCCCACCCCAAACACTAACAGATTGGATATCACCAAAGTTGTTTTTGACAAGAACCGCATAATCGTTTTCGGTAATGGCTCTGTTCTGTGCTGAGAATGATTGTGGTGCATTCTGTCTGATCGATGAGACACTTTCTTGCTCATCACCACCATTAGCAGGAGTTGCTGTGGTAACAGAAAATGTGGAATATCCAGCAATCGTTCCGGGTGAACTGAATGTGTTGGCACCATTTGTAAGTGATCCGTTGCACTGTCTGTATTTGGTGATGACGATATTTCCATCTGACAGCCGCCTACCAATGACATTATCACCAAAGAGCAGTTCATATTCACTATCCTCATTTTCTTGTAAGAAAAATACCTTAGAACTTCCAGTTACCGTTGACAGGTTCGAAGCTTCTGTGTATGTAGATAGTGCCGTGTTCGATGTGGAATCTTGAACCAGTACAGAGATTGAAGACGTGTCCACCTTTTGGTTAGGGATGACATAGCGTACAGGATTTGTGGTAGATACTGTAAATCGATGTGTGTACGGGTCACCTTCTGTGATCGTGACTGTGTTTGATGACCATGTACCATTTGATAGTTTTGAAAGCGCATGAGCTTCCGTTGTAACGAATGTGTAGTTAACTGAATCAATTGTAGATGTCCATGCAGTATTTGCTGGGATAACCACTGATGATGGTGTATCATCTGGTGTGACTACTACATTTAGTGTTGCTGAAGCACCACGGGCAGACCTTGGAGTGTAGTTAAGCATTTTAGCTCTTGACACAACATTATTTCTAAGCTGAGCTGAATCAAGAAACGATTCACTAAGACCCATATTCAGATAAAATGAGTTGTGGTACGTGTTGTATGCAAGAAGATCAATGAGAACCGACATGGTTGAAGAGTCAAAATCGTAATCCGTGAATTCAGACTGAGAAGAAAGGAATCCCTTCAGACTGTCTCTCAACCCATCAAAACCAATATCTGAAACTATAATTGCGTTATTTGCCATTTTTATCTTACCCGGTCTAATATAAGGTTAATCTGTACAGGATCGGCCTGATTTGTGACCCTAAAAATTATGTTCATGTTGATACCATTATCATCAGGAGAGGCGTTTACGATCACGTCTATCAGCTCAGCTCTAGGTTCATAGTTGGAAAGACACTCTTCGATGTCCTTTTTGATAGCAAACTCAGTGATCTCATCCATATTCTCAAATAAGCGTTTTCTAATATTAGAACCAAGCTCAGGATGGTATGGACGCTCCATTTTGTCTGTCAAGACGATGTTACGCACAGCTCTCTTCACAGCATCATTGTTGGTCAATGCCTGAAGTTTCTTGGTCACCGGATGCTTGGTGAATTTGTTATCGATATCTCGATATATGATTTCGTTTGTTTGTGCCATATATTCCTTACCTCTATCTTGTATTTATAACGAAAAAAAGTGCTTGTGTTATTATCAGAACAATAGTATGTTTAATTTGTAAAAAGAAACCGATAGAGAGAGAGATGAAATGAGCTACGCACTTAACATTGAGATGCCAAAGAACATGCAAGAAGGTCTTGCGAATTTCATTCAGATGATCATCAATGATCTTGAAGCGGGTGATGCACGTGAAGCACTGTTGAAAGCAGTCGATCTTCGTCAAGACGTTTACTCTAAAATCTACAAAGTTGTAGACTAACCCTCTAAGGAAACTCCGTATGTCAGAGCTCGCTAATTTTGTTGCAGTACAGGATGTCGCTATTATCCTTGCCAAAAAGGCAGGTACTCTTCGTGTTGATGAGTTTATTAGTCGATTTGGTGATGTGTGTTGGGCGATCTGCGATGATGTCGGTACTATCGAGGTTGTGGACAATGCGGAAGAGCTTGAATATCGCATAGCGATTTAACAGTTGAATTTTTGCCACCCCTGTGTTATTATGATTTCCAATTATTCTCAAATCTTAATGAGAAAGTGCTTGACACAATATACTAAGTGTCCTATATTCACATTATAGAGACACAAACAGAGAGAGAGATCAATGTCTAACGCACTTAAGAACCTTGAAGAAAACTTCATGAACGAAAAGCAGCTCAGTGTTATCAAGAGTCTTTCGCGGGGTGAAGAAGGTGAGTTCTTTAAGAAACGGATGAAGGAAATCGCTGAGACCATCGAAAACATGCCGAAAACCTATGAGCAGGACGGTATGGGAGATGATGCAGTTGCTTACATCCACTATTTCTATGGTGAATATGACTGGTACATCACTGAGAAAGACATGGAAGATGAGCAGTATCAGGCTTTCGGATATGTGAAGTCGCGGTCTTCTGAGTTGGGTTACATTTGCTTGGTGGAAATTCTTGGAAGCAATGTTCCAGTCGAAATCGACCTGTACTTTGAACCAAAGACACTTGGTGAAATCAAAGCTCAGGGGTAAATTAAAACCTTCAGAAAGGGGTTGATTAATTAAATTATACCGTGTATAGTGGATAAATAGCAGTAAGTACATTAGTACAACTTTAACAACTGACAAAGGAAACTTAGATATGAAAACTTTTGAAAAGATGGCTGCACAGGGAGATTTTTTGATCATCAAGATCGATGAAATTCCAACTGGTGTAGAGCCATTTGAGCCTGAGAACGGCAAGTATGTCGTTGCTCACTCTGAAACTGGTCATGACCATACGATGGTTATTGACAACGTGAAGGCATTCCGTCCAGTAGAGACAAAGGATGCTGATCTGTATCGTCTGTTCTTTGAGGTCGATGCTCCTACCGAAATCGTGCACAATCGTTCGCACGATACACACGAAACTCTTGGTGTCGGTGCTGGTAAGTATGAGGTTCGTCGCCAACGTGAGTACACACCTGAAGGATTCCGTCGAGCAGCAGACTAAGCTGCCCGACACTCCTTAAATCAACAAAGGGACAATATATTATGAGTGAAAAAATCGAAAACCTTACACCGGAACAGGAAGCACAGCTTCCGGTTTATCGTGATCGTTGGATTGATATCGGTCTCTCGACTGAGCCTATCAACAAAGACACAATCGAAGGCGTTGTTAACGAGGTATATAAGTCTGCTGGGTTGGCACTTCCTAAGAATATTTTGTTCGCGGATTCACCAAAACACGCTGTGAGTATTATCAGCGAACTGTGTGATGATGGTCCTCACAAAATTCTTCGTGACATGTCCTACAACAATCATGAAGCTGGACGCCTTGGTTTCTATGCTTTCTTTCGTGAGGTTGTTGGTCTTGATGGGATTGAAAAGATCGATCCTCTTCTGGAGCTCGCAAAACGGTGTGGTTGGATTTCTTTCTATGACGATGTTTGTGTCGTGCAAGAAAAACCAATGACCATTAAGATGGATGAGAACAACCTTCTGCATGGTGAAACTGGTCCTGCAATTGAATACCGCGATGGTTTCAGTGTTTACTCGTGGCATGGTGTTCGTATCCCGGCTGAGTGGATTGCCAACCCGGAGTCTCTCACTCCACAGGTTGCCTTGACTTGGGAAAATCTTGAGCAGCGCCGTTGTGCTTGCGAAATTCTTGGATGGGTAAACATCCTTAAGGAACTTCCTAATAAGGTTCTTGACGAAGATGATGATCCTCAAGTTGGTACTCTGGTTCGTGTTACTCTACCAGATGTCGGAGACGAGAATTTCCTTCGTGTGATGTGTGGTACTGGACGTGAATTCGCGTTGATTGTCCCGCCTGAAATGACAACGGCATTAGCCGCCAATGCGTGGACTTTTGACATTGATCCAGACTTGCTCAAACAGTTGGAAGTTCGTACATAATAAAGTCTCTGTGTTAAGTCAACCGCCTAATCCTATCTTGGGGTTGGGCGGTTTTTTATTATAAATAAGGCTTGCATTAATACGGTGCATACCCTATATTTAGAAGGTAAGAGAAACACACAGAGAGATATGAATCATGAATTGGAAAATCGAAGAACTTAATGAAGAGCTTGCTCGCCTCAATCAGTTGATTGAAGAATACGATGCAGAGCTTGGGCGTTGTTCAACGAAAGAATTAGTTCGTGATCGCCAAGCTGCTGACTACGTTCGATACAACATGGCAATCGATGTCAACGAGTATGAGATGACACCAAACGAGAGCCGTAATAAGATGCGCGATGCGTTCATCAAGAATGTCGGACTACAGGCTCTTGGAGCTACTGGATTTCGTGACGATCTTGTGGAATACGGTAAAGCTGTTTTCAAAGTCGCCAATATTAACCTTTAAGGAAAATATCATGTATGCAATCAATGTTATTCCTAGTCGGTGCTGGAAGAATATGGTAACCGAACAGACTGTCAGCCTCTATGGCGCTGTACCCTATCTCAGTGAAGCTGAGAAGGACAATTGGGAAGTTGTTGAGAAGGGTTACACGACTGAAAACAGCAATGGGACTGTTGGTGGAATGCAGTGCATCAACTCCAGCATGAGCCGTGAAGAGGTTGTCGAACGGGTGAACAAGTGGAATGCTCGTTTGAATAAACCTCTGGTGGTGTAAAATAAAGTTTATTTTTCTTAAAATAACTCTTGCATTAATCTGTGCTTTGCCCTATATTTAGAAGGTAGGAAACAGAGAGAGAGAGAACAATGTCAGTAATCAAAAAATCAGACTACAGAGTGACCAGCATTAAGACTTCTGCTGTGTATGTTTCCGCTGCCTCTAAGAACGACAAAGATATTAAGACTCGTTCATCGAACGTTGCCGTTCTTGCTGCTGCTGCCTACCAAATCCTTAGAGACGAAAAACTTCTTGTTCTTTCCGATGACGTAATCATTCGAGTTGCAAAGACCAAGAAAGTCAACAATAAGGGCGCTTACTACCCAGAGGCTAAGGTTGTCGAGGTCGATCCGCGTTGGTGCTACGAAAGTATCATGCAGACGATTTGCCACGAGCTTGTTCACTCTGAGCAGTACTACGAAGGTCGCCTTAAGTGGGAAGGAAATACCCAGTTCTGGAATGATATTCCTTCAAGAAACAAAGGCACCACATACAACACCTATCGGCAAATGCCTTGGGAAGTTGAAGCTTTCTCCCGACAAGATTCCCTTGCTGAACAGGTTTGGCAGAAGTTGATTGCTTTGAATGTTATCAGCCTTGAGTGGTACCAGACCTACATTGGTCAATAGTGGAGAATAATGTGCGGTTTTATACAGAAGCATACGAAGCTTATCATGACCTTGTAGGAAAATTTAATCGGGAGTACAACATGACAAAGCCTTTGAAAAATATTTCGATGACTATGAGACTACTCCTACAGCCGATCCAAACAACCCATACTACTGCTGTGTTGATTGTGGTAGAACTGATCCTCAGATCAATGGTGATCTTGATGGTCATGCGAAAGATTGTGCTTATCGCGCCTTACAGATTAAATGCCCATGATCAAATAAAGGGTAAGCCATGAGCCTCGTATCTGATTTCATTTCCAAAGTGCAATCAATTCAACAGACAGGCATAGCCACCGAACATTCCTACCGTTCAGCCTTTGAAGGCTTGTTCAGCGCAGTTGAAGCGGGCGTTACGGCCCTGAACGAACCCAAGCGCGTTGCATGTGGCGCGCCTGATTTCATCATTTCAAAAGATGAGATAGTGGTCGGCCATTTGGAGGCCAAAGACCTGCACATCCCTATCTCTGGCATGAAAGGCGACAACAAAGCCCAACAGGAACGCTACAAAGCTGCACTGCCCAACCTGATCTATACCAACGGCCTTGATTGGGATTTCTACCGCGACGGGGAATTGCTCGCTTCGGTCACGATTGCTGATTTTCTGATGGACGTGATCCCGAAGCCGGATCAATACGAGTCTCTTGAGAACCTTCTGTGTGACTTCATCGCACAACGCCCGCAAACCATCACCAGCCCTCAGGATCTGGCCGTACGCATGGCGGGCAAGGCCAACCTCGTTAAAGACGTGCTTCGCAAAACGCTGGACGACGATGAGGGCCTGCAACCCGAACTCTTAGCCCAATACCAAGCCTTCAAAGAAAACCTGATCCACGACATCACGCCCGAGGATTTCGCGGACATCTACGCTGAAACCATAGCCTACGGGATGTTCGCAGCCCGCCTGCACGATACGACGCTAGACACCTTCAGCAGGCAAGAGGCACTGGAACTTCTGCCCAAGTCCAACCCCTTCTTGCGCAGCCTATTTGGCTATGTGGCTGGCCATGACTTAGACGACCGCATCGCGTGGATAATCGACGATCTGGCCCTCGTGTTCAAAGCCTGCGACGTAGCAAAGTTAATGGAAGGCTTCGGCAAGTTGACAGGCCGGAGTGATCCCTTCCTGCACTTCTACGAGACCTTCCTCGCCGCCTATAACCCCGCCAAGCGTAAGGCGCGTGGTGTCTGGTATACGCCCGAACCCGTGGTCAATTTCATCGTACGCGCAGTGGACGGAGTTCTGCAAAACGAGTTTGGTCTGCCTGACGGCTTGGCTGACACATCAAAAATCACCATCGACTGGGATACGGGGCAGACCAACAAGAGAGGCAAGGCGATCACGATCAAGAAAGAGGTTCACCGCGTCCAGATCCTCGACCCTGCTACAGGCACAGGCACTTTTCTTGCCGAGGTTATTAAGCAGATCGCGCCAAAAATCCGAGGCACAGCACCCGGCATGTGGTCGCAATATATCGAGCAAGACGTCATCCCCCGCCTGCACGGGTTCGAGCTGCTTATGGCCTCTTACGCCATGTGCCACATGAAGCTGGACATGACCCTCACCGAGCTGGGCTACAAGCCCACGGGGAACCCGCCGCGTTTAGGAGTTTACCTAACCAACAGCCTCGAGGAGGGCGAACCAGCCAACCAGACTCTACCCTTCACACAGTGGCTCAGCCGAGAAGCTAAAGGCGCGAACACCATCAAACGCGACATGCCCATCATGTGTGTGATCGGGAACCCGCCCTATTCCGGTGAAAGCTCCAACAAGGGCAATTGGATATTGAGCTTGATGGACGCCTATAAGAAAGAGCCGGGCGGCAAAGAAAAACTGAAAGAAAAAAATCCGAAATGGATCAACAAAGATGAACACAAGTTCATCCGAATGGCCGAGCACTTGATTGAGAATACTGGCGAAGGGGTTTTGGGCTTCATTTCCAGCCACGGGTATCTAGACGATCCAACGATTAGAGGGATGCGTTGGCATCTGCTGTCAAACTTTGACAGGATCTACATTCTGGATCTTCACGGGAACTCTAACAAAAAGGAGATTTCTCCAGATGGGAGTGCCGACAAAAATGTTTTTGACATCAAGCAAGGCGTTTCAATAATTATTGCTGTAAAGAAGAAAATACCTAAGAAAAAAGGGGATCTGGCCAAGGTTTATCATCAAGATGCTTGGGGTAAGCGCGAGGAAAAATATGATTTTCTATGGTCATCGAAGACTTCAGATTCGAGCTGGGAAGAGATTACACCGCAACCTAGCGGGTACTACTTGCGTCCATTCAACTACGATCTAGCAAAAATATATGAGGCGTCTCCGTCGTTGGCGGATTGGTTTTCGCCGAATGGTGCGCCCGCGCCCGGTATCGTTACGACGCATGATCAATTTGCAATTTCATGGACAGATGATGAGGCTTCAACAAAGGTTAGAACTCTTCTGGCGAGTGCCGATGAGGCTGATGCTAGAAAAAGTTTCAAATTGTGTTCACAAAAACAGTGGCAATATCATCGCGCCAAGAATGAACTTTCTATATTGGACTGGCCCGCCCTCGTGACAGGCGTTAATTATCGGCCATTCGATAAACGTTCGACAGTATTTAACTCAAACGTTGCCGTGCATCTGCGGCACAGAATGACGCACCATTTTTTTGAAAAATCAAATATTGGACTAATCACCTCCCGAATGACCAAAGGTGAAAACTTCGCCCATGTGCTTTCAACGACGATACTCTCCGAGGCAATTTTCCTTTCTCCCAAAACTGGAAACAACGCCTTCAACTTCCCTCTTTACCTCTACCCGTCCGAACAAGATTTAGACCAAAACCGTCGCATCAACCTTGACCCGAAACTCTGGAAACAACTCCAGAAGGTGGCCCAACACCCAACCCACGGGACCCCTGACGAAATCCAAACGTATGACTATATCTATGGTGTGCTGCATTGCCCCGCTTACCGTGAAACCTATGCCGAACTTCTAAAAATCGACTTTCCGCGCATCCCGTGGCCTGCCACTCCCGATGAGTTTTGGGATATTTCCACCAAGGGCACCCACCTGCGCAAGCTCCACCTAATGGACCCCGCTACTATTGGCCCAGCGCCGTATCAGTTCACAGGTGAAGGCGACGGCACCGTCGAAAAGCCACGTTTTGCAGACGGCAAAGTCTGGATCAACCCAACTCAATACTTTGACGGTGCCCCCGAAGTGTCATGGACCTTCTACATCGGCGGCTATCAGCCCGCTCAAAAATGGCTCAAGGACCGCAAAGGTAGGATGCTTACGTTCGAAGACGTGAAGCACTATCAACGGATCATTAAAATCCTGTCCGAAACTGATAGGATCATGAAAACAATCACCATGTCGCTTGCGGCAAAAGACCTTTCTCTATCCCCAGAAGACCTGCCGATGCTGTCTAAATAGATAGACAAACGATAATAACACAAGAGGTATTTCATGTTTAAGCGTAAATATAATACGTGGCGTAGGAAGTTTGCCTTCCTACCCACAGCGTTATCCGATGGTCAGCTACTGGTCTTTGGTATCTACTATGAACGGTGCATTGAGGTTACCCCCACATTGGCCAACAAGTATATCACTGAGAAGCGGCAAAGAGTGCTCGTCAAATATTAATCAGATAACTCTTGCATTAATATCTGATGTGTCCTATATTTAGAAGGTAAGAGAAACACAGAGAGAGGCCACCATGGCTTATATTACTACTGAAGAAGTCCGCGCCATTCGTAACGCTTTGAAAGTTAAGTTTCCGAATACCAAGTTCAGTGTTCGCAAAAACAACTATTCGATGGTTGACGTGTCGATTCTTAGTTCCAACATTGACTTCACAAATGTTCTCTTCACTTCTACTTGGGGTGATGAAGAGCCGGAGCCAGTCGATAACATCGAGATCAACACGTACCACTGTGATGAGAAGCACTACGGTGAGTTCACTGAGCTCTTCAGTTCGATCATTGATGTCATGAAGACTGCGCCCGCAACAGTTGAGGGTGGTCGGGAGTGGTTCGATAAGAGTGATAGCATGACGGATTATTTCCACACTGCTTATTATATGAGCCTGTCGGTTGGCAAGTGGGATAAACCTTACAAGATGGTGTCATAAATGGCATACGCAGACGATAGCACATATTTCGCCCCGACTGGGGATGGTTCAATTCTTGGATCATTCCGGGAAAAGGATTGTGACAACCACTTTGAGTTCTCTGAGAATCGGGAAGGTGTTTATACCGAATATCCTCACAAGGTATGGGTAACGACTCCGTGGCACATGGATGCTGGTTGGCGTTTTGCCACTGTTAAAAAAACTGTGGCATATGTTCTTGTCAACGATGATGTTGTCGAGAAATGGTATATTAAGAACTATCGCGGATATGTGAATTCAAGCACTTGAATGTTTCATCAACTGGTATCGGGAAAATGAATATAGTATCTGTATTAGATGATGATAGTATACGGGAAATTATTAATAACCAACCGTGGAAAAGTAAAATACATTTTACACCTTTTAAGGTGTATGTAATTATACGCAATGAATTACATCTGTATGCTTGTAGGGAAATTCATGAATTCTATGACGACTAATATACACCATAGTTTG
>Ga0075110_1001124_pt1 | contig 11759 bp, 8 predicted proteins | sample AntAceMetag02UK8_FD_69799 | JGI IMG/M metagenome (GOLD analysis project Ga0075110, IMG submission 69799) | Saline lake microbial communities from Ace Lake, Antarctica - Antarctic Ace Lake Metagenome 02UK8 | ecosystem: Environmental > Aquatic > Non-marine Saline and Alkaline > Saline | place... | reverse complement strand
TAGAGCCGTGGTAGACCACCACGTTGATAGGCTGGATGTGGAAGCGCAGTAATGCGTGTAGCTGACCAGTACTAATAGCTCAATTGGCTTGATTTATGCACTGAAAAAAATTTTTAAAAAAATTTTGATATTTAATTTTAAAACCCCAGCAGAAATGTTGGGGTTTTTTATTGACAGTAATTTTTTTATTTTATAGTAATTATCTATGTTGAATAAGTGAGTGGAGAATCAATGTTAATATCATTGGCTGTGCCTGCAACCGTAAAGTCGGAGCGCCACCCAACATAGTCCGCTGTTGAACAATGACCAGGAAAAGTCTAGTTCTACAATTTTAATTAACATCGGCACTAAATTAACTAGTTTTATATTTTTTTATGAAACTTAAAATTGGATGTGTCAAATGATGTTACAAGCATTTATATTTTTATATTTTATTTTAATTTCAAACTCTGTTTTTTCAAAAGAAATTCCTGTAATCGTTATTTCTGCTGGTAAATCTCCACAATCATACAGTTCAGTAGGCAGTCAAGTTACCATCATTGATTCAAAAGCTATTGAAGATTCTTCAGACTCATTTTTAACTGATCTTTTGGGCAGTGAAGTCCAAGGATTAAATATTTTCCAGTCAGGTGGTAATGGAACAAATACTGGTATTCAAATGAGGGGTTTACCAAAGCGTTATTCAACTGTCTATATAGATGGTGTAAAAATGTATGATCCATCAGCTCCTGATAATGCATTTTATGCTGGGGGTTTATTTAAAGATAGCATTGATAGAATTGAAATTTTAAAGGGTAGCCAAAGCTCACTTTATGGTAATGGTGCTGTTGGTGGAACAATTAATATTTTTACTAAAAAAGGTAAATTAGGAAAACATCAAAATGCTGCAATAAGGGGAGGTAACAACAATACACAAGATATTTTTTATTCAATTGATGGAGCAGATGAAAAACAAAATTATTATGTTGGTTTTAATTATTATTCAACTGATGGTATCTCAGCTATGAGTAATGATACTGAAAATGACCCTTATAAAAATAATAGCCTAACAGCAAACTATGGTTATAAAATTTCAGAAAATAATACAATTGAAAATTCTTTAACTTTAAAAGATAGTTATCTTAAATATGATGAACCTACAGCAGGGAGGGATGATACATTAAATTCATCAGACAATCTTGAAGCCCATTATAGCTTTAAATTTAAGAATATTAACAACAACTTTAAGAATACTTTTAGTTTTAGTAAGTCTGCTACATCAAGAAATGTAGTCAAATATACTGGTAGAGATAATACTTATGAAGGTTTTAAAAATATGTTTACTTATTTAGGTGAATATAATTTTAATTTAGACAATAGAATAATTTATGGATCTGATGCAGAATTCTTTAAAGCAAAATATCCTACGGATCCAGGAAACAACAAAACAACAGATGAAGAAATTCATTCTCAATATGTTGATTATCAGTTTAGACCATATGAAAATATCTATGCAACCATTGGAGGAAGAAATGATATGCACACTACTGCTGGAGACGAACAATCATATAGAATAACGGGAGCTTATAACTTGGGTGGTAGCAGCAAGATAAGAGCATCTTATGGAACTGGCTTTTTATTTCCAGCCCTATATGAATCTGGTCAATATGGATGGTCAAATCAAGTTGCGGATAAAATTAATGCTGAGAAGACCACAAGTTTTGATATTGGCTATGAAACTTATTTTGATAGTTTAGATCTGGGTTTTAATATCACTTACTTCGATATTGTTATTGAAGATCCAATAATGGGATCAAACATTACTAGTTTTCAGGATAATATACCTGGCGCACAAAATAAAAGTAAAGGTATTGAGTTGGCTACAAACTGGACTGATAATAAAAAACTAAATATTGGTTTTAATTATACATTGACGAATTCTTATTCAGGTAATGATTGTGATAAACCATTAAAAGATTTGTATGGATTAACTAGTTGTATTGATCGTAATATTGGAAGCAATGGAATGGATATTGATACTGCAATGGTTCGTGTACCTTTGCATGCCTTTAGTTCAAAGATTGACTATCAGTTTAACAAGGATCTAAATAGTTTTTTATTATTAACATATAAAGGAAAAACTAGAGATTATGGTGGAACAGATTACAGCTTCAGAGACCAAATTCTTGATAAATATTTTTTAGTTGATTTAACAGGTTCTTACAAACTTAGCGATGGTTATAAAATAGATTTTTCACTTAAGAACCTGTTTGATAAAGCCTATGCAGATGTATTAGATTATTCTGGAACACCTAGAACAATTAATATTGGTTTAAAAGCAATATACTAAATTCAAGTAATTGTAATTGATTATAGACACAATAAATGTAGGTCTTGTAATTAACTGCTCTTTTGATTAAAATGATCAAATGAATTATTTAAAAATTTCATTTGGAATATTTATAGCATTAGCTGCAAGTCGTTTTATTCCCCATCCTCCAAATTTTACAAGTTTACTAGCATTAAGTTTTTATGTCCCTGCAATACTTGGAGCCAGATTCATACCAGCCTTAGTTTTTAGCTTTATTATAACAGACTTATTTATTGGTGTTCACAGTGTTACCCTCTTTACATGGGGTAGTGTAATTTTAATAGGACTTGGATCTAGGTTTTTTGCAAAAACTATTTTGAATAGAATTTTTGGATCATTATTAGGAGCTAGTTTATTTTTTATAATTACTAACTTTGGAGTTTGGACAATGGGTTCTTATACTTATACTTTTGACGGTCTTTTACTTTCTTATACGTTAGCAATTCCCTTTTTTACTTATAGTTTAATTTCTACTTTTATTTTTTCAGGAATTATTGAAGGTATTTGTAAGTTAAATTTAAAAAAATTAACAACCTAGCTAGCTATTATAATTTTTTTATTAACAAAAAATTTCTTATAAATTAAATTAAATTAATAATAAGATAATGGAATTCTTTGATGAAAAACCTTAGTCGATATTTTAAGTGAAAGGCAATTAAGAATTTTATATAATTTAAAACTCATGACTAGTGAATATATTGTTATTTTAACTGACTAGCTTCTCTATAAAATCTTTTTAATGGAAACCTTGAAATTAGCATACTTAATCCAGCATTATCTTTGCCATAAAAGCCTAATTGTCTCTCAATTATTTCTTTTTGCTTTAAGGAATGTTTAATATTAACTCTTACTGGATATTTAATAATGCTAGTATCTTTAGCATCTCTCATTAATGCTGCTTCTTTTACCATCTTAATTAGATCATAATCATAGTTTCTGGTAACATCTATATCAGTATCAAATATGTTGTCTTTTTGAAATTTTGAAAATTCTTCAAGCTGAATAACTAGCTTTTCATCATTATTATCTTTATTTTTAAGATATTTTTTTAGATTGTCAAAAGCAATAAAGTGAATATCAGAAAAATGTTCAATTATAGCTTTAGAACGATATTTATAAATCAAGTTACCTCCAAGTTTACCTTGATGATATTTGTCTACACTTGCCCCCACATCTTTTAGTAATTCCTCAGGTGTGTCCCACAATTCAGCTTTTGTATCTTCAATAAAATCATCAAGAATTTTTTTAACAGAAGGTAAAAAATCATTTTGATTACTATGAATAGTTTCAATCCAATCCCAAGTTGATAGATTTAATAATCTCAATAAAGCATGAATCTCTCCAAATATTCTATCATTATAAAATATACCAATTAAAATATATAATTTTCTAGCTTCTAAATAATCATCATATGACATTTTACTATTTCCAACACAAATCTCTTCAATTTCAATGGCAGTAACATCTTTTGAATCAAATTTATAAACCCCAATACATCTTTGAATAGGTCTAAACTTAGTTATGAAATCCCATTTTTTTCTTGTCACCTCAGAATTTGCTTCTGTGCTATAAATTAAACTTAATTGATGTTGTGTAATATTGCTGATTCCTGCTTCCATTAGGCCTTTCATACTTTCTTTTTGTGCATCCAAAGTATCTCCGGCTAATCCTAATATTATTTCTGAGTAAGAGTGAGCATCAGTATCGCTTACAGCATCTGACATTTCAATAATTCCTTCTAAAGAAATATTGCTACGTTTCATATTTTTTAAAACATCTTCATTAAGTGACTGTACGGATGCAGTTAATCTCAAAGCACTTTTTACCAAACTATTACACTCTAGAACTCTCTCTTTTTGGTTTTTTCCTGTACTACAAGATATATATTCTGGATAGCCGGTTCTTTCTTGAATTTCACCAAGGTATTTACAAAACTCAACATCTTCTTTATACATCCCAAAGTTTGAGTCTGTAACTCTAAGTGTTTTTGTATGTTTTACTCTTTCAACAATATAATCAACTTCTGAATTTTTATGATCAGATGATAATTTCGATACTTTAGAGTAATATCCATTGCCTTCTGTGCAAAAAGTGCAACTGAAAGGGCAGCCTCTGTTAGTTTGAATCATAGGAACAAATTTTTGATCAAAAAACTTATCCATAAATCCATTTATATATGGCGATGGAATTATTGATAAATCTCTGGGTCTTGGCGCTAATTCACCAAAATAAGGGTTATCATCAACTAAAGAGTGACAAGAAAGGAGTTTTTTTCTTTTAATTGTGTCTAAATCTTTCTCCTTAAGTAGATGACCAACTAAATCAGCAAAAGGTAATTCACCATCTCGATAAACATAGAAATCGATTAAAGGATGTTTTTGCAACCATGAAATTTGTTCTTTTTCAGTGTCAGGGTAATTAGGCCCCCCCATAATAATTATTGTTTTTGGGTATTTTTCTTTAACAGCTTTGATAATTTCATAAGTCAAATTTATATTCCACATATAATTAGATGCAGCTACTATAAAAGGTTCCTCTTTTTTTATTGCTAATTCAAATTCATCAACCAATTTGAATAATTCAATATCAATTTTATCACCATGCTGAGAAAGACAATATGTTCCAAGTAAACCTAATTGGAGAGGCATGGTATCTGAGCCAAATCCAAGTTTTGATTTATGTGTAAGATCTATAAAATTAATTTTTTTTTTCATCAGTTTGATAATTCAGATTTACCTTTTTGAGCAATAATTTTTTCACTCTTTAAACAAAGATCACAGGCTTTGACTGGTGAATTATTTTCGATACCTTCTCTAACTTTTTTCATATTTTGATTATCCCATATTTCCTTAACCGAATACTCATTAACATTTGCTAATGGAATCTTTCTTCCAATAAATGCACAACATGGAGATACAGATCCATCTGCATAAATACAAAGCTCAGACCATGGTTTGCTACAATCGTAACTCTTATCGTCATTAATTTTTTGAGAAGAAAAATCGTTATCTTTTACACTTTCAAATAATTCCACAGGTCTTTCTATTTGAAAATCTATCGAGTCCACAATGTTGGTCCATTTATCTTTGAATTCTTTTATTTCGTGTTTATTTTTATCTAAAATAACAAAAGAAACCCTTACCAATGGTAATTTACTTTTTTGCTCATCTCTTTTTTTTATAAATTTAACAATATTATCTTCAACAAAACTTAATCTATTTTCTTTCAAAAGTCTCTTTGCAACAGGAACTCGTACTTCATTATAAGATTTTTGTGTAGCTGCATCTAATGAAATAAACAATCTTGTGACATGATTATTTAAAATCATATTTGCTTTTTCATCATTTAATAGAGCTCCATTAGTAAATAAAAAGACATCCATTATCTGAGCTTCTTTTGCTTTAATTAGAATCTTTTCTATATTTTTAAATAATAGTGGCTCTGATACACTTAACATTAATGCACTTAATTGATTTTTTTTAAAATCTATAAACATTTTATCTAATGTTTCGTCAGAAAATTTACTTAAATTTGCATCATTTCTATAACCTTGATAGCACATCACACATTCAAGATTACATCTATTAACTAGCTCTAGATTTACAGTTAATGGGTAGCCAAGATTTATGTGATCTGGCTTTTCTGATTTTTGAAGCTCATTGTATAGTTTTCTATATTCTAAAAATCTATTACCAAATTTTTTCGTAAGCTCATCTGTTAATACCAATTCAGGATCAACTTTATACACACTCTCAGAAATATTTTTTGGTTTAATATTTTTTTCCGGATGTTCCAGCATTTTTCCATTATATACATGTAAATCTTAATTATAAAAGGAGATTCCGTTAAAGTTGTAATAAAAACACTTTACTTAAAAGTAATTGTTTATAGATTGTTCAATTAATGAACGGTAATCATAATAATAATGAAAATGAGATTGATAGTCTTAACCTACTAAGAAAAATAAAAACAAAGCCAAATGCAACGCAAAGAGAACTAGCAGAAGAATTGGGTTTTAGTCTAGGAAAACTGAATTATTGCCTAAAAGCACTAATTGGAAAAGGTTTGGTAAAAATAAAAAATTTTAAAAACAATCCCAAAAAACTAAATTATGCATACATCTTAACTCCAAGAGGTATTATTAAAAAAACTACATTAACACTAAATTTTATGAATAGAAAAATTCAAGAGTATGAAGAGCTAAAATCTGAAATAGAAAATGATAGAAATAAATAAAATAAATAAAATTCTTCCTGCTGAAGAAAAAAAAAATGCAGTTTTATTTTTTTTCCTAAGCACGATAATGATGATTTTAGAATCTTTTAGCATAGGGTTAATATTTCCATTAATAATAGTTGGATTATCAGATAACTATGAGCAGGAAAAAGTTTATCTGTTATTAAAAGACTACTTTGAAGGTTATTCATATCAAGAGCTAATTTTTCTTTTATTAATTTTTTTAGTCACAACCTATATCCTAAAAAATATTTTTCTTTTATATTTGCTTTGGTGGAAAAATGGTTTCAGTAATAGAGTACAGTATAAAATAGAAAAAAAATTATTGGGAATTTATCTATTTCAACCTTATTTAGATATTTTGAAAAAAAATTCAGCTTTAAAAATTAGGAATATAGTCAAAGAGACCTCAATATTTTCTAAATTTTTTTTATCTACAATGAATCTCTTTATTGAAATTATAGTTTTAGTAGGAATTACAACTATTATTTTTTTTCTACAACCAGAAGCAGCAGTTTATGTGTTAGTTTTAATAATATTAACAACAGTTTTCTTTTATTTTATTGCTAAAATTAAAGCTATTAAATGGGGTAAAGAAAAAATTTTTCATTCTGGCCAAACACTCAAAGCATTGGTTGAAGGTTTGTCAGCAATAAAAGAAATAAAAGTTTTTAAGAAAGAAAATTTTTTTATAAAAAATTTCTCACATCATAATAAAAAAGTCTTACACGTCACTAGAAAATTTTCTACCTTTAATGAAAGCCCAAGAATATTAATCGAGTCTATTAGTGTATTTGCAATGTCTTTTGCAATAATTTTTATGTTTAATAATGGAGAAGAAAAAAGTGAAATATTAGCTATGGTTGGTATTTTCGCAGCGGCTGGTTTTAGATTATTGCCTTCAACATCTAGAATTATAACTTGTATAAATGATATAAAAAATAATCTCCCTTCCATGGATCTAATAATTGAAGAGTTCAATTTAAAAATCGTTAATAAAAAAATTTTTGACTCGAAAAATTTAATTGATAATTTTAATAGTGATATAGAATTTAACAATATTGAATTTTCCTATTCTGATTTAAGCAAACCTATTATTGAGAATCTCAATTTTAAAATAAAAAAAGGAAGTATAAACGCAATAATTGGGCAAAGCGGGACTGGAAAAAGTACTATTCTAAATTTACTTTTAGGTTTTATTCATCCAAACAAGGGAATTCTTAAAATAGATGGAAAGATATTGTCTGAGAATGATCAGTACTCAAAAAATTTTTTTGGATACGTATCTCAAGAAATCTTTCTTTTAGATGAAAGTATTGAATATAATATTTCTTTTGGTGAGGAAAATGTGGATAAGGAAAAACTTTATAAAGCAATTAAGATCTCTCAATTGAGTGAATTTATCTCTAAACTAGAAAAAGGTGTCGAAACACGTATTGGAGAAAAAGGCCTGAATATATCTGGTGGTCAAAGACAAAGAATAGCTATTGCAAGAGCAATATATTTAGATGCAGAAATTTTAATATTGGATGAGGCAACAAATGAACTTGACGAAGAAAATGAGGGTAAAATAATTGAAAACTTAATTAGTTTGCATAAGCATAAAACAATTATTTTAACAACTCATAATCAGAATATTTTAAAATCTTGTGACCAAATTATTTCAATAAAAGATAATAAATTTGAAGTGAAGTATAAAAATGATTAAAAAGTTTAAGAACTTATCAAAGGGTGCAATTTTAATTGAACTAGAAAAAAATCTCAGTCATTTTCAGGTTCCAAAAACAAAGATATTTAAAGTTAGTGATTGGCTATCAAATAAAGAAAAAATATTAAAAAATATTACGAATCATTTTTTTATTAGACATAAAATTAAGATCTTGGCTATTAGATCATCTGCACATGGGGAAGATAAGACAAACAATTCAAAAGCAGGAATGTATGATAGTGTTCTTAATGTAAAAACCACTAGTAAAAAAGATGTTATTAATGCTATTACAAAAGTATTTAAGAGCTATAAAGCCAAAAAGAACTCTAACATTTTAAAATCAGAAATAATAGTTCAGGAGATGATTTTAAAAGTTCACTCAAGTGGTGTTATTTTTACTCACGATCTAAACGATGGTTCGCCATATTATGTTGTTAATTATGATGACAAAACTGGCTTAACAAATACTGTCACTTCAGGGTCAAATATACATTCAAATATGAGTCTAAATGTTTCTAGATAAAAAATAAATGAGTTAAGATCACAAAGATTCAAAAAATTACTATATTCTGTAAAAGAGTTAGAGTTAGTATTGGGTTCCAAATATATAGATATAGAATTTGTAATTGATAAAAAATTAAATATATATTTATTGCAAGTTAGAGAAATTTCGAACAAGAAAATTTGGAATAAAAAAGAAATTAATTCATTTAAAAAAATAATTAAGAAGACTGATTTGAAGTTTCAAAAAATATTCAAAAAACAAAAAGGTGTTATTGGAAAAACCTCAGTTTTTGGTCAAATGCCAGATTGGAATCCTGCTGAAATAATTGGAAAAACCCCCAGAGATTTGTCTTATTCAATTTATAAAAAATTAATCACAGACAAAATATGGTCTCAAGCAAGGAAAGAGATGGGTTATAAAATACCAAAAAATAAAAGTCTAATGACATCTTTTGGTGGTCATCCGTATATTGATACCAGGTTAAGCTTGAATTCATTCTTACCAAAAAAATTAACAAATTCATTATCAGAAAAAATAATTAATTTTTGGCTTGAAAAACTAAAACACAATCCAATACTGCACGACAAAATTGAGTTTGATCTGGCAATAACATGCTATTCATTTGACATAAAATCTAAACTTAACAACTTAGTGGGACCTATATTAACAAAAAATGAAAAAAAAATTTATATGAATCATCTTAAAGATTTAACAATAAAATCTTTAGACTCTAGTTCAAAATTTAGTATTCAAAATACCTTAAAAAAAATAGAAATTTTAAAAGAAAAGCAGAAACTTTTCAAAAATCAGGGAAAATTAGATCAAATTAATCAACTCATTAAGGAATGTAGAATATATGGGACTTTACCTTTTTCAATTTTGGCCAGACATGGTTTTATTGGAGTTACTTTATTAAACTCAATTAAAGAATTAAAAATCTTAAAAAAAGAGGAAGTAAATTTATTTGTAAAAAATATCAAAACTATAGCAACTGATATGGTGGTTGATTTTAATCATATAAAAAAAAATAAAGATAAGAAGAAAAGATTCTTCATAAAATATGGCCATTTAAGACCAGGCACCTATGATATTATGTCAAAAAGTTATGATGAAAAATCATATTTTCAAAACAATACAAAAATAAATATTTTAAAAAAGAATAATAATTTGAAATTAAATTCAACCCAAATCAAATTAATTGATAAACTTTTAGCAGATCATGGTTTTAAAAAAATAAATTATCAACAACTTTTTGAATATATTCATGATGCTATAGTTGCTAGAGAATATTCAAAATTTATTTTTACAAAGAATGTTAGCAATATTTTAAAAGTATTAATTAAATATGGAAATAAAAACTCTATTAACAGGAGTATATTATCTTTTATAAATATAAAAAATTTTTTAAAAAAAAATATTATTAAAAGTGAACTTTTAATTCAAAGTAAGAAAAATGAAAATTATTTCAAAATAGCTAGTGCATTGAAGTTACCCCAAATTATTCATGATCAGACAAACGCATTTATAGCACCTTATCAAATTAACATTCCAAACTTTATTACCTCAAAACATGTTGAAGGAAAACCTCTGCAAATATCATCAAAAATGAATTCACAAAAATTAGATGGTAAAATAATTTTAATAGAAGGAGCAGATCCAGGTTATGACTGGATTTTTAGCCATAAAATAATTGGATTAGTTACTAAATATGGCGGCGCCAACTCACATATGGCAATTAGAAGTGCAGAATTTGAACTACCAGCAGTAATAGGTTGTGGAGACAATTTATTTAATGAATTAATAAATTATGAATTTATATCTATTAACTGCTCAACTAAAGCAGTCAAAGAAGTTATATTAAATTAGTCATGAAAAAAAAAAACTTATTTATTTTAATTGAGCAAGCTAATAGAGAAGTAGATGCAAAATTAATCTTAGGTTTAAAAGCCTCTCAAAAAAATTATAGAGTAATAGTAGGTCATAAAGGAACTATATGGAGCATTTTTAAATTTTTTAATCCAGGAATAGTATTGTTAAAAAGCTTTGGCCCCAAAAATACTAAAATAATAGACTATCTTAAACAAAGAGAATTTAAATTAGTATCTAATGATGAAGAAATTGTCTTGCAGATGGATATGAATGAAGCTGTTCAAAGAAGGTTTGATGGGCCAAATTTATATAAAATGGATCACTTAATAACAAATGGTGAAAAAGATACCAACGAAATAAAAAAACAATTCCCAAAATTTCCAGTTAATAAAATTTCACAAATTGGAAATATAAGATTTGATACAATGAAAGAGCCATATAATAAAATTATTTATGAGGAGTCAAAAAAAATAAAAGAAAAATATGGAAATTTTATTTTACTAGCTACACAGTTTGGCAGAGCTAATGCAGTCAACAATAGAAGTCACAATATAGACTGGGTGTTTACACGTCTCACTGAAGATGGCATGGATGCAAATTCAAAAGTCATTATTTACAATAAGAATTTAATTTTAATGCAACGTGAAATATTAGAAAAAACAATTGAATTCGTCTTAAACTTTGAAAAAAATTTTCCTGATAAAAAACTAGTAATTTCTCCACATCCAGGTGAAAAAATTAGCTTTTGGGACAACTTTATAAAAAAAAGAAATTTGAAGAACGTCTTTATAAATAATTTAAATGCAGAACCCTCTAATAGGTGGATTGCAGCCTGTGATTATATGATAACATCAAATTCAACTATTATTCTTGAAGCACACTTATTGAAAAAAAAGATTATAAATTTTTTACCAATCGAATCTTATCACAGCACTGAAATTGACGAACTAAAAGATTTATCTATAACGGTTAGGTCTGTTAAAGAGCTTAATGAAATTATTAAAAGTAATTTTAAAGACGATCCATTTGAACCAAAATTAAATATTATTGATAAAACAATTACTAATATTAAAGATAAAAAAGAAGCATTA
>Ga0075110_1001114_pt1 | contig 11790 bp, 15 predicted proteins | sample AntAceMetag02UK8_FD_69799 | JGI IMG/M metagenome (GOLD analysis project Ga0075110, IMG submission 69799) | Saline lake microbial communities from Ace Lake, Antarctica - Antarctic Ace Lake Metagenome 02UK8 | ecosystem: Environmental > Aquatic > Non-marine Saline and Alkaline > Saline | place... | reverse complement strand
CAGAACTTCATTGAAGGTAATTGTACCAACCCGTCTGGCGGGGTTTATGTTTGTACATTTGTTAGCGGAATATTCAATTCTGTAACGCCAAATTGTGTCGCAACAGGAGAGGAACAGCAACAGACAAGAATTACAGCTTCGTCGGCCTCTTCTATAACCGTCAACCAATTAAACGGGACTGGCACTGCATCTGATGGTGACTTTCGTGTTCTTTGCCAGCGTGGTGCTGGTGACTACTTGGTAAAACAATCAACCGCTCCTTTGCTGGTGAATAGTGTTGTGAACCCGTCGGCTGGTGTTACACAAATTGTTTCGGCGCGTATTACAAACTCAGGAACTCCGACGATCACAAGTCAGGACGGCTCTTGGATTAGTTCACTTACCGACAACGGAGCCGGGGATACTTCTGTCAATATTGCAAGCGGTACGTTTTCAAGCGCACCACGATGTTTCTTGGCTTCTTCCGCCAGGCGGCTTTTATATTTTTCAACCGAGCCAAGTACAAGTTTGGCTCAGGTAATTACAGCGAACCCAGATACGCCATTTGGTCTAAATGATGTTAACTTTGACATTATGTGCATAGGAGCCAAATGAGCATAGAAACACTTCTTAAGGTACTAAGCATTATGATCTCAGGAGCGGGCCTTACATGGGCCATCCTCTCTTACTACTTTAAGAAGGCTGATGCGTTTGAAAAAGATAAACTCAAAGCACGAGCCAAAATAAAAGAGCTTGAAAATGAAATAGCAAAACACGCAATAGCTCGCATTAATGAAAAGATTGAAGAATTAAAAGCACAGCTTGATGACCACGGGCAAAAGTTTGATCTGATGTCTCATAACTATGATGGTGTATCAAAGCGAGTCGAGCGCACAGCACTTTTGCTTGACGTGATAACTGAAGATATGAAGAAATTGTACCGAGAAGTAACGGACAACAAACAAACTCACGGTAATCTGTACCGTGGAAAATGGGGGAAAAATGATGGAGATTCTTAAAAACAGTGAGAATATTTTATTAGCTGTACTAGTAATAAACTTTCTTTTAAGTGGTATTTCAGGGGCTTTAGATTTAGTGGCTGCCAAATATCCTAAGAGTGATGCTAGTAAAGCAAGCGTTTGGGTTCATGGTGCTCTTTCTTTCTTACAGAAAGTCATAGACATATTCTCGGCTAATAAGGCGCACAAGTAGCTGATGAGGCCGCATTGGCTAGAGCTTGCTTACGAGGAAATGAATAACTCTGTTGCTGAGGTTCCAGGGCCTAATTCTAATCCTAGAATTGTGGCTTACTTTAACGAGACCTCTTTTAAAACAACAGACGACAACGTCGCGTGGTGCTCTGCTTTTGTTTGTGCTGTTCTTGAATGGTCGGGCATTCCTTCTACAAGGTCCGCAGCGGCTAGGTCATACTTATATTGGGGTGATGAACTGCGGGAACCTAAGGATGGGTGTATAGCCGTGTTGTACCGTGGTTCTAGGGATGGGACTTCGGGACATTGTGCTTTCTTTGTTGGCCAAACTGCCGATAAAATCATGCTTTTAGGGGGAAATCAGATGGATAAAGTCTGTATTTTGGCTTATCCAAAGTCTCAAGTGTTGAGTTACAGGTGGCCAAGTAAAGAGGTAAGGACAAGCGATGCAGGGAATAATTCAGATACTTACTATCGTAATTGATAAATGGCCATTTCTAGAGAGCCTTTTAATGAAGATTTTCCAATCTTATATGGTTAAAAAGCATAAGCTGGACGTTACTAAGTTTATCAAAGCAGAAGAGGTCGCTCGTAAAACCAAATCTACAAAAGAACTACAGAAAATTATCGGGAGAAGGCTTAAGTGATTGGCGATAGATGGTTCTATTTTGAGTTTGGAAGGCTCAGAGTCGAGGTTCGATTCCTTCTTGTCATCATCTGCCTTGTCCTTTCTTCTTGTGTTAGTAAGCCCTTTAGAAGCCTATGTATCATGGACTTTGAGAATCAGATGTGTTGGACAGATGAACCAACAAAAGAGGGGCTCACTTTTGAGCAAATGTCTATCCAACAACTTGAGTGCTATGTGAATCAGACGGTGCCTTGTTGGTACAGTATAACGGGTTCTGATCTGACAAGTGTTGTAGATAGTTTATAAGCATCCTCTCATTGTCTGGGTGTATGAATGTCGCCAAGCCTCCGGCATCAGAGACCTTCCCTAGTACGTACTCTTGTAACTTCTCACGCCCACTAATGTTCTCAACCTCACTGCCATCTTTTTTTACTTCTAATGCGACAAAGAACCCTGAGACAAGGCCTAAAATATCAGGGGACCCACGTAGTCCTATTTGCTGAATCACGAACCAGTAGGAATTTGGTAGGGCTCTTAGTTTCACAAGGAGCTTTTCTTTATATTTGGTTTCTTCTTTTTTCATGTTTTAAGTCTCTCATAATGAGCTTGAAATTTCTTAGATGTTTCCTCTATTTTGAAAAAGAATCTGACGTTCTCACCAAAATATTTGTACGCCCGACCCTTGTTCTTTAGCGCTACTACAACCTCATGATCTATAGGAAGAGAGTCTTTCACTCTTAGAGCAATCACTTCAGAGAAATCATTGAAATGGTACTGCTCTCTTCTCTTACTAGTCCAGGCTCCTTGCTTATCTTTATTGGCATACTGCCCGTCAACTATCAGCTTATACTTGTAAACAATCATGTTGGAACCCCCTCAACTAAATCACCCTTAGAAAATGACTTCCAAGAATGAGCTACCCCTGCCTCTATTTTTATCCCGTTTCTTGAATTAAAAGATGTCTCCATAATACCTACTATTTTTGGTATTAGATCAAAGCGCTCTGGCTCAAGATCAAACTTCACCTCATCATGGATTGTCATCTCAGCAGTAAAGTCTAACTCATCATAACATCTAACCATAGAACGCTTCATTAGGTCCGCAGCAGAGCTTTGTATGAGATAATTGAGCATTATGTAAGAGTATTGTTTGTCAAATAAGTGAAGCCTTCGACCAAACCAATTAATAATAAACCCTCTTGCAGCTGCCTTATCTGAAACATCTTTTAAAAATTTGGCAATACCTGGAAGCTTGCTAAAGTACCTGCGTCTTATGTCCCTAGCTTCCGTGAACTTCACATTAAGCATTTTTGAAAGGCTGTCTACACCTGTTCCGTATAAACAATTTGATACTAACTTACCACTAACTGTAAACCTATGTCTTGGCCCAGAGTTTATAATGTCATAGACCTTCGCTTTTTTCCTACAATCCTTCTGTTTAACAGGTTCTCCGACCTTGTAACCAGCCTCAAGTTCCCAATCTCGTAGTGTCCGTTGTTGTCTATTCTGTCTATATCCAAAGACATTATCTGATCCTGAGTGTAGTTCTCCATAAAGAATTGAATCCACTCCTCCTGCGAGCACAGTATTTTTATTCCGCGAGCACCATAGTTTTTCCACGTTTTTAAGTGCGTGTCTGATTGACATCGAGTTCTTGCTGCCTGGAACCGCTTTGCTAACGAATTCTCGGCAGGTGTTTTGTGCCTCAGTGCGCGCTGACATCGGCAGTTTGTTGTCTTTCCAGATAAAATGTTGTCGCAATATAATAGGTAATTTTTCAAACATTGATCGCACTTTGCTTTTATTCTTGAGTGTTTCCCACGAATAAGAGTCGTCGGCATAAGCATCAGGTACCCGACATCCTTCTCCATTAATCTCCGTGTTAAGGATTCGTTCGACTCCTTGTTGACAGGAGAGTACCCAGGCTTGTATCTTCCGTCCTTTGTCCGTGAAGACTTCGTGTTCTGGTGTAACCTCGACCCCTTGGACATTTATGACCTCCTTAATTCCCATGTAAACTACGCCACCATGAGATACCCAGTCAACCCCATCCCATAAAAGGTCCTCTTTAGAAACATTTTGTATTTTTACTAAGCCCCTTTTTGTTAGTACCAACTGATCCTCAGCTACACACGCAAAGTTTACTGTCTTGGCATGATCCCTGGTTATACCTAGAAGGTCTGCCGTAGCTTGGTGGACATCCTCTCCCTCATTGATCTTCTTAATGAGATACCTCTCATCAGCGTAGTCGGCAAGAATACGGTACTCAATTTGAGAGTAATCAATGTCTATTAAACACTTCCCCTCACGAGGAATAAAACACCTACGAACATCATACTCCCCAGCAGTCTTTTTTGGTAACTGCTGTACGTTACTGGAAAACCTGCCAGTTACTGTACTACTTGGATCAAACCACCCTCTAAAGATGTCGTTGTCATCCATTTGATAGAGGAATGAGGAGTAGTAAGTGCCTGCGTACTTCTCATGCTTTCTAATCCTTGTAACAATGTCAGCTACAGGATGGTCAATATCACTTAAAGCATTCTTGTCAAAAGATGGATTACCCTTTGCTGTTAGTTTGTAGGGAAGATTAAACTTGTCAAACACACGTCTAAACACAACCCGTGAATCACTGAAGGTCTCCCCCGTTAACTCACCAAATTCTTTTTTGGCAACCTCCGCCATTTTTAGCTCGTAGTCTAGCCCATCAATGCAGTACCCACGATCAACGCGCACTCCTTGGCGCTCCATAAGATGACAAACTCGAGTGAGTTTTACTTCGTTAGTGAACACTTGCTTAAATGGAGCTGGTTTTGTTTGCTCCCTGGTGAGTGCTTCAAGGGTTTCTACCTGAGCTTTACCAATGTCGTAGTGAAGTCTTGCATCCTGGCATCCGTAATCAAACATAGTCTGAAATGGTACCCGATCAAAGTGAGGCTCACGTACTGTTTTCCCCTTACCAAGAACTACAACATCTGTGTAGAGCTTATGCTCAGAGATGTACTTCTCAACACGTGTGTCTTTCTCCCAACCTCTGCGCGCGGCAAGGGCTGCTAGAGAGTATGGTTTGGCACCAAAATGGTCGTTTTTGATGAGTCTTTCCATCATTTTTGTGCATAAAACAACACCCTTAATGGTAACCCCATCTTTAGAAAGCATCCCTAGATCAAATTTGGCATTTTGAATAAACCATGTGTGAGCCTTACTACTCCAGAGCACATCCATTTTAGCTATGTAGTCCCTTGGTAGCTCATGAGTAAAATCAAAGTAGTACTCATAAAACTCTGTGGCTATCTGTATGGAGAATAGTTTGTGATGCTCAAGTAGACCTTGAGTCTCTGTGTCTAACCCAAGGTTTTGATGTGATGTTAAGTCGCTAAGAACGTCAGCGAAATTTTGGATAGATACTAGCTTCTTCACTCTCAGGCTCCACACGCTTTTGTTTTGGCTTAAGTCTAAGCTTTGTGATTAGTTTATGAAAATACTCTGAGGTGCTAAGCCCTAACTCTTTACTTCTTTTTTGTGCCCACTTCTGATTCTCTTTAGTGGTACGAATAAAAATAACTTCTCTACTCTTTTTCACTCAGCTCCTCAATAGGAAAACCAGTTAACTCAAATTGGTGGCCGATTTTAAAATCAGCTAACCACATTTTCTTAACTGGCTCCCAACGAAACCCCGCCTCTTTTACAAGTTTGTTGTCAGCACCCCCATCCTCCCAAGGTGGTTTAGGGTGAGCACGGAAAGTACTCTTTGGTGCTAAGAAATCATCATAATCAAGACTAAAATCCACTCCTCGTGCTTTTAGTAAGTCTAACACCAACATGCAGTCATCTGTTGCTCGGTGGAGTTTGCTTGGATCAACCCTGACTCCGTAATCAAGAGCCAAGTGAGAGAGTTTTCGGCATGTTATTTTTGGTTTATATTTTATGTCCTTAACAGAACAGATCCACGGCTTTGTTTCAAAAAGGGATGGATCAAGTTTGCGTCTCTTAAGATTGTTTATCAACACTGGCTTATCGTAGTCTTTGTTGTGAGCAACAAAGCAGTTAACTGTAGCAAGAGAAACGCTCAAACCATAATTGGCCATCTCTAATGGTACTCCACTTTTGTTAAGCTCAGCTTGTGTGATCCCTGTTATACCAATAATTTCTTGTGGTATTGGCGGGTAGTCAGACTCTTTTATCAGTGCGCTCACTTTGTCCTCTATTGTCCAGGTGTCAGTGTCTACCACCAACGCCCCTACTTCTAATATCAAAGCATCATTTACGTCTAATGATGTTGCCTCAAGATCTATAATCCCTATTCTCACGGTGCCCCCAAGATGAAAAAAGCCCTTAAGCACTTTTATTTGTTGGTTGAATAAATGGAGACAACCTGCAAACCAAAAACACTCTCGGGCTAACTAATTTAGAATTCTCTAGGTGTATTTGCTGTTACAGGTGTTGATGGTTCCTGTTCTGGAACATCCTCTTTTACCTGTGCTTGCCCTGCCTTAATGGTTTTTAACCATTTCAAACATATAGCCTGATCCTGAGCTGTTGTTTCGTTTCCTACTTTCATAGTGGCAACGAAGTAATCCCCTTTGTCCCCATGTTCAAGCTTTGTATCAAGCATGACCGTGTAGGCAGCAGGAGACTTCCCAGCAGCACTGTTTTGTAGGTACATTTGTGTCATGATGTTCTTAGCTGTTTTTGATGACGTTCGTCTTAGCGGAACTACAAATGGTAATCCACTTTGAACGTCCGTGGCATCAAGAACATAAAAGTAGTACACAAGATCACGCTGAATGTTTCCATCTTCATAGGGAAGATTCTCATTCTGAGGTGTTACAGGAATACTTTGTAAGTACTTCTTGTCCTTACCGCTAGTGTCGTACTCAACCCATTTCTTCTCTGTGTGAAATGGAATCACTTCAAAAGAAACCCCATTACCACCTAAGTTTTTATTGGCAACATTGTCTCTGTACTCACCAGCTTTAGCTTCCTGGTCCTTCACTTTATCAGACATGAATTGTGAGATCCACACCATAGGAATGGCTATGTCTTTAGAACTAATCGGTGCCGGACCCCACTCAGCAAGCATTTCCTGCTTGGCAAGTTCTCCAGCTTTACTTGTTTTTTGAACACTTGTTTCCATATTCTTACTCCGTTTCTTCGTTTTCATTTGCGCCTAAATCCTAGAGTTTGGTAACTCTGTGGTTGTTGTACTCCAGGCATCTCAAAATTGGCAACACCCTCTTTAGCTGCTAACGCGGCTTCTTCGTTAAAGAAAGAATTGAGACGAGCAGAATTAATCCCGGCAAAACCCATAAAAGTCTCGTGTCCATACTTTTCCTTTATGTACTTAAACAACGCCTCTTTATCGGAGTTTGTTTTAGGTGTGGTTACTGTCAACTTGTTAATTATGTAGGCAGTTCCTAGGTTATCAACAACAAACTTAGACTTTTTGCTGCGTGCTAGCAAATCAAGCACCTTAGCTGCGGCCTGGGACTTCTCCTTAGATGCTGTGTCACATATCTTTTTGGTTTCTTTATAGGCCTTGTCGGCCTCATCATACTCCAAAATAGCTCTATCTACTTCTGATACTGAGATGTCCTCAGCGGTTTCCTTGTTCCATTCCTCTAAACTCATAAATCCTCATTTCTGCCTATATTAGGCTTAAAATTAACTCTGCTAGATTTTGTTTTCTTGTCAGAGCTTCATTAACTATTTCATCTATTGTATCTGCCGCCACTATATCTAGGCGTGTGAGGCGCTTATGCTTAAGGGACCCAACTCCCTCAATACGCGCGTGGCTCTGCATGTCTTGTTCCATGGAATATCCTTTAGAGTAGTATATGGCTGTGTTTGCACCAGTAAGATCAATACCAATGCCTCCAGCTCCTTGGTTACCAATTAAAACAGACACGTCAGCATCTTCGTTGAATCGTCTTATGTTCTCAGTTCTATCTTTTTTTGGTACTCCACCGTGAAGTTCCACGTAACCAAGTTTTAATTTCTTACAAGCCTCAGCAATATCTAGATAGTTTTGTTTGAAACACGCCCACACGACCACTTTATTTCTAGGACAAATATCTGTTAAGTACTCCTGAAGAGCTTTTATCCGAGGGTTCTCACTGATGGTAAAGCTTGTACCATCATCAAGGTTCATGAACCCGCTTACTATTTGCTGCATCCTTAGGGACTTAGTCAGAGCAAGTTGTGCGATAGATGCTTTTGGTTTGCCTTCTTTGGTTAAACCATCAACAAAAGTTATAAACTCACGCTTCATTTCCTCATAATATTTTCTCTGTGCTTTACCAAGCTCTACCGTAATCACCCCACGTAAAACAGCGGGTAAGTCCATGCAATCCTCAGAACGTACAGACATGGATCGACTTGAGATAAGAGCGGCAAATTCTCCAAGTAACTCTCTTCTTGGTTGCCAGTTGGGGAAATAGTTCTGCTTCCCCGCCCACTGAGCATTCCTATCCTCCATCCATTTAGCACGAAATGGCCAGTAGGTTTTACCAAGGGTTTTCCCTCCATCCATGATTCTAAACTGCTGCCAGTAATCAGAGATGTCATTAGTCATTGGTGTTCCTGAGAGGAGGTACTTGTACTTACACTTATCAGCGATTTGCTCAACAATTTTAGACGTTTTTGCCTTTGGTGACTTACACCTGTGGGACTCATCAAGAACCAACATCTCAGGAGCCCAGTTACTAATACTCTCAGCAACGGCCTTACTAATAAGACCTTGGTAGTTGATGATTACAATGTTCTCGTGAGCGTCCTGAAGCTCTTTTACGCGGTCCTTACCACTCAAAGGTCCAAGGTCCCTAATAAGATATTTTTGTATTTTGGAGTACTGTAGGAACTCCTTAACCCAATTAGAAGTAACCACCTGTGGGCAAAGGATAAGTAGCTTTATAAGCCTTCCCTCAGCCTGGCAGCGTCTCCTATATATCTCAATAAGAGTCCTAGTTTTCCCCGTCCTCATGTCAAAAAAGAAGGCAAACTCAGGGTATTTTAGCCCAAGCTCTATCCCTATTTTTTGGTGGTTCCACAATGGTTTTACGTCAGTCATAGGAGTATGCTAGCAGATCTGCTATCACCTGTCAATAGATGTCCTCAACAATTTCGCCCGTCTCATCAACGAAGTGAACTCCTTTGTAACCCCAACCCTGGCTTCCGTTTACTCTAATTGTCGCACCCTTGGTTTTCGGAAACTGCCTTGTAAAGGCGTTGCCAAAAGCTTTCCCCTCTTTAAAGGCTCTTATCCCGTTCTCCTCACAAAATGACTTATATTTGTTGTAGAGATCAGAGGAGAATATTCTATGCTCGCCGTCTCCAGTGTATTTAATGGTGTTAAAAAACGCTAGTGTTGAGTCACTAATGCTCATTTGTTCAAGTTTATCAGCTACCATTTTAGGGGTTACTTTTAAGTCCCACACACCTGTTTCTTGCTTTTCTTTCTTCATCTGCATGTAGCTTTGAATGGCTTTATACGCCATGGCCTCACGAGCATTTGGTATGTACTCATCAAGTACTCTAATATCTTTGTTTTTTAGCTCTGTTTTAAAAGAGAGGATTTCAAATTTTCTCTTAAAGTCATTAGCACTATCCTTCATTTTTACCATGTTATTAGCCGATACGATAAACTTAGCTCGACATGGGAAATCAAACCTACTCCCACCCTTTACCTCGTAAGGAATCAGAGCATTAGACACGCAAGTCTTAAACGTACTCATATCTACAGAATTTGCCGGAATACCTTCATCAGAGATGTTTACGTTTTTCCGGTATAAGTTCTGAGCATTAAACCTAAATGAAGAGACATTATTTATGTCTCCAATAGACATACTGCTGCGGACATTTTGAGGGAAAATAGTCTCAAATATTTTTAAAATGGTAGACTTACCAGCATTAGGAAGGCCAACCATAAAAAGAGCTTTCTGAATGCTACTTGATGGGTCAAAACAAGAGCCAATATATCGCCATAAAAATTCAACGGCACCGGGGTCGTGCTCTAAAATTTCGGCAATGTACTTGTCGATTTCACAAGGTGCCTCTACATAGTCATAGGGTAAGACATTAAAGAACATATACTTTTTATCATGAGGTAAAAGCTCACCTGTATTAAGATCCACGACGCCGTTTTTAAAGTTAACAAACCCCTCTAAAGGGTCTTGTTTTAGCCAGTGATCTTTCTCAATGTTCTGATTCATAAGCCCATCAGCAAACTCACTGCGTTCGTTGCGGCCACTCTCGGGGTTCTTAATGTGCTTCATCGCAAAAGATGTTGCGTGCTTTTTCTCCTCTAGCTCCCAGTGAACTCCGTTGTAAACGACTAGCCAATTTTTTATACATTTATAGTGGTGGAGTTTTTTGTAGTGCTTCCTAAGGTCTGGATAGCTAATGGGGCCTTTTTTTGGTTTCCCATGCTCATCAATGACCAGCTTCCTAAACCCTGTGTTGATGGTTGCGATGTGGTCAGGACCTGCAATTTGAAATGGCGTTATACATTTACCAAAATTAGGACACTTCGCACACCCTCCCCAGGCGTTATCAATGCTCTTACAGACTCTTGGACCCGTCTGACCAATGCGTACTTGCTCAGCCTTGTTGTTGGTCTCATCAGGTGAGTAGTTTTTGTGCCCTTTTGAATAGGCATGGATCAAGGTGGCGGCATTAGGTAGGAAGGCAAGAAGGCCTAGCATTGCGTACCACTGAGGCTCATCTACTTTGTCAGGGCTTTCTTTGCACCATTTGAGAAAGTCACACCCATCAAGAACTGCCTCCTCATCAATGGCGGCATATAGTTTTTGGTACCCTGATTTTGACACCACTTCCTTACTGCTTACAGGCTCCTTGTCAAAGAGGTCAATGTTCGTGGGGCCAAGAGATCCATTGATGTAAATCGCATCATGGCGGCCCTTATCAGGCTTATCATTAACGGTGTAAGGAAGGCGCACGATCTGAGTGTTTTTGAACACACTCGTATCTGCTTTTCCAGGTAATTGTGCTTTCTCAAGGGCTCTGTCAATCCGAGCACACATGGCCTTATAAAGTGGCTTGTACTTGTCAAAAAAAGCAACATCAGTAATCGGAGTTTTTAGCTTTATAAATATCTGAACACCGTTTCCGGTGGCAATACCATACCCTTCTAGTGGTGTAAGACCCAAGGCCTCTCTTATGGTGGTAAGGGTTTCTGTTGGTTTTTCTCGATCTATATTGTCTATGTCAAAGGGAACAAATTTCTGACAGGAAATGTACCTGTGTGTGGGTTTACCATTATTGTTAATCTGTGGTTCATGGTGCACTTCTGCGACAGTTGCAAAGATATTAACACGATTTGTTTTTGGTATGTACGTGTCTATATTAGTAAGGAGTTCTTCAAAAGAAGGTGCGTAGATACCTTGGTCTTGTATCTCTGCTTCGTACTTCCCATCATCTTTTTTATGGTAAATTATTCTGTGTATCTGAACTTGTGGTGTAGTCGTCATGATCCCCTGTTTTCCCCAAAACCATTATGCGTACAAAACGGTAAGAGTGAGCCTACTACCAAAAGTGAGATGAAAAAAAGAGATGTCGCTCTGCATTTTATTTGGATTCTTTTTAAAGCTTCTATATCTTACGGGAACTGCTTTCTCCTATACAAAACGGTGGTTGTGGTGTTGGGCTCTGTGCAAACAGGGCCTTTTTTATTTGGTTTTCGTGGTCCAGAGGTACTTGTACATAGTGCGCCCAATAAGGTAGGACGCGATGATTAGTAAGGAAATCTTAATCATTGATTATCTTTAAAACCAAAACCTTCAAACCTGTTTATTTTTCCGGTTTTAAACAGACGTCTTGTGAAATCGTCCCATGTTTTTAGTTCTTTTTTAAACATAAACCCAGTTTTTTTGTTGATAAATCGTTTAAATTTTATGTATTTTGGCATTGAAATAAAGTAAGCATCACTCATCTTTTAAAACCTTGCGCGCTTTTT
>Ga0075110_1001095_pt1 | contig 11957 bp, 10 predicted proteins | sample AntAceMetag02UK8_FD_69799 | JGI IMG/M metagenome (GOLD analysis project Ga0075110, IMG submission 69799) | Saline lake microbial communities from Ace Lake, Antarctica - Antarctic Ace Lake Metagenome 02UK8 | ecosystem: Environmental > Aquatic > Non-marine Saline and Alkaline > Saline | place... | reverse complement strand
ATTCCACCCACCAAATTAATAAAAAATACTCCAATCGATTGGAGTATTTTGATGGGTTTATTGGTGGTTTTATGTTACTGACCAACGTATCAAGCGGACTATCGGACCACCAGACAAGCGCTACCGCAGCGAGTGTTTGGGCGATGAACTCAGTGAGCGGACGCGAATCGAGGGTATCCCCGAAAAGCTCGCCCGACTATTGCAACATTAACCCCAAACGGCCCGTCTGCTACGCAATTCCACCCACCAAATTAATAAAAAATACTCCAATCGATTGGAGTATTTTGATGGGTTTATTGGTGGCTTTGTGTTACTGACCAACGTGTCGAGGGGACTATCGGACCACCTGACGAGTGCTCCACCACAGCGAGTGTTTGGGCGATGAACTCAGCGAGCGGACGCGAATCGAGGGTATCCCCGGAAAGCTCGCCTGACTATTGCAATACCCTCACCCAGATTACCCGGTTGCTAAACCCCTCCCACACCCTCCAAATGAAGTTTTTACCCGCACAATGACGCCATTGTGCGGGTAAACGGTTTTGTGGGCTTGGTATTACTTGGCGTTCACTGCGGCTTCGTCGAACTTGACTGACAGGACTTTTGATATACCATCTCCTGCCATGGTGATGCCATAGAGGATGCCGGCTCGGCTCATGGTTTCTCGGTTGTGGGTGATCAGGACCAATTGCGACTTCTGGGCTAAGGCTTGAATCATGTCACCGTAGCGACGACTGTTGGCCTCATCGAGCGCCGCGTCGGTCTCGTCGAGGATGATAAATGGTGGTGGGTTGACTTGGCTCATGGCAAATATCAGCGCAATCGAGGTCAGTGCCCGCTCTCCGCCGGAGAGCATCTGTAGACCCTTCACTCGTTTGTTAGGTAGTGCGACATGTAACTCCACCCCTTCTTCAATCAACAACCGCTCGGTGTCCTCAGCTTCGTCGTCTTGGTTGTGTTTGAGTTTTACTCGTTCTAGCTTGGCTTCCCCGCCGCCAAACATCAGGGTAAAAAACCGGTTAAACTCAGTGGCGATTTTCTCAATTCCGATAATAAATTGCTCGTGTAACTGCGCATCCATGTTGGCCACCAGTGAGTTGAGGTTCTCGACTGATGATTCGAGGTCGGCAGTTTCTTTGGCCAGGAATTCATCGCGTTCCTGGGCGTCTTTGTATTCTTTTTGCAACTCATTGGTCGCACCAATCCCTAATTCCTCAAGGCGGATTTTGAGCCGTTCGAGGTCGCGCCGGCGCTCCCGTTGCTGCTGTCGGTCTTCGGTATATACTTCGGTATCAGGAATGGTGTCTCCCTTAGTAGTAACTAGGTTATGCGATAGGTAGTCAGACGCGGCCCGCCCGAGGAGCGCCACCGCCTCTTGCAGCTCGCGTTTGAACTCGTCGCGATCTCGCTCAATCACTTGTAGTTCCGTTTGCATAATGGTGACCTGCTGTCGCAACTCTCGCTCACGCCCAAGCTGGGTAAACATCGTCCGTTCTGATTCGTGTTGCTGACTAGAGGTATGTTCCAACTCTTGCCGTGTGGTTGTCAGAGCTGCCAGGGCCTGATCTTCTTTTTCTTGCAGCACCTGCAGGGCTTGCTCAGCTGGAGCTAGTTGTTGCTCCACCGTCTCTAGTTCGGCTTTATCAGCAAGGGTGGTGTCTACCTTGACTACCTCTTGGCGGTCGATGAACTGGGTCAGTTGACTAATGACGTCACGCAGCGCGCGTTCGATAGTGCTGGCGTCTTGACGGGTAAGCGCTTTTTCGGCTGAGGCAGTGATGGCCGTGATCAGGCTCTGTAGTTTGGCGCGCGGAATCAACTGTGGGACGAGTGCACTAGCCGGGACCGCTGCTGGCATAATCCGACGCTCCAGGAGCGCTATCTGTCCTTTGATAGTGCTCAGTACGCGCTCTGCGTCCACCCTCGCGATACGTGCCTGCTGGAGCGCTTGGTCGGCCGCGTCACGCGCGCTCGTGTCGGGTGTTATATTCATGGTATCGAGTTGCTGTTTGAGCGTTGCAATACTTGTTGTCAGGGTGGCGAGCTCGGCTGTGGGCGCATTTTGATCTTGCATGATGGTGTCGTAGCGGTACGCTAGATATAAATCTTCACGTTTGAGGTAATCAGCGTAGACGGTTTTGAGTTCGGTTTGGACAGCTAAAGACCGTTCGGCTCGCTCGACCTGCTTTTTTAAATATTTTAAATGTGGCGCCGCTTCTCGGCGCAGCGAGGCTACCTGGGCGATGTTTTCGAGGGTTTTGTTTAGTTTACGGGTCGCATCAGCCTTTTTGATCTGGTAGACCTTGAGGCCAAGGGCGTCTTCGATCATTTCGCGGCGTTCTCGAGCGCTAGCAGTAATGACCCGATCAGCTTCACCTTGGGAGATGATGTGATGACCGGTTGACCCGATGTGAGCCTCGGCGAGCAACTCGTGGATGTCTTTCAACCGAACGGCCGTGCCGTTGAGTTTATATTCGTTCTGCCCGTCACGATGCACAATCCGTTGGATAGTGATCTGATCGTAATCAAGCGCAAACGCCCGGGCGGTATTGTCAAACACTACCTCCACGCTCGCCCGATTGCCTCGAGCTGAACTCTCGCTGCCGCCCCAAATGAGGTCCTCACCGCGTTTACCGCGCAATGATTTGACCGACTGCTCTCCAAGGACAAATCGAAAAGCTTCCGCGACATTGCTTTTACCAGAACCATTGGGGCCAACGATAGCGGTGATTGGGGCTGAAAACTCCAGCTCACTTTTTTTAGCGAAGGATTTGAAGCCGTTGATAGTTAGTTCTTTGAGGTACATAGGTTATTCGCATTGTCCGCCTAGACTATACACTGCGACCGACTCGTAATAAGTCGCAGTTACTGGATTACACCTACCAACTGGACTACATATATTGGAACATCGAGCAAGCGGTTTGTTTGGACCTGCACCGGTGGTCGCATCGACACCAGACAGGCAGTTGATCGCGGTTAATTTAAACCAACTCCCAATTGTGTCGGTGCGATACTCGATGGCACAATTATCGTTACCGGAATCAGCACTACTAGGCAAAGTCGAAATAAATTCTGGCATCAGGTTTGAAATGTAGGGAGTACTGCAGTTGTCAGTAGCATACAGTTCGCCAGCCCCTGTCACCTGACAGGGTGCAGCTGGTAGCGGGAAAAAACCTTTTTGCGCGCGGTATGTCTCGAGTGCTAGCTGGACTTCTTTGAGTTCAACTGTCAAAGCTTTGTTGCGGGCGTTTTCTCTGGCTTCTCCAAAACTCACGTAAATAATACTCGCCAAAATAGCAATGATGGAAATAGTCACTAGGACTTCAATGAGGGTAAATCCGCGACGGGCAAACATAATACATAGATACTACCACTGAAATCAAGTTGGACGACGTCAGTTATCCTTTAGCCACAGCGGATAATCTCTGTATCATATTCCTGACCGCGATCTGGATTAGTCGACCCGCGACTGTCTGAAGAAAAGCCTGCTGAAACAGCATATGATGTTTCGTAGCGTATAGCTTTGGCACAGACTGCAGTTGGATTAGACCCTGCACCTCCCGCGGCAGTTGGTGTGCGTCGACAGAGCCCAGGGTCTTGGTAAGACGTCGAACCAGTACCTAAGAGCCAACTAGGGTCACAGCGCGAGAATTCGTCCCCTAGCCCCACTACCTCAGTTTCGACCGTATTGAGGGCCATAAATTTGTAGACCGATCCTTCAGTATTTACTGCATACACAAACCCTGAATCATCCCCGTTTAATTTCAAGTCAACCGGCAGTTTTGGCATAAATTCTGGTGCCAGTCCAACGATATATTGAACACTGTCTAAGGGGCAGACATGGGCGGTTCCGACCTGTCCTGAAAATTCTGGTGTGCTACCTGTAGTCGGGCCATTGCAGGCCGCCGGGTACCTGCCGTACTTGTTCTTATATAACGCTAGCGCAGCCTCGACAGTACGCAAATCAGTTTTTCGCTGCGCATCACGGGCCTGTTCTCGGGCCGTGCCAAAACTAGTAACTACCACCGTTGTCAAAATAGCAACGATAGTCACTGTCACCATCACCTCCAATAAGGTGAATCCAGACAACCGATTGATTGGCACCTGTAACATATAATAATTATAATATAAATAAACAAATATCATCACCCCGCACCGGTGGATCGGGCTGAGTCAACACGTAGTCAGATTGATTAGCCGGCAAAAACGTCTGCAGCACACCATCTGGCCCCATACTGCATAGAATGGTGTATAAACTAGAGTTGGCAAACCGATAATTGTTATCGTACGCATAGGGATTGCCCCAGACATCGGCGTTAATCGAGCTACCAATGTAATCCGGCGTGAGCGCTGCGACTACCAACTGCCAACGATTTTGCGCTTGGGGATAGTTATAACTACCACCAGCGCGTAGTGAACACGCCGAACAGTTGTCTGCACCAGGCGGATAGTGTCCCGTGGTTTCTCGATACAATTTCATCGCTAGGTTCAACTGCTCTAGGGTGGCCGCTTCTTTGGTGAGGGCAGCCCCCTGTCGGGCTTCACTTCCTGAAAAAACGACTATCGAGGCTAGAATCCCAATAAGCGAAATGACCACCAGTATTTCGATGAGTGTGAATCCTTGACGAGCTGATCGCATGCAATTATTCTAGCACGCTAGTTGTCCCAACCTTTCTGTTTCATCGCGGCTTCGGCGGCAGCCTGCTCGGCTTCTTGTTTGGAGCGGCCGGTTCCGACGGCGATTTGTTCTTTGCGGAGAAATACCCCGACGGTAAACACGCGGTCGTGATCAGGGCCTTCCTGGGCGACGGTTTCGTAGGTTGGCGTCACGCTGTGGTGCTCTTGACCTAACTCTTGGAACCGGCTTTTGGCGTCTTGCCAGAGGCGTTTGTTGACAATCTCATCGGTTTTGGGGAACAGGTTGGTGGCGATAAATGTCTGTGCGACGTCGTAGCCCTGATCCATGTACAACGCACCGATACACGCTTCAAATATATTTGCGAGGATGTACTGCCGCGCCCGACCAACGTCTTTGGCCTCGCCTTTGCTCATCAGCAAAAACTCATTGACCCCCAGTTTCTCCGACGCCGCTGAGAGCGAGACTGTGTTCACGAGTGCCGCCCGCACGGCAGTGAGTTCGCCTTCTGGTTTTTCGGGGTATTTTTTATAGAGAAAATCAGTCACCACTAATTCGAGTACCGCATCCCCCAGAAACTCGAGGCGCTCGTTGTGGTCCCAAGTAGCTTCTTTGTGCTCATTCAAATATGACCGGTGCGTGATGGCTGAGCGCAACAAATCTAGGTCCAAGAATTGGGCCCCGATGATAGTCTGTAATTTTTGTAAATCTGGATTTGGTTCGTACTCGGCCATAACTGGATAACGATAAGTAGTTGGAAGATAGCACTATTTACCACTCCTGCCAACTAGCATAGTGATGGCTTTGGTGACAATCGGTAAAATGTCTTCGTAGAAATTAAGATCGAGGATTTCGGCTACTTTGAACCATTTGGCGTCGTCGAGGCCGCCTTTTTGCTCGAGGACTAGTTCGGTGTACTCTGCCTGCGCGAGGTAGTAGTGGACTTGTTTGCGGACTTTGCCCAACTCTGGGTTACTGGCAACGTATTCGTTGTTGCCGAGCTCAGCTTCGATAGTGATGTCTAGGCCGATCTCTTCTTTGAGCTCACGCTTAGCACCGTCTTCGACAGTTTCTCCCGCTTCGATTTTACCCTTACTGAGGGTCCAGTGTCCAAATATGTCGTGTACTAGCGCTAGGTACATCTGGCCTTCGTGCTCGGCGTACACCACCGCACCTGACAAACGCTGGATGGGCATGTCTTCAAAAGACACTTGTTTTTTACGTTTATTGCCCTGCTCGTCTTTACCTGGTTCACCGATTTCTTTGTACACTGCTCCGAGTACACCGTTGACAAACCGACTACTGTTGTCGCCGCCAAACTGTTTGGCGAGCTCGATAGCTTCGTTAATGGCAACCTTGGCCGGGACTTCTGACCGGTCGGCGAATAGGAGTTCAAATAAACCCAAACGTAAAATGTTGCGATCAACTGGTGAGATGCGATCAATCGGCCACTCAGGGGCAGCTTTTTCGATAACGAGGTCTATCTCGGTTTGTTTGCCCATCACGCCGTCGAGCAGCTTGGTCATAAATGGCGTGTCGGTTTTGTTTGGTGCAAATTCAGCTACGTTGCGCTCGAGTACATCGTGCACGGCCCGTTTTTCTAATCCGTTCAAATCCCACTCAAAGAGTGACTGGAGAACAATGCTGCGCGATAAGTGTCGATTGGCCATGACTTAAAATGTACTAAACTATTACTGCTTACTAGTATACCAGGGATACGGAACAAAAGTACCGCAAGCAGCGGTACTGATGGGGATTAAGCGGCCTGTTCTTTGCGCGGAGTTGAGTGCTTTTCTTTGGCCATCTCTGGAGCGGCGATAGCTGCCCCTTTGCCAGCAGGGACTTGGTCTGGCGTTACTTCTGAACCGGTTCCTGGCGCCGCGTCGGCGGCGTTTTCTACTTCCTCAGTGGCTTGCTGTCCTTTGATAGCTTCTTTTTTCGCAGTTATCCGGGCCGTTCGGGCTTCGGTTTTGGCTTGCATATCAATCACCAGGCGGCCTTTGTAGAATCCACAAGCCTGACACATGTGATGTGGTCGGTGATGTGATCCGCAGTTAGCGCAGGTCGCTAGCGTCGGCGCTTCAAGCGCGTGATGAGATCGTCTGTTTGCGGTGTGAGCCCGCGTATGTCGCATTCGTACTACCATAGATATTTGTATTAGTGGCCAGAACTATAGCAAATTGTGTGAAAAAGGCAAGGAAAAAGGTCAGCGTGTAAGCTGACCCTTAGATAGTTAGTCCGTCTTGCAAGACCAGACTATTTGTACGCTTGAACGACATTTCTCCGTCGTGTGCAATATTTGTCCCGGTTTTTATCACCGCGTTCAATTTTCAGAAAAAATCGACTGACATTATCTTTGGCGCACAAGCAAAATACCTGTGCACCGTCACCATGACGCTCACGGTTATCTGGACATCCTTTGCAGAAGTCCACGGTCTTTTTTTGATTCATTGTCTGCCCCTGTTGGTAGTTATAGAAAGAACGTTTTGTTGGCACAACATAATGTGCATGTGAGTATTCTACAACATCTGCACGTTTTTGCAATAGCTGCGCCTGTGTATTGGGGAAAATCCGTATTTTGCGATGGCTTCTATGTGCGCTTTGGTGCCATAACCTTTGTGCTGAGCAAATCCGTACTGCGGATACTTGGCGTCCTGCTGCACCATGTAGCGGTCGCGGGTGACTTTGGCCATGATTGACGCGAGGCCAATCACCTGCTCTTTGTCGTCGCCTTTGATGATGGTTTCCTGGGTAAACTCTGCTGGTGCGCGCAGCGACCCGTCGAGCTTGATAAACGTATCAGCCGGGTCACACTCTAGATCACTAATCCCCGCTGCAATCGCCCGCCGTATCGCCGGCGCAATCCCTTTACTATCAATCGAAGCCGCCGACACTGACTTGACCACGTACGACAGCTTCTTTGCCACGTATAACTCCAGCACTAGTTTATAAATAACCTCCCGTTTCTTCTCGCTGATTTTCTTAGAATCCCGCACCCCAGGCACGAGCGCCCAATCAAAATCAGCTGGAATTTTGACCAATCCCACGGTTACTGGTCCCGCCAGTGGCCCCCGGCCCGCTTCATCCACACCCACGATGTATTTCATTTTGCTATACTACCCAATATGTCAGAAACGCCCAAGTCCTCTCCCCTACCAACTGAGTTTGTGCACCTGCACACGCACTCGATGTATTCCCTATTGCAGGCGGTACCAACACCCAAAGAATTGGTGGCGGCTGTGGTGGCTGACGGGCAAGCGGCGATGGCTATTACTGATGCGGGGGCGATGTACGGGGTGATTGATTTCTACCAGCAATGTGGGTACAGCGGGATCAAACCCATCATTGGTCTCGATGCGTACCTTGCACCGCGCACGCGGTTTGATAAAGAAAACCCGACTGACCGCCCGCGGTCACGGCTAGTGCTACTCGCCAAAACATTTAAGGGGTATCAGAACCTGATTGAGTTGGTCACCAAATCCAACACCGAAGGGTTCTACTACAAAGGCCGGATTGATGATGAACTACTTGAGCAAAATAAAGCAGACCTGATCTGTATCATCCCGTCGTTTGCGGGTGAAGTTGCCCAGGCGCTCAAAGACAGCCTACCCGAGCGGGCAGCGGAGAGGCTCGACTGGTACAAGAGTACTTTTGGCGATGACTGCTACCTCGAGATTACACACCACCCCGAGATATTTGGCCATAGCGAGAACCAGGACAAAATCAAAGCGCTAGCCAAAGCAACCAACACGCCGCTGGTGGCTGCGCACGACGTCTATTATATGAAGCCAGAAGACCACCTGGCGCGCGAGACGATGATCAAAATCCAAAGTGGTGGCGTGGTTGATACCGCGTCAAACCACGACGGCGCGGAGAATTTTGCCTTTACCACCCAGGCCCAGATGAAGGAGTGGTTTGCAGATACTCCCGAAGCACTCGCCAATACGGTCAAAATCGCTGAGCAGTGCAATGTCGAGATCACCCTGGGGCAAGACGCCTGGGTGTTCCCCGACTACATCATCGAGAGTGGTCGCGAGCCGGACGACGAACTGCAGATCACGGCGTATGAAGGCGTGACCTGGCGTGGCATGGACATTGCTGACGCCGAAGTAAAGACTCGCCTCGACTACGAGCTCGAGGTCATCAAAATGAAAGGCTACGCCAAGTATTTCTTGGTGGTAGGTGACTTGCTGCGGGAGGCCCGCGCGCGTGGCATCCTCACCACCATTCGTGGGTCGGTCGCTGGGTCACTCACGACCTACGTGCTCGGGATCACTAACGTAGACCCGCTTGAATATAAAATCCCCTTTGAACGGTTCCTCAACCCCGAGCGACCATCAGCGCCGGATATTGATATGGATTTTGCCGATAACCGGCGGGACGAGATCATTGAATACGCCAAGCGGAAGTACGGTGAAGATAAAGTCGCGCAGATCGGAACGTTTGGAACGATGGCTGCCAAAGCCGCCGTGCGTGACGTAGCGCGCGCGCTCGGACATAGCTATAGCGTGGGTGACCGAATCTCAAAACTGATCCCGCTCGGGGCTCAAGGGATGCCAATGACTATTGATCGCGCAATGCAAGAAGAAAAAGAATTAGCTGAACTATATAAAAAAGACGCCGAGAGCCGCGAAGTCATCGACCTCGCCAAGCAAATCGAGGGACGCGTCAGACACATCGGCGTGCACGCTGCTGGCGTCGTTATTTCCCCTGTGCCCCTCAACCAATACGTCCCCATCCAGCCCGACTCCAAAACCGGCAAATGGGTCACCCAGTACGAAATGCACAGTGTGGGTGAAGATGGTGTCGGTCTGCTTAAATTCGACTTCCTGGGAATCAAAAACCTGGCCATCTTGGCCGATGCGGTCAAGCGAGTGAAGAAAATCCGCAACGTCGAGGTTGATATTGAAAACATTCCGCTCGATGACACCCTCACGTTTGAAATGCTCGCACGCGGCGAGACGATGGGTCTGTTTCAGCTCAACGGTACGGGGATGACTTCGTTTCTCAAGCAGCTGAAACCAACTTCAATCCACGACATCAATGCGATGGTAGCGTTGTACCGCCCAGGACCGATGGACAACATTCCGGCGTACATTGAACGCAAACATAATCCGTCGCTTATTTCTTATCCAGACCCTCGGATGGAAGAATACCTGAGTGAATCTCTGGGAGTGATTGTGTACCAGGAAGACGTGTTGCTCAGCTCAATCAAACTAGCCGGCTACAGCTGGCTTGAGGCCGACAAGTTTCGTAAAGCGATGGGGAAAAAGATTCCTGAAGTGATGGCAGCTGAAAAAGATAAACTCACCCAAGGATTAATCGATAACGGTCAAACTGAGGAATTTGCCGAGCAACTTTGGAAGCTGTTTGAGCCATTTCAAGGCTACGGGTTTAACAAAGCCCACGCCGCATCATACGGCCGCGTCGCCTACCAAACTGCGTACATGAAAGCAAACTACCCCGTCGAATACATGTCGGCGGTATTAACCGCTGATAGTGGTGACACCGAGCGCATCTACGCCAGCATCCATGAGTGCGAACGCATGGGAATCGATGTCTTGCCACCTGATATCAACGAGTCATTTGCTGATTTCTCGGTTGTACCTGGCACGCAGACTATCCGATTTGGATTAACTACTATCAAAAACTTTGGCGCTGGGATTGCGGAGATCATCATTGACGAACGTAAATCAAACGGTACGTTTGAATCAATGCAAGATTTCCTCACCCGCATCCATGATCGCGGACTAAACAAAAAATCCCTTGAGGCGCTGATCTGCACCGGCGCGTTTGACCGGTTTGAGCAGCGCAGTCATCTGTATGGCAACCTTGAAGTTCTATTGTCATACAACCGCGAACAAGTGGCCGGTAAAGCCGCCAACCAGGATTCGTTGTTTGGCGGCATTGAGGAAGTCGGCGGATTGACGCTGTATCCAACTGATAAAATTAGTCAGGAACAGAAACTAATCTGGGAAAAAGATCTACTGGGTATCTACGTATCAGGCCACCCGCTCGATCAGTTTGTAGAAGAAGTCAAAAAACGTACCCCACTAGCAATCGTCAAGAGCGATGGTCGCCAAGGCGTCCCCGTGGTAACCGCCGGTATGATTGAAACCGTCCGCGAGTTGATCACTAAAAAAGGCGACAAAATGGCTTTTGTGCAGCTGGTCTCCAAAGACGAATCAATGGAACTAGTGACGTTCCCCGAGTGCTTTGAGACATACCGCAACTTACTCGTGCCTGGTACCTGTGTCGCCATCAAAGGCAAGCTCAACATCCGCAACGACGAACCAAGTGTTCTAGTCGACAAGATAAAACTACTAGGGGCTACGTCGCCAGCGGTCGAAGTTACTCACTAGCACAAGTGTACAAACAACGAATGCGGCGCTAAACTCATACGATGGAACCGCAACAAACACAACCACCTCAATATACCCCGAACCCTACTAGTCAAATTCCGCTCGCTGGCGGCGATACCTATAGCTACCGCGGGTGGCTTAATTCTGATGCATTTTATAAGCGAGCTTTAGCAATATGTGGTTATGCCGTAATTGGACAACTACTTTTATCTGTACCGTTTATAATTATAGTCATGGTGCTGGGATCTTTGGCTAGCTAGCCCACCCCTTGATACCAGCGAGCTTGGTGGCGTGTTGACAAAACTGACCTCAGGACTGTACGATACGGATACAGAAATTGTGGCGCTTACCAACCGCCGACACAGTTCTCCCTAGGGTAGCCTTGGGGAGATGTATGGGACACCATCTAATCTGTTGAATGGAGAGCTGCTTGGCATACCAACGCAGAAACTCGGTGGAACCGCGATCAAGATCGTCCGAGTAGTTACGCAAAATTTGTGTACCTACTCGGGCGATTTTTTATTAAATGAATAAACGAGCGCAGCGACTATTATGAATTTATGTCTCAATTCTGGCTTTAAGCCTAGACATAATTGCTAGACAAAACCAACGTCAACTATACCTATGGAACAACAACTTGAACACAAACGACATACCCTCGCCCACCTACTCGCAGCTGCGGTAGTGGAGCAATACCCACACGCCAAACTCACCCTTGGGCCGGCTATCGACAACGGGTTTTATTACGACATTGATTTCTCTGGTGGAGAATCTCCCAAAGAAGAAGACTTGAAGTCAATCCAAAAAGGGATGAAGAAACTGGTGAACAAATGGACAGAGTTCTCACACAAGGAAGTCTCAGCCGCCGAAGCGCGAACGCAGTTTTTTGGCAATGAGTTCAAACTGGAACTGATTGACGAAATCGAAGCTAAGGGCGAAGTGATTACACTCTACACCTGTGG
>Ga0075110_1001078_pt1 | contig 12076 bp, 10 predicted proteins | sample AntAceMetag02UK8_FD_69799 | JGI IMG/M metagenome (GOLD analysis project Ga0075110, IMG submission 69799) | Saline lake microbial communities from Ace Lake, Antarctica - Antarctic Ace Lake Metagenome 02UK8 | ecosystem: Environmental > Aquatic > Non-marine Saline and Alkaline > Saline | place... | reverse complement strand
CTATCAATAAGCTTAGGGAGATCAGCATTAGCATTCGGATATTCAGCAGATGTTCTATCCATGGTATCGGGAACCCATGAGAAGTCCTGAAGGTTAACACGTGCTATCCTGTCAGGCTCATTGCTTCCTGCGCTTGGGTAGTGAAACCATATCTCATCAAACTTTTCATTATACCAACAGAATATTTTACTAGCCTGCGATCTGTTGATGTTATCGAATACATATCTAAGTATGGTTGATTGCTTCTGAGTGTTGGCAGGAACAATCTCTATATTACCACTTCTCCACATATAAAAGTTATCCGTACCCATCCAGAACGCTTTACCACCTACAACTATTCTTGCCATAGGAGATATGATGCCAATAGAAGGGTCTTTCTGTTTTATCTCCCAAATGAGAGGTAAACCAATATATCTGAATGTATAAGTCTGTTGATCTGTGAATAAAAGGTTTAAACCAGCCACAGAAACATGTGATAAAAATCTCCCTGCACCCTCAATGTTATCCTCAAACACTTGATTAGTTGAAGAGCTTGTCCAGTTGGTTCTGTTACCCTGATCTGAACCAAAAATCTTGTTATCTACTCCGCTTGCTCCTAAAGTAACAAGAATGTTGTTAGAAACGAAAGAATAGTTTACAGCTGTTGGTGCATTGGTAACTAAAACTGGTGCTGTTGTAGTATCTGCATCCCACTCATAAACCCCCGTCTGATTACCAGCACAAGCAATAATGTTATCGCCAAACTTATCAAAGAACCATGTTCTGACCTGTGACCTTGCGGAGCTTGAAGGTAATGAAGTACCGTATAGGCCAACGCCATATTTACCAGCTCCATATCCAGAGCCGCCTATCTCATCCTTAAGGCCTGCTGCTATTTGCTCAAAGTAAACTGTTCCTGCGCCACCTCCGCTAGTTACAGAAGATGTTGCAGTTCCTTCTGTTTGAATGTCAAAGCTATTTGTAGCTACATTCCTTATAACAAACTCTAAGTTTATTTGAGGAGCAGTAATACCACCTACAGCAACCGCACCACTAACACTCACTCTGTCACCTTCAGCTAAATCATGCGCAGTGGAGTTTAATCTTATCTGTCTTGTGGCTCTAACCACGGAAGCACCTCCACCAGTACCAGATGAAGTTGCGGCAGTCGATACCGTGATTGTAAATGTATTTGTTCCAATTGCCCTAACCTTTTGCGCTGCATTAATATCTACAGCAGGAACTCCATTAACAGCACTTGAACCAGATAAGGTAATTGTATCTCCAACCGCTAAACGGCTTGCGCTAGTATCCGCAAAAACTAAATCTACCGAGCCTGAAACAGTTGTCACTGGATCATTTGCAAGAGTTCCATACAAGGTATCTAAACTGTTTGCAATTGCAGTTGAAGATGTTAATAGAGGAGTGACGTTAGTTAACTCAGTTCCTACCAAGCTATACATTCTTGTGTGTGTGCCTATCATAGTTCTAACCCTGCCTGAGAGAACATGACTAAAAATAGATCTGGCAATACCAGAAATTGTATTACTTAAGTCAAAATTGAATTTTTCCCAACCGCCAATTTTCTGCGCAAGACCATTAAAGAATCTTATCTTATCAGAAAGAACAGCGTGAGTTGTTGAAAGCTCAGTCCCTTCTGTGATTGGCTTAACACCTGGTGTTATCTGTATAGGCCTTGGTTCGGATATTTTTGTTGACATTATATACCCTCTTTAAGTTTTAATCACCTTCATAACAACGGCAGAAGGCTGCATGATATTGTGAGCGGTTCCAGAACCAGCCGAACCCGTGGTAGTGGTTCCAGTTTCCCCAGCTGTAGAAGCTGCTGATCTACCAGATCCTCCAGTTGCAGCTCCGAGTGATATTCCATGTGAGTGAGGTGCTAATTCAGCCGTAGTTAGCGCATGTGTTTCTGCACCGCCAGTTGAACCAACACTATTTGCAAGTGTTGACGTTCCAGTTCCACCAGAGCCAACGGTAACGCTTCTCTCTAAATTAGGTAGATTAAATGTTGTTGAGCCATCCCCAACTCCCCATGTAGTGCTTAATATCGCAAACAAGACTGCGTAAGTAGTTCTACTAACAGCAGTACCATCACAATCTAGGTATCCAGTAGGTGCTGAAGTTCCAGCGAAATCAATTACTGTTCCACTAGGTACGGCAGATGATTCTGTTTGCGCTACTATAAGCCAGTTAGTTCCATTACTTCTAATAAAGATAGTGTCATACTGTGTTGCTAATGATTTAGTTAAACCACCATCAATAGTTTCCGTACCATCTGCATCAATAGTCACTGCATTTGAAGATGAATCAATCTTCTTAATAATTTGAACGGAGCCATCGCCAGCTGTTGCAGCAGATAACAAAGTAATTGTAAAAGCACCTGCAGTGGCATCTGCTTCAATCATTTTATTTCTATCATCATCAACTGTTGTATATGTAGTTGTCTTAGATAAAGAAACAATATCTCTAGCCTGCTTTACTAGTCCATCAATAGTATCCATGTTGGTGTTAAGTAAGTCACCCCAAAGATCCTCATCCGTTGCGGAGTTAACCGCTGGTTTAGATAAACTAAAATTGGTGGTATTCGTAGCCATGAATTGCTCCTTAAGTTAGCGGGGGTGTTAACCCCCACATGTTTAGTATTAAGAAAGTGCCGCAGAACCAACGTTTACAAGGATACTGCCGTTACCAGCACTGTCAAAGTAAACAACTAACGCATCATTAGGAGCGTTAAAAGTAACCACGTTGTTAGTACCGTCAAATGTACCAGCAGTCAAAGTAAGTGAGTGTTCAGCTGTACCACTTGCACTAGTATCTTTTACAATAAAGATACCTTGGTGGTTAACTGAGCTTGCAATAGTAGTAACCACTGCAGTAGACACATGGTTAAGTTCAACTGATTGAATACCTGCTGTCACCGCACCTGATGCAGTTAGCTCTTGTGTACGTGCAGAAACGTCACATGCATTATTTAACTCAGCACCACTTGCTGTTACACCATCTAAAATGTTTAACTCAGCAGTGGTTAATGTTGCACCATCTAAAATGTTTAACTCAGCACCACTTGCTGTTACTTTTGTACCATCAATTGTTACATCATCTAAATTTAGTCTTTGGATATCGCCTTTAGTTACGTTTGGCATTTTTATTCTCCCTTATATTTGTTCTGTTGATAGGTTACCTGTTGATTGTAGTCTATTAGTTCTGTTCTTGAGTGTCTTCTTTTCGTCCTCAGCTCTTGCGCTATAATAAGTTTCCATCTTTTCGTCTTGCTTTAACTCTCCATGAAGCCTAGCAAGCGCATCATAAGATATTAAGTCTTCTGCATTTGTCAGGAAGTCATTAGTATTGGCATTGTCACTGCCGTCTGTAGCGAATGCACCGTATTCTTTTAAATACTTAAATTCTAAGTTATAAGCTTGGTCTGGATAAAAATATAGAAGGATCTGGCCTGTCTTATAAGTATAAATATAAGGTAAACCATTTCCTTCCACATTTTGATTATCATACTGTCCGTTAGAAACCTTTGTAAGAATATATCTGCTTTGTGAGAAGTTAATAACTAACGGAGCATCTTTAATCTGAGCCAGAAAGTCACTTGGCAATGTAACAATTGGATTAGCAATAGTTAGTACAACCGTTGCATTACCTTGATTAAACCAAAAAGCAGTATTCTTCCATTTTCTAACGGAGGCATTTATAGCAGAAACTACACTGGTGGTTGATACAGAGGTATTTCTCTCGTCTAGGAGTTTCAAAGAGATACCTGTAATCAACTCACCAAGTGTAGCCATTGTTCTACTTACACCCCATCATAAGCAAGAACAACTTGACCTTTGATTACACCTTCAGTAGTAGTCGGTTGACCACCACCTAATGTAAACGCAATCCAGCCATCAGCTTCTGCAATGAAAGTTAAACCAGCATGTTCATCAAATACGATGAGTCCACCAGTTTGAGCAGTCGTTAAGGCAGATGCAAACGCATTAGGATCACTTGTATAAGTCACAGCATCGCTATAAACAAATCCAATATCCATTGTTACGTCTGTTCCTGTGTCTAAGTCTGCTACATAAAGCTTTGAAGCTCCAAAAACAAATTTAGCACCCTTACGGAATGGAACTATGCCAACTACCACACCTGAAGCCGTAGCCGCAGGAATAGTAACTGAGTTTTGTTCTACACGTAAAGCACCTGAGCGGTCAACTTTGGCAATGTTGTAATCGCCATCATCAGCTGCATATTTAGTTGGTACTATTGTTGGGTTAGTCATTTTTTAATATCCTTTTCTATTATGTGTGAGATGCTGCATAAGTAGCAATAACCATTACACCAACGTCTTCTTTACCAGTAGCAGCCATCTTGCGTAGGCCGTAAAGAAGGTTAACAGCAATACCTTTGTACTCATCGTAATCTTTCATCATTACTTTAAGTTTCATTGGTACATCGTTATCGGTGATACGTCCACCATAAGGTGAAGCAAATGAAGCTGCATCTTTACCTACTAGAACATTACGTCTAACAGTAGAGATTGTCGCACCACTTGAACTATTCACACCAGCAGAAACACGTGCTGCTTGGTAAATGTTCACATTAGCGTACTTACCTAAACTAACCATGTTGTTTTTGAAACGACCTGTTAGTTCTTCATTCTTGCCAGCCTGAGCATTAGCAAGTGCGTTGGTGTACCACTGAATTGCAGAACCACCATCATGCTTAATGTTTACAGTATCAAACGGTGACAAGTACAGATCAAAAGTACCATCATCTAAAGGCTCAATAGGTTGGTCACTAGTATCATTAAGCTCAAGAGCGTAATCAATCATAGCCAACGTAATTGTGTCAGAAGATGTTAATGCTTGATCTGTAGCTGCAGCACTAGGGCGGATAATACGGTTTGCACTAGGTGCAACTGGCGTATTGTGGCCTTGAATGTGCAACTTCTCAGCAGCAGTTGAGTAAGTAGTACCATTGATAGTCAATGTGTTCGGGTTTGCACCAGCAAGTTGTTGGAACAAACTAGTATCAAGTAATTCAACCGCACGTTTTTGAAGAGCTTTTCTTGTCTGATCTTCAAAGTTAATAAGCGTACGTTGTTGCTCAATACTATCAGAAGCTGGGTTCAAAACAGCAAAACGGGATTTGTTCATCACCATTGCATGAGATTTGAAGTCAAGAGCTTCCTCACCGCCGTCCATTGTTCCGCCTTCACCAATTGGGTTAGCAGTAAGTTTGCCAATGTGTGCGAATGTGATTGAATCGCCCTTAGCATCTTTACCCATTAACTCATCTGGAAAGTGGATTGAACCACGGTTAAACATGTGACCGAGTGCAGCTTGTTGCATTGCATCGACCCACGATTTCTTAGCCCATAGTTTTACGGTAAGGGCATTACCTGTAAGCATACCTGTTGTAGACATTGCGTCCTCCTAATAAAAAGTTGATTTAATTTAATTTAATTCACAACCGTCAAGGACGCAGAATATTTATAGCCTCTGGAGGCCTGCATTTTATCGTGTGCGACCACGTTCGACTAGTAGGGCATTGAGTTGCCAGCTTACTATTTTAAAGCATAGTTGCCTAACATTTTTACACCGTGCCGAGGGTGTTTATATCATGGTAACAAAAAAAAGATGAGAACGCAAGCCCCCATCTTTTAATATTCGCATAAATAGCTTGTTAGTCCTCTAATGCACGTAGCTTATCAGGTGTTAAGTCTAGTTTTGCAAAATCCTGTAAGCTCATGTTGTCTACTGCTTCCTTAGTTAGAGCCGTAGCACTTGCAGAGCGTCCACCACCAGATAAAGAACTTGCAGATCTTTTGCGGTTCTTATCTACACTATTAATATCAGGTTTCTTTGAAGCTGGTGCATCGTTATTAGCCTTTACCTCTTGCTTAACATAGCCAAAACGTTGTTTAGCATCCTGATAAAGCTTTTCTGCTGGATTAATACCATCTTGATAAGCCTGCGCACCAATCTCTATCATTGATCGTGTTGCAGCCTTCTCTACAGCTTCAGCACTTGCGCTTGGGTTAATTCTTTCAAGACTTTTCTTCATTTCTAAGTACATAAAGTCAACAGCTTGGCCATAATCAGGTACTTTAGCCTGGTATTGCACGCCATATTTCTGTATTTCTTCAATAGCACCCTTATTAATTGCATCTTCTTCAATTACTTTTTGCTCTTCAGCTCTTTTGGCTTTAAACGCAGCGTTCTCAGCCTTGATTTCTGCTATTTCCTTGGCATTCTGTTCTTGCTTGAACTTAAGGTGTCCCTCAAAGTCATCCTCAGGGTCAGGAGCGACTGGCTCTTCAACCTTAGGCTCATCTTTACCACCTTCAAGTGCTGCAAGTCTAGCTTCTAAGGCAGCAGAACGCTCATCAGACTCACGCTTTTCTTTGCGCATACGAGCAAATGCAGAAGCATCTGGCTTTAGTTCTTCAGGCTCTTCAACTTCTTCAGCTTTCTTTTCAACTTCCTTTTTCTCAGGCTCTCCAGCATCTTCTTCAGCATCTTTGCTTTCGTCTTGCTGCTTATCACCACTATCATTTTCCAAGTCATCTTCTTTTTTGTCTTCTGGTTCCTGGTACTCATCACCATTTTCCTCTGCAACAATTTTCTTTAACTCTTCTTCTTCTTTAGCAATCTCTTCATATAAGCTCATTTAGTTTTCTCCTAGTTTTAGTTATGGGATTAGACATTCACATTAAGGGTCGCATCTTCATCATTTATATTACGCTTTATAAATTCATTTTCAAGCTCTTTTTGTGTAGTGTCCTCTAAGGTTTCAGCTGTCTCTGCTGCTTTCTTCTGCGCATCTGCCCTTGTTTGAATAGTCTTAGCCTCATTAAGGGATATGTCAGAGATTACCTTCTCAACTTGTGCCCTGTTCATCTCACCTGTTAGCTCTTGAATCTGTTTTTCAAGCTGTTGAACATACTGCGGATCAACCTCTTCTTTGTTAGGGACTAAGATCTCAGTAAGTTTAAGCTGGTCTTCTTTATCAATAGGCATGTACTTAACAGCAATTGAATAAACCAACTTACCAGATGGATCGCCAATAGCAGTAAGCTTATCGCCAATAGTGGTAAGGATACCTACATACTCTTGCTTCTCTTCCTTGGTTTCTGGTGCTTCTTCAATCATCACCACGAAATTTAATGACAATTTATCTTCTGATATATCAATAAACTGTTGCGCTCCGTCTTCACCCAATATAGGGAATAGGCTACCTCTGTTATTCTCAGCATAAATACGCATGTAATCAAGCATTAAACGTGCATGCTCTTTTTGGTACAGAAGAATGTTATCAACATATGTCGCCATTGAAGATACAATCTGCCTAACCCTTTGACGCTGCAATTGCGCAGTCTCTAGCTTATTCTCAGAACTACCAAGGAATGTCTTATCAATACCACTAACATCATTAAGTGCTGCATCAGATAATCCGATGATATTTTCATAGCCAGTTGGAATGGAAGGGGATTTCTTCTCTTGAATCCTGCGATTAGTTAATGCGCCATCGTTAACCATGATTGATGCATCTGTTCTAGCATACTTAGCTTCAAACTCTACAACATCATCAACTGCACCCTCCTCAAACATAACCCCACCTTTAGAGTTAGCACCAATGATAAACATAAGCTCAGTCAATGCTTTGTTGTAGTAAAGTACTGGCTCCATAAGACTATTAACAATTCCAGTCCAGATTTTATTACGCTCATCAAAGTCACCAGTTTTAAACTTAAGTGAGTAACCTTTTTGCGATGGTGATTGATAAGCGGTAAACACCTTCTCACCAGAGATAACAGCAGTATAGTAACGCTTAACCTTTAATTCTTTAGGGTCAATGAACTCACCAAAGATATCAAGCAACCTAGCTTTTGTTTTCTCGTCAAAGTTAATGATCTCAGCACGTGGATCAAATACGCTTTCAGGTGTTAAGTCACCATCCTCATTGTCAAGCTCGGCAGCTATATCATCAAGCTGTTGCCTTGCTAGTTCACGTGCTTCTGGATTGTTTAGGTTGTTTAATGGGTTCTCAGCTCGGTAATACTTCTCAATGTCGTACCACTGATAGAAGTGGACATTGACCATTTTCTCTGATTCATTATACCAATCATACACGACCTTGTCATACACTCCACCATCTTGGAAGTATTGCATGTCACCCTTATTCTGCTCATTATCATCTGCTGATTCAAAGTCTTCTTCTTTTTGGTCATCAAACAACTCAAGAGCATCATCAAGTGAGAATTGTTTAGTAACACCACACCATCTTTTATCTAATAAATTGCTCTCACGTGCATAAGGATCCCAGAATGCAGTCAATGGATCAATGCGACCCATGATAACCTTACCATTAACATTATCACTTAAGTGACCTTCTTGGTATGAGATTGCCGTTTCAACTGCTGAGTAGCCACATATAAGCAGATCTTTATCAGCCTGTGTTTCAACTTGGTCTGCATTAGCCTCATCACGTATATAATCAGACAATGCATTTGCATACTTAGAATATAGGTTACCGACCTGAGCTTGCTCAAGGCGTGCTAGGTATTTAGGTTTGCTTCTGTTCTGTACAAAGAACCCAGCCACAGCATTAACATATGGCTTAACCTTGTTAAACTGTACTAATGCACGCTTCTTTTTGCCATCAGAATCCCTGAATTGTATCCTATCCTCATAACGCATGAAGTCACCAGCATAGAATGCTTGGCTCTTTCTTGTGTTACTATATTGCTTACCTAGTAAGCTATCGGAGGTTTGCTTGTTCTTCTTAAACTTACGTGCTATTTCTTCTTTTGATTTCATCTAAGCATCCATCCAGTTTTTACCGTTATCATCTCTTGCTCTCTTTTCGTACTCTCTAGAAGCCTCAGTCTTCTTAAGCCTTGGGAATACAGCACCTAGTTTCTCATCCTTAGAACGAGCCAATCCATCTAGCATATCATCAAATCTCGCTTTAGGGAAGGAAGACATTTCAGATTTTACTAGCTCCTGTATTAAATCCATGGTACGGCCATCACTATCAGTATACATCAGGCTTGCAGGGAAGTACCAACGGCCAAGCTCAAAGTCAGGGATCATAGCACGAATGCGCTCCTCTTTACTGGTTCTGCCGCCAAGCTCAACCATTGGGAATCTATAACAGTCTTCCTTTTGCTTAAGTTTAATGTAGTGTGTGTCAGTCATTAAGCCATACTTCTCATATCCAACCTTGGGAGGTTTACCAGATAATTCATTCCACTTACGGTGCAACTCAAACAGTTTGTTAATGCGCTCAGTAGGATTGAGCCTGTCACGCACAACATCAAGCAGATAGTAATTATTATCAGGTGCTAGGCCAACAACCATCATGGCTGTCCAGTCACTAGTTTTCTTTTTCTTCTTGTTAATCTCATCTCCGCCAGCAGCATCAACAAGAATATATATGTTCATAGTGCGAGGTTTAACGCCACCAGGCTCATAGTATTGAATCCATGTGTCGATAAACTCACCACCACCAGCAGGGACAGGCTCTTGCATCATCTGTCCCGCAAAGTGATAAGCACCCATATCAATCATATCTTGGTCTAGTTGCTTCTTGTCAACACGCTTAGGGGATAGTAATTCACCAGCTGCCATAGTCCAGACATGCTCACCAAGCATAATTAACGTTGGCTTCTTTGCTTCCACTGGTAACTTAAGGTGAGTATAACCACCATCTTTTAATAGATGTCCAGTTGGATCATCCTCATGTAGACGTTGCATAACCATAATGAACTTGCCATTGCGCTTATCATTAAAGCGTGAGAACAAAGTACCACGTATGTTTTCATTGGTACTGTTGCGCACTTGGTCGCTCAATGCTTCCATAGGTTTCAGGGGATCATCTACAATCATGTAGTCGCAACCAATACCAGTAATTGGTGATAGTGCAGAGGTTGCGTAGTATTGGCCAGCTTCAGTAGTTGTAAAGTGTGTGTTTCTATCTAGCTCACCAATGAGCGTATCGGGGAAGCATGACTTATACCAAGGTGATTTCATCATAGTTCTGCAAGCTAATGCGTTCTGTTCTGCCACCTCATAACCATACGAAGTACAGATAAACTTGGTACTAGGATCTTGACCCATTTCCCAAGCAGGAAAAGCCCTACCTACTAGGTAAGACTTTAAAGCACGAGGCATAATGTTAATGATTAACCTTCTAATCTCACCACGGTGAACAGCTTCAAGGTGTTCAGCAATGCAACCGATATGCCAGTTCCACTCAAACAATGTACTAGGCTCAACCTCCTTGAAAGCTCTCATAGCAAATGCATCAAAGGACTTTCGGCAGGCAGCGTTTACTTCTTCATTAAAAGGCGTACGCATTTAATAATATTCTGCAATGGTTGTTTCGTTGATCCACTATCTTCACGTCCTCTGATAGAGAAATGCCAGCAATCATCATCAAGTGACACGACTTTAAGACCACGCTCAGTATAAGGTGCAAGCTCTTTCTTAAGCTCTGCAACCTTTGGAGCTTCACGTGAAACCTTTTGCAATGGCTTAAGCTTTTTAAAGTTCTGCACTGCTGTATGAGCCTTGTCTTCTTTAACCTCATCCTGAATGTGTGGCGCTGCACCTTCTTTAGCTTCAATCTCAACACCACCAGTAGCTTCAAGGATAAGCGCAATAATCTTCTTCTTGCCAACTTGGCCAACATCAAGGCCTAGATTGGTTGAAATCTCCTTTAGGTCATCACGGTTTTTCTTTTGTAAATCTTCTTTATTCATTAGTCATCTCCTCTTTGACTTTATTAATTAAATCTTTACCCTTTGTCTGATAGAAATGAGTTAATAGTTTCTCATCACTCTCAGTCATTGGCACATCTACATTAACATTTGTTGAAGTTTGGTCAACAACATCTGTATTCTTTCCGAAACCTGAATCCATTAGTTCTTTGAATGCGTTAACATCGCCCTTCAAAGCTTTCTTAACCAGTGCAGCAGTAATGGCCTCTGCATTTGATTTACCGCTTGGTTTATCAACCATATCAAGAATTTCACGTACGATTGTCCTACGGTTCTTAGAACCTTTAGGCCTACCATTAGGGTTTCCGCCCTTACCTTTTTCAAATTGATTCTCTTTACTTGGGAACTCGCTCATAATACCAGTACCTCACCTGTAGTTGTTTACTGCTTAAATACTACCAAATTATTGAATAAAAAGCAAACTGCACTTACAGGTATAACTACCATGGCAGCTTGGGGGGGTAAAAAACCCTGCAACACCTTCACAGGCATAATCGCAGGGTTTCCTAATTCATCACAATTATATCTAAATACAACACTCAAAAAGCAATTTAAAAAGCAAAGCACTAGAGGTAAATACTACCACTTTGAGACAAGAATGCAAATGATTATTACACCAATAATAAATATAAATTTCAATACCAACATTTAACAATCATCCCAAAAATCAACATAACATCTTCTTACATCTCTTACATATACGCATAAACCTACCTTTTGCAACAAATTCCTTACCACAGCACGTACAATTACGAGGCGTGGGGACAAGTACTATATTATCTGGCTTTCTTTGGTAGTAGCAATAGCTTTTAGTGGCAACGTTAATATTCATTCTTACATCCTTTATAATATAATTCACTATAACACTAAAATAATTAAAAAAACATTAATAACACCCTTGCAAATGAAAAATATATAACCTATTATTATTAAGTGATTGAAAGTAAAGGGAAAACCTAACACTTCTAACACGTTCTAACACGTTCTAACACGTAAAAAGCGGAAACGTGTTAGGAATTAAGTCAAACATTTCAACCGCTTAACCACATTCCTAACACGTATTGCTAAAAAACAGGGTCAACCTTCCCTGTGGTATATCTTTAGCTATGCACAATTTATTATTATATATATACTAATATATAGTATATATAATAGATATAGTGTTAGAGCATTGATTACAAAGAGAAATTTCCCTAACAGTCCTAACACCTTGTCATATAAATGAGCTTAAACTATTGAAATAATTACATTATTTCCTAACACGTCTAACACGTAAATAATGAAAATAAGCCA
>Ga0075110_1001075_pt1 | contig 12088 bp, 19 predicted proteins | sample AntAceMetag02UK8_FD_69799 | JGI IMG/M metagenome (GOLD analysis project Ga0075110, IMG submission 69799) | Saline lake microbial communities from Ace Lake, Antarctica - Antarctic Ace Lake Metagenome 02UK8 | ecosystem: Environmental > Aquatic > Non-marine Saline and Alkaline > Saline | place... | reverse complement strand
GTGCATCTGTTCATATATTTCATGCAGTTTATTCATGCACTGTTGATCCATGCTAATGTCAAAGTCAATGACAATTGAACACTTGGTTTTAATCAATTGTGTTAAATCTTGCAAGTTTTTTAAGTTATTCCTTGGTTTATTTGGCCATATCGACTGTGATCTATTGTATGGAACTCTGTGTATCAGTTTCATTTGCCAAGCAAATATATTACCAATTTCATTATCAACTATGTCGTAAGTTTCTGTGTGTCCATTATCTACTGCATTATTACCATATATTAACTGTAGAGGCATGCAGATAGTTATTGATTTGTAAGAAACTCTCAATTATAATGATTAATAAATATCATACACCATGAGATTCAACGAAGTACAAAATAATAATTTAGCATTTGTTTTTGGCCGATTCAATCCACCGACCGCAGGCCACGGAAAGTTGTTAGACAAATTAGCAAGTGTTAACCCCAACTATAAAATATATGCTTCACAAAAACAAGATAAAAAAAGTAATCCACTGCCTTATGATAGGAAATTGACTTTTTTAAGTATGCAGTTCCCCAAACACACAAAAGGCATTGTTGTCGATAACAGTATTAGAACAATAATCGATGTAATGAAATCCATTCAGGAGCAAGGCATCAAAGATGTAACCATGGTAGCAGGATCAGACAGGGTTGATGCATTTCAAAAATTGTTAAATGACTATAATGGAAAAGAATATAAATTCGATTCAATCAATGTTGTGTCTGCAGGTGAGCGTGATCCTGATGCAGAAGGCACAGCAGGTGTATCAGCATCCAAGGCGAGGCAAGCCGCAATGCAGGGTGATTACGAGTCCTTCAAAAAAATGATCAGTAGCACAAATGAAAAACTGTCTAAAGCCATGTATGATGAAGTAAGACAAGGTATGGGTGTACAAGAGTAAAAAATGAAATTCTACGAAATAGACGAAAATCCAGAACGAGACTTAGAATATGCGTTTGCCAAGTCCTGGGAATTGGGAGACAAATATAAACGTGGTCGGATCAAAAAGAAAGATCTATTTTCTCCGGAATACTTTACATCATTAGAAAAAATTTCAAAAAACACACCAAGCGGAACGAATTTAGAAAAAACAACTGATCAAAAAAAAAAATTTAAAGAAATCTTTCGTCATATTGAAAAACTTTTCGATCATCCTTTGCCTATTGAAATTATCAAATTGAGGTTTGGCGTTGATGGTTCCGACGGAAAAACATGGGAAGAAACTTATAACATCCTGAAGGACAAATATCCTCACTTGAAAGGACCTTCAAGTATTCGGAAGATTGAACAATATGCTTTCGAAAGAATAAGAGCAAATATACCAAATTTTCCACACCTAAAAGATTTGATGTATGATGATACACAAAACAATCTCAAGGACATCGACATTGTAGAATATGCAGATCGCAAGCCTGCAGGTGACCATGGCGAATTTGCTCTCACAGTGCAAAAAACAGGAGCAACACCTCCATTCATAGCACACGGTGTTCACAAACACAACAGCAAACAACAACGCAAAGCAGGTGGCAAGACCCAAGATGACGCCATTCAAACACTCAAAGATTTGATTGACAAAGAATACAAATACTCAGACACAGTTGCATCATTAAACAAAACAACCAGTTTGCTGTTCAACACAGAAGCAACTGGAGTATTTTTTGTTGACCCATACATTGGCGGAACTTTTTATGCCAAGGTTGGGGAAGGTCAACAAGGACCTATTCTTATTGTAGGTAAAGATGAATATGGACCAGAACTACTTGTGAGTGATGGATTCAAAAAAAGTTCAATGAGAAACACCAAGAAAAAAGATTCTGAGGAGGCCATTAGACAGATGGTTATACCTATTCCAGCCAAAGAACTTGCTCAAGCAGGATTTAAACAGAATGGCAGATACATTATTAGAACAGATCAAGAATACAAAGACCGGGACAATCATACAGTTTATCCATTAACTCTTAGCAGTGTGACTGTGAATCCATCAGACAAACAAGTTATTAATAAACCAGCACTTACTGTAGGAACAGTGCGAGAAAATACACTTGAATATGATCTAGACGAAGCGGCTGGTGTAGGTATTGTGACCAAACAAAATGCTACAAAGGATATACCAGTTGGCAGTGAATACATGAACGTGAAAAAACTTCATCTTAACAAGAAACAAAAAAAGAAATGATAGAAAGTCCTTGTATTAGTATTTGCACTATAGATTCAGACAGCGGTTATTGCATAGGCTGTAACAGAACCGAAGAAGAAATTGCAACGTGGGGTTACACTGATACTATAGATGAGTGGAAGATGCAAAACCTAAAAGAGTTAGAAACAAGATGAACGAAATAGTTGTGCATGAAAGAGAAGTTACATGTAATGGTGAACTTGGTGATCATCCTAAAGTGTATTACAAGATCGGCGATGAAGGAGTTGCTGTGTGTGGCTACTGCGGCATCAAATACATATACAAGGAACCAAAATGAATCTATTTGAATTAGAACAAGAACAAGAACAATCTAAACCTATATTATATGTAGACATGGATGGTGTATTAGCAGATTTCTATGGTCCTTTTAATAAGATGGCTGGTGTATCAAGTTGGAAACAAGCATCTAAAGATACAGTGAGCAAAGTTCTAAGAGACATTTCCAAGAGTGAAAGTTTTTGGTTGGACTTAGCGGTGCTTCCAGATGCTCCTAAACTGATGCAAGCCATACAGGCATTGTTCCAAGGACAATATAAAGTGTTATCAAAAGCACTCGCAGGTGATCAAAAAGTTAAGTCTCAAAAGATGCAGTGGATACAACAAAATTTATCATTGCAACCAAATGAAATTATTATTATGCCTGCAACAGCTGACAAGGGCATCTATGCCAAACAGTCAGACGGTACTGCAAACATACTGATAGATGATTTTGGATATAATATTAAGAAGTGGCAAACTGCTGGAGGAATCGGTATCCAGCACTCACAGGGCAATATAAATACAACTATACAACAAATGAAGAAGCAATTGATATGAGATTCAGTGAAGTAAACAAAATTGTGGAGAGTATGAGTTTCCATGCTTATAAAAAAAATCCAGAAAATGGATATTGGCGACCAGTTACTGGTGATGAATCCAGGTTCCAAGACAAAGTTTATGCAAGAGATTTTGATGGTGATGCTTTTGATCATCTAAATCCTAAGTACAATCCAGACCATGCTCTTGGCCTTGCAAATGCAAATGCCCGTGACGTAATGAATACCCTAGGGTATGATGAAGAAGGTACAATACCAATTGACGAATTTATTGCAAGAACCACTCAGTGGTTGCAGAAAAACATTGGTAAATTGTCTCCTGAAGAACCATCTCAGACTGATGCAACTCCAGGTGGCATGACAGCAGTGTCAGGCGGCAGGGATGAAGGCTACATGAACCAAATTGTTAAAAAGATGAACGCTATTGCAAGAGATGGCAAAAAGATGGGTGCCACACACGCCGGCATCAACTAAACTGCATGTCATTCATGCAAAAAAACTATTAGTTTTTCGTTTATAATCAGTATAATAAAAATTAAATAGCAGTATGAACAATAAAGAAAAATTAATACCCGGCATTTTTGTTATGATAATTGTGATTGTGGCTTGGTTAATTAAACCTGCACACAGTACAGAGCACGAATGGATGGTTGGCGAATTTGCCAAAGTGATTGCAATGTGTAAAAGTGATGCTGTGTTAAGAACTGTGGCTGACTTGTATATGACTAAGAACCCTTATGATGCCAATGAAGCAATGAAAATTTGGACTGCGGCTATTATCTCCAATGAATGTGTGCAAGATAACAACTACAATTTTACAGTACTGCTCACAGAAAAACTAGAAGTGTATAAAGACTTATACAGTGACGGAAAAAACGGTGAATTATGGGAAGCCACGGTGATGATATCCGGAGTTGCTGTAGGCGTATACGTAGGCATGCTTGAACGTGAAAGTCTCTCTCAAGAACATCTTCCTAGTATTTCTTTGTAAATACACTTATGCTTCTTATCGAACTTATGATAGATCCAGAAAAATTAAAACTTCAGAAGGTCGATTTAATTAAAAAACTGCAAAGTCTTCCAACTGATGATAAAACTGCGGCTCTTATAGACAGAGTAGAACAGTTTTTAAATGATGCAGGAGTTGGTGGTAGAGTATCATCTTTGCTATCTAGGGTACAAGATATTGACGACATTGACGTGAAAAAATCAGTACAAAAAATTGCTAAAATAGTATCCACTGTAGATTTTGACACCGCAGGCAGAGAAAAACTTTTTAAACTGTGGAACGCAGACAAAATAGTAAACAAAAAATTATTAACCACAGGTGGTATTCATAAAATAAGCGATGTATTTTCAGGATATGGAAAAGATCCTGCTATGACTGAACTTGTAGATGATTTAAATGATGTAATTGCACAAGGAGTAGGCCCAGGTGAATTTGCTCTAGCAGTGTTAAGCAAAGGCATTGCAGGTATAGGTGCGGGTGCTGGTACAGGCGATTTATTAGTAGATGGCATACCTGTAGAACTTAAGGCCAAGAGAGTAAAGAATGCTAGACTAACAGACAGAAATGTTACTGTAACATCTCAGTACCCTGGCCTGGTTGATAAATTTATGGCCAAATATGAAAAAAACATTAAAGATCTAGAAGATCAAGGGTTAAGCATGAGGTCGGTACAGGGTATGAACCTGGGACAATTAGCAAAACTAGTACAAACTTCTAAGAGTAGAACCATAATCAACGATGTAACAACTATTTTGAACAATATATTTCCAGGAGTGGACGGATTAGAGAAAATATCCAATGCACTTATCAAGGATAACGAACTGGCTAGGAAACTTTATGGACAAGCCAGCCTGCAATACTATTTGCAAACTAAAAGAGCCAAAGGCGATCTTTCAGGAATTTTGTTTATCAACATGGGTCAAAAAACGTATACCTTTATTGAAAGTGTAAAAGACGTTATAAACAACGGTTTTGCATTAGAAATATCCACTGCATATGCGTTAGCATTAAAAGATCCAAGCAATAATCCTTACCCACAGATAGGACTTTCTACTTAGGAAGTTACCAGCAGTAGAGTTATAAATACACACATGTCACACCAATCAGACTTTATGGCCGACTTATATAAAAGATGGGATGCTGTAAATCTAGTATCTAAACCAGAACATTATAGCGAAAGACTTGCTAGAGAAGGCGTAGAAGTAGAAGAAGGCAAAGTTAAAGACATGCTGATGGATCTGGAAGATGATGCAACTAAAATGAGCAAAGTAGACTTTGTTGCCAAACATGGCGAAGACAAAGCAAGTATGTGGGATAAAGTCAATAGCAGTGACTACCAAGACATTAGTGACTTAATGGATGATGCACCTGTAATGAAGTGCAAAGACTGTGGATGCGAACAAGACAATCCACAACCAGATTGTAACTGTTCACATGATTCACATGAAGGTCCACACTTTCGTATAGCAAAAATGGAAGACGGTCACACAGATGCTGATTCAATGGAATCTATCACAGCACAGATTATGAAAGATGCAATGCACTTGTACAAAATGTTTAAAGACAAAAAAGGCACAGATAGTTTAGACACATGGTTAACCAACAAAATTGCAGTTGCGGCAGACAAATTAAATTCAGTAAGAAACTATCTAGAAAATCCAACAGATGACGAAGTATCTGAAAAATACACATCCACAAAAGACAAAGATGATTACAATGCTAAAGCAAAGGCATTGCAAGATATTCAATTAGATCCTAATACTTCGAAAGATCCAGAACTTAGAAAAGAATTAATTAACCGTAAAAAAGCATTAGAAAAAGACAAAGCGATAAAGGACGACATACAAAAGATAGGAGAATCAACAATGTCAGACAAGAAGAAACTAAACGAGGGTATTAGTATCACAACAGATACATTGGAAGATTCCATTGCCCTTATGACTATACTTAAAAACGCAGGACTTGACCCAAATCAAATGAACATTCAGAAACCGCAACCCTCAATGCCGGAACCTGCAATGGAGCCTATGGGGCAAGAACCTGAAGCATCAATGCAATCAAGCATGGATGAACCAGAAACTGAAACTTACGATAATGAACCAGGTGAACAGTATTTAGACCCAAAAGATTATGAATTAAAACGTAACGTAATACCTAATTCAAAAATGGGGCCATCGGCAGCGTCTAGCGGCGACAATCCACTTCCAGAAAGTGAAGAGATTGATGAAGAACTAACAGCGGCTCAAAAAAAATTACCAGCAGGCTTACAAAAGGCTATTGCAAAAAAACAAGGCAGTAAGGATGAAGACGATGACAAAGAAGAAGTTGATGAAGCAAAACCAGACTACCTAGACCTTGACAAAGATGGCGACAAAAAAGAGCCTATGAAAAAGGCAGCCAAAGATAAAGAAAACAAAAAAGATGAAAGTGTTACAGACACAGACAGAATGATTGCTGAACTAAACAGACAGTATGAATTAATGCTAGTAGGTGGAGTACAAGAAGCACTAGGACTTACAGCATCAGCAAGAGTTATAGCAGACGAAACACTGTATGATGGTTCTAGATTTATTGTGGCAGAAGTTGTAGACAAAGGTGAAGGCCTTGTAGCAGAAGACGGAGCATGGGAAGGTGATACTACTCCTTACAGAGTTGCTTATCTTGTAAAAGAAGGCAAAATTGTTGGACAAATCGGAGCAGGTGATGTACCATATCTTTCACAGGATGGCAACGGCACTCGACCAGTAAATCATAATTTAAACAAATTAAATCTAAATGCGAATAACTTTTTTGAAGATCAAGTCTTAGCAGTTGATGCAATCAAATCTATGTACGAAGATCTAGGTGAAAAACTTTTTAGAGAAGTAACAACTGAATTTGGCGGTTGTGAAATGTACAGAAATGAGTAGTCGCGAAGGTTACGAAATGAGAAGACTTGCAAACAGCATAGACAATCTTGCTCTAAACGCAGATGCTGTTCAGTACAGTAAGATCATGGATGCACTCAAAGACAAAGAAGACGAGTTTGCAAAGTTAGCAGAAGAAACTGTTGATCACATGTTAAAAATTTCTGAAACAATCAAAACAGGACTTAGTGATTTAGGATGCAATGTCAAATCAACAGAAAACAGTATGAACTCGGCCGATGTCCAATACAATCACAATGGCAAAACATACAATATAAATTTTAGAATCGAAGAGGTAAAATAGTGAACGACTTAGGAAAAGTATTAGACACGCTTGTAGCAGGCAATGAACAAGAAGCACAGACCATGTTCAAAGACATGATTAAAAAAGAATCAGATGCAATTTACAACAGTCTCAAATCAAACTCTGAAACCTCATTTACACCAGAAGTAGAAACAACAGAATAATAAACAAGCATAGTGCTTGAAAATCTTTTTGTAAACATCTGTCCTTTTAACACACCTAATCCTATTTAAATTCAATTTTCAAGGAATTGTGCCAGTCATACGAAGTCCATGACAGATTCATAATTTATTAAATACATGGATGACACTCGAAGAACTTAAAAAACTTGCTGGCGTAGGTGTGTATGATCAAACTCCCAAAGAAAACATATCCATCACAGGCACAGAAAAAAGACGCAAAGAACGTGAACTAGGTCTACGTCCAGGGGATCCAGATTGGTTTAAATTATGGTTTTCAAGACCTTATATGACTGGTCCTGTGAAACTAAGAAGCAAATGAGAATCACTGAAGTAATTGGCGTACCCATGCCACACACAGCAAAACCTATGGGTCTAAAAAAAGTGACCAAAGATGGCAAGACATATTATGTTCCAATCAACACTGATCCAAGACGCGGTGAAGGCAACCAAACTTATATCAAAGATAGTTTTGCCGATGGCAAGAAGCCAGGACGCAAAGGATTATCAAAACGAGTTGGTGTCAATCAAAAAATGAGTATATCTCAACTTAAAAAAATTGCCAGCACTGCCTCAGGCGAACGCAAAAGAATGGCTCAATGGAATCTAAATATGAAACGTGGCCGTGCTAAAAAGAAGAAATAATGTCTCTACTACCAATTAACAGGCCATGGAGCCATGTACCAGACATTAGAGTCATGGAGTATCCTGTGGTGCACAATTTTGGATTTGTGATTACAAAAATAGATCCAAGCGTACAATACACTGTAAGAGTATTCCATAACAATACTATATGTGCAGAAGTAGAACTTGTAGATGTAAACACATTTGTAGAAACACCAGCCGACCAAACAAATAGTTTTGAATTTAAAATAATAAGTGGACCAATTAATGCAACACAAACAGTGTGGGTGTCTCAAATAACAACAAAAAGTTTTATAGCAAACAGTCAACACACTGTATCTGCTGTGTGTAAATTAGGAGAAGAATTCACACACAATGGTATTACATATCCTCCTAACCCTAACAAATTAAGATTTGTATGTGATTACAAAGACTACTTGATAGATGAAGACGGAGTGTTTAAAATTAGTATTGATATACAAGATCATGAATTCTTGCCTAGCACTAGCAGCCAAAAAATGCTCAAAGTAAAAGTAGACAGTAAAGATTGTTACTTGTTTAGATCAAATATTTTTTCTATTCCTGACCATGTGCAAGGATATGGTGTCATGATTCCAAGACAGACAAAGAGACACAGTGGTCGTCAAGTCAATTGCTCAGATAGGTTGGCTAGAGAATTTGAACAATCAAGATTAAAAATTTTGCCAAAGATTGATATCGATCGGCCTTTTTTATTCATTAAAAAAGTCAAATCCATATGGGATTATCACTTTTTTATCCACGATAGCATATATTTTTCTTACATGTCCAGCCTAGCAGTTCGATTAAATATGTTGGAGATATTAAAAAAATGAAATTTAAAGAAATTGTAGAACAGGCAACAGCAGGAGCAACAAGTGCAGGAAATATTGCTACTGTAAACAATCCACATATTGCAAACCCGGATAGGTTTAAAACATCATACACAGGCTCGCCAGGCAAGTCTGGAACTAAATCTCCAAGGCATAAAAAAGTAAAAAAACAAAAACCTACAGACAATGCTTTGAACATGCCTAATGTGTCATTATTTGGTGGCCCGTTACTTAAAAGATGATCACCATCGAGTGTAAAAATCTCCCCAAAGTCAGAGTTTTTATCAATAATGAATTGTTTGTCGACCAACAATTACCCTATAAAAAAACTAAATTAGTTCCTGTCGTACAGGGTAATATCAACAAAATACTGGTCAAAAACATGTGTTCGGATCAAATTGTAGCAAATGGTCAAGTAATTGGTCCTAATAACTACACAGAACTACGTAGAAAAGCCAGTTGGATGGGGCAGTCTAAATCCAACTCTAAACTTCGTCGTTAATAAATATCGCTATGTCCAGTGTACTAACAAATCTGTTCGAATCTATGGAAAACAAAAAGGTTCAAGAAACTGTAAAATCAAAACTTTTAGACTTTGAAAAAATGATTGCTGACTCTGCTAGAGCATCAGGTATACAACCAAGAACATATTTGAAAAATCTTGTTGCAAAAAATGAAGCATTTGCAAAGTCACCATTGGTAAAAGTATTAATGGGTGAAGATGAACTTCCTTTTCCAGACGCTAGAGAAGTTAAAACTAAAGGATTAAGAAAAGATCCAAACAACCCAGCATATATTGGGCCTAATACAAGTCCTAAAGTAGCATATGCGTTAAAACAATATGTAGCACAAAACCCAGCGTTTTGGACAGGCAATTCAGGTAAAGCAGATAAAAAAGATTTTGAAGAATTGATGAGATTGGCATTAACAGATATGAATGTTTTTTATAAAAAAGTAGATAGTATGGATAGTAATCCTCGAGATGGTGTATATCAAGCACTACAGAATAAAGGATTAGGTATTGGAACATCTGAACAAGAGCAAACAAATGAAGATGAAACTTCAGCAGTGATGGACATTCTTGCAAAACATCCGGAAGAGTATAACGCACTTAAAGATGGCGAACCATTACACGATCAAGCAAATTTATTCGATGCATTATTCCAACATTTTTCTGCCACCGGTGATATGCCATATGGTACACAAAAAGCAAGAGATGGCGATCCTTATCAATGGATCGAAGACGAACTGGATGATCTTGGACTTTTAGAAAATATGGTAGAAGCATTTGATGATCACAAAGAAGACCTAGCAAAAGAATTATATTACAATGGTCCTAACAAAGAAGACATTCAAAACAAATATAAGTCATTGGAAGATTATATGGCATCAGAAGAGTTCGAAGACGATGCCACAAAACTGATGTACAAGTTTGATTCTGTAGAACATGTGGATGAAGCAGTGATACGAGAAGCACTAGATGAAGCCAAGAAGAAGAAAAAAGGCAAAAAGAAACCTGCACCTACATCTCCAGAAAAATGGAGCAGAGCCAAAGCCAAAGCCAGATCCAAATTTGATGTGTATCCGTCTGCTTATGCAAATGCTTATGCGGCCAAAGAATACAAAAAAATGGGCGGTGGTTGGAGAATGGCTACAAAATAATGCGTATTGGCCAATTACAAAATCCAATACCAGGCGATGTGCTTACATTCGAATTTGGTGATGCACTTGCAATCGATACTCCGATTATTGAAGTACGCGGTGACAACATACTAGTTTACACAGACGAAATAGCAGGTAAACTGCTTAACACTCTGGAAGCAGAATACCAAGGACGTACAGTTAAACTAAACAAACCAACACGTGGCGATGTTTCTAAATTTAAAGTGTATGTGAAAGATCCAAAAACTGGAAACATAAAAAAAGTTAATTTTGGCCATGGCGGAACCAGTGCCAAAAAAAGGGGAGAAAAGACAATGAAAATAAGAAAATCAAACCCCGCAAGGCGCAAATCATTCAGAGCCAGACACAATTGCGACAACCCAGGATCTAAGACCAAAGCAAGATATTGGAGTTGTAAGGCCTGGTAATGCATTATACTATCTATAAAATAACTAACCATATAAATGGAAAATATTACATTGGTAGACACGCTACTAAAAATGTAAATGATTCCTATATGGGTAGTGGTATAGGTATTAAAAATGCTATCAATAAGTATGGCGTTGAAAACTTTACTAAAGAAATTATTGCAACAGCAAATAGTGCAGATGAATTGTGGGAGTTGGAGAAAGAAAGAGTCAACGAAACTGTAGTCAAAGATCCTATGTCTTATAACAATGCATACGGTGGCAAACATTATTTACACGGTTTAAGAGAATATGACTACGATGCTTTTATAGAACACCAGCGTAAAGCAGGTCAACAGTATGCCAAAAACTTTACTGGTATGGATAAGTCTTGGCATGCCAAGGGCGGATCTAAAAGTTCTCGTATGCGTAGCGAACAATATACATATCGCATCACTACAAACACAGGCGAAGAACATACTGTTAACGGATTAGAGTTTAAAGAACTTTGCAAAAACAAAGACTGGAACTATAATACATTACATTGGAAGAAGAGTATGGGTAAATATATTAGCAGAGGCAAGCACAAAGGCTTCCTAGTAGAACAATTAAGCAAGTACAAGGAAGTAGCGTAAAATGGTAAAAATCAACAAAGGGCTACCAATTCTTAAGAACTGGTAAGTACTAATGAATGGCGTACCTCAACCATAATATTCCACCATTCTCAGCCTATATCAGAAATGAATATCTTTACAATCATACCAAAGGTCATGGAGAATTCACATTCTGTGATGTTCACTGTGTAGCGTCATTGGAACGCAGAGCATTACTGTTTGAAGTGTTAATGCCCAATGGTGTTAATTGGACCAGAAGACCAATACATTCATTTGTGTGGAAGAAAGATGCACCGCAACACAGTCTTAACATACATCAATATTGGGACTGTTTTTCTCCTTATGTGAACGTGCAAGTAAGAAATAGACTTGCCAATTGTAGAGCAGAACTGCTGGATTGGAAGGGTGCTAAACGCAAAGGTACATACATGTTTACAATAGATTGGTCATGGGAAGCAAAGGGATCCAATCTTGATACAAACTTCTCAGAAGATCC
>Ga0075110_1001067_pt1 | contig 12113 bp, 11 predicted proteins | sample AntAceMetag02UK8_FD_69799 | JGI IMG/M metagenome (GOLD analysis project Ga0075110, IMG submission 69799) | Saline lake microbial communities from Ace Lake, Antarctica - Antarctic Ace Lake Metagenome 02UK8 | ecosystem: Environmental > Aquatic > Non-marine Saline and Alkaline > Saline | place... | reverse complement strand
AAGTCCGGAAAACTTTTTCGCCCCAACGTCGACGACCCTACGCTAGTCGGTACGATCTTGCCGAACGCTGCCAGCATCGCAACCGGGTTGCGGTTGGCCTTGAGAATCGCAAAGATCGTCGACTTGAGCTTTTCGAGTTGGAACCAACCGACGAATAGCCCGCTTTGGAATCGGATAACAAGCCATCCGCGGCCCTCGAGGTACCCGCGGATGGAATCTTGGACGGCGGATTCCCCGCCCTTTGCTTTTGCCATCGTCTCGGCCTAGTGGACCAACGAAGGGCCTGCGGCGCTTGCGGTCGTCGCCGGCGGCGGTTGAGCGCTCGAGCCCTTCGCCTTCGTGGCCTTGCCCTTGGACGGCTTGCCGTTCGCCGTCTTGCCCGCGGCGGCTTTACCGTTTGCTGCCTGCGGCTTTGTCGCCGGCGCGGCTTCGGCCTTGGGTTCCGCCGGCGCAACCGGCGTAGCGTTTGCCGCTGTCTTGGCTTGCTCTTGCTCGGCAGTGAGCGGAAGCGGCGTTTGCGTGTCTTCGGCGCCGTCAATGTCTAGCCGGTGCTGTGCGGCTATCATCCGGATTTGACCGTGCCAAGTCGAGCCGCCGGCCTCGGCAAACCATCGCAGCAAGTCGGAAACGCGATCTTTGACCCGGACTTTGACGCGGGCTTTGACGCCGTCGGCTGCCTTCGTGATCGTCCACGCGTGGACCGTGCCGGCCTTGATTGAGACTTCGGCGCTCTTATGGGTGGACGGTTCGGCGTCGCCATCGAGCGCGCGGGAATAGCCGTAGAGGTCAAGCGCCATCGTTTCGGCGGGTTTGGCTACTTGCATCTTTTCAATTTTCGACTTGAGCGCAACCGCGCGCGGATCGCAGCCGATGGCCTCGAGGAATTCGTTATCGGCGGCAGCCGTGATTTCCAGGACCGCGGACAGCATGGTAGCGCCGTCGGCGTCTTGCGAGCCGGCTACGTCGTTGATCTTGACGACTTCGGCAAAGCGGAGGTTTAGCGTATGCTTCATGGGATCGGGTTTGCTTCCTTGCCCCTAAGGGCCTTGAGTACTTCGGGTTTGATCGTCGGCGGCTCATGCTTGATGCGGACCGCTAGCGCGCGGTCGATCGTCTCGCCCAACGTTTCGCCGTAGAGCCCGGCGAGTTGTCGCAGCGTTTGGTGGGATTCCAACGACAGGTTAACTTTGCAGCGCCCTTGAGCCATTGGGGCAAGTGTACCCCTAGGGGGCGCGGGGCCGCAATGGCGACTTCGGGCGCATGGGACAATCAGGGCAGTAATGGAAGCCGCCCTCGATGACGACGTAATCACTATCCGGGCCGGGTGGATTGCCCGCCTAATCGTCGGCGTTGTCGTTACCGGCGCGGTCGGATGTTTGGGCTATGTGACTTTCGAAGTCCACGAAAACAAGACGCGGGAGACGCTGCTCGAGGAGCGGGTAGAAACCCTAAACAGCTTACTGGCACGGGTGGAAACCCACATGGACAAGGAAGCCGACAGGACGGCCAAAAACGTCGAAAAGCTCGAAGATAAGTTGGGCGTCCTGTCTTCCCAGCTTGTGACGATATCGCTACAGCTTGCGAGCATGGACACGCCGCGGCGCTAGGAAACTACGACGCCGTTCCAAGGCGACGAAATCGGGCCGGCGGCGACCGCCCCGGAATCCAGGTAGTAAAAAACCGTTCGTCCCGATTCCGTAGAGCCTTCCGGAATCACTTCATAGACAATGCAAACTGCGTCGCCGTCGCTGTTGGCGGTAGCAGTCATAGACGCGATGTAGCCGGTGGCTGTGTCGGGAACGTCTAAGACGGTTTCCCAGGGCCCAAACACGCCGCCGCCTTCGTCGGACGTCTTGAAGATGCGCCGCCGCGCTTCTTGGCCATCGAAGCCGACCGCATAAACGGTATCCGTCCCGTCCTTACGCGCGCCCACTAGCGAGTGAAGCGAGCCGCCGCCGGCGCTAGCGTTCGGCGGGCTCGGTAGCTCTACCGCTGTCGCCGGCGACCAATCGCCGATGGCGGACACCGGCCCGTAGTTTACAAAGAGTCGATCCGTTTCTGCGGATGCGAACGCTAGCGCCGTCGTATCGGTCCGGATGCTATGCCAGGGTAGCCCGATTTCCATGCTGGTTTCGAACGGGAAGTACTGCGAAACGCGCGACGCCAAGCCCTGCACAAAGCCGCCCGTCACGCGATTGCGCCATAGAGCGGCCCCGGCGGCGCCCTGTTGAGTCACGAAGACGTCGACGAAGAAAACGCTTCGGGCATTGCGCGCGCAAGCCCGCGGCCGTGAGTGCGTCGCCTGCCCATAGGCCGAAAGTCCCGTAATGTCGCGCGCGCTGTAGAATCCGAAAACGTCGGAAAAGCGGACGGCCCGCGCGCGGGCGTAGTTCTGAGCGTTTACAGTCTCTTGATTCGGCCCGTAGATCAGGTGGGCGGTTTGGACGTTGATGTCTTCGGTTGTCATGGCGACCTTGAGCGGTTGCACGTCCTCGAGTTCGCCGAACGAATAGAGGGAAACCGCTACTTCCCCAAACGGGACGAAAGGCCCAAGGGTCCCAAACTCAAAGATACGTTTCGAGAAATTCCAACCGGCTATCGCTACGCCGCCGAAGGCGTCTTCAAAGTAGACAATGCGAGCGGTAGGGGTCGAGGCAAGGTCCCAATGAGCATCGGAGTCGATCTGGACGCCGCCCGGTTGTCTAAAGACGTTCGTGCGGCTTCGCTCGCCGCTGCCGATGTAGGAAGGGCCGCTAGCGGGGTCGATTTCCCAAGCTTGTACTTCGTGGTTCGACAACCCCAAGCAAAACAGATAGTAGGACCCTTCGTAAAAATGGAGCAACCGCGGGACGTCTTGCGCCCTTCCGCCTAGCCATATCCTTTCCGCCGCGTCTACGATCGTCGACATATTCGCGCCCTTGCCCCCCGCTGCTATTCTGCGGGCATGGCAGTTAACAGCGCAAACCTTAAAGCCGGCATGATTGCCCGCGAAACTATCGCCTTCGGCGTCCAGGGCCTAGCCGATCCTACGATGGAATCGGCGCAAGGGGCAACGGACGTAGCGCTTTCGCCGACGTCGACGCCGGCTGTGACGAAGGTTTGGGCGGGCCGCGTGACGCTGTCGTCGGGCGCGGCTACGCTGGATCTTGCCGCGTTGGACCGCGGCGCGGAGCTTTCCGACTTGAATCTAACCGGGCTCAAGGTCCAGGCTATCGGGATCTTTCCGGCGAGCGCCAATACCGCTCTGGTCGATGCGACTGCGGGCGCGTCCAACGGCTACGGAATCTTCGGCGCCGGCAATACGCGCGACTTGTTCGCCGGCGGTCGCTACGTGGACTATTCGCCGGAAGGCTTGGCGGACGTCGGCGGCGCTGCCAAGGAAATCGACTTTTCGAGCTCGGACGGAGACGCGATCGTCGACGTCGTGATTTACGCCGGCTAGCCCGGCTACGGTCGACGGTTTCTTGTGGACGGGGCCCCTTCGCGGGGGCCCTTTTTGCGTCTAGGGCGAACGCCCTATTGTGCCGTGGCCCGTTCCGGGATACGATGCGGTTGTGTTGAGCCGTTACGGAATCGAAGCCGCCATCTTGCTAGTCGCATCCGCCGCCGGGTGCGCTGTCCTAATCCCGATTGTATGGCGCGTCGTTTCGCTGTTGCTTGGCCCTTTGTCCGATTTGCTTGGAGGTAGATAGAACGATGGAAGTAACCGCTTCGGAATGCTTTGCTATCAACGAAGGCGAGCTAATCCAATCCGGCGTTGCGCGCGTCGATGGGCGCTTGGTGGGATGGGGCTTGTGGTCCGATGAGTCGCCGCAAGCTTTCCTAGCGCCGCGGCTCGAATTGGTCATTTCCGACCCTGTCGAAATCGTCCAGTCGCGGGCCCGAATCAAGGCATGGCTAAAAGATCATGCCGACCGCGCCGGCGTTGGCCCCGCGCTACGCTTGCGAGCCGCCGAAATCCTTTGGAAAGTTCGTGAGTGCTTGCTAGCGAGCTTTCCGCTAACAATTGGGTACCCAACGTCGCATGCGATGCTGTCGACCGTTGAGCGCCTGCAAATTCGCCTAAACTCCGAACGCGTCGAATTGGAGGAAGTGTAGTTGTCGGGCCTAGCCGAGCTAGGGCGCGCGCTGGACGAAGCCGAAGCGCAACTAGCCGCCGCTTGCCGGCGGGCGGGGGTTGAGCCCCGCCGCTGCCGGCGCATGCTCGAGCATTTGCAAGACGCCGGCTTTTCGCTGTCGGAGTCGCACGGAATCCTAGTAACGGAGCTATCCGGATGGACCAAAAGCTAATCGAAGTGCGCGACCGCGCAACCGCTATACCTTGCGTTGCGATCCTGCTACGCCCGGAAACCAATGCGGAACGGTTTTGGCTCGAGCGCGGCGGCTACTACCCGATCCAAGGCGGCTCGGTGCTATTAGTGCCGTTGCTCGCTGTCCCCGCGCTGCCAGGTGAGCCCGAAGCCTGTAACCGCCCGGACGATTGGAAGGGCCGAACGCTACGGGTAGCGCATGAATTCATCGCAACGCACTACGCCGACCTTGAGCCCGGGACGGTCGTAGACGTCGCTTACCTCGAGGGTGAAACCCCGGACCCCGCGGAAAGCTCTATACCCCTCGGCTACTGTTAACCAATCGAAACCCTTTGGCGAAAAATCCCAACGGAAAGACTATGCCGCTCGAGGTCGCGAGCGGCTTCTATCAGCCCCACTTCGCAAGCTGCCCAGCCGCCGCGGATCATCGCCAACGGCAAGCGGCGATAGTCGGCCAAGGGCGGCTATTTTAGGCGCTACATCGGGCCGGTAACAGCGTTCGTAGCGGCGCCGGTGTAGGCGCTACATCGGGCCGGTAACAGCAACGTAGCTGCGCTGTTAGGTGAATTGCCGGACGGTTAGCAAGCCGTCGGCTACGGCGTTCGTTGCGTCGACGTTTGAGACGTTCAGCCGTAGCCGATCGTTCGGGCTAACATCGGCCCCAAGGATCAGCGTTTGGGTTCCGGTGTATCCCGCCGGGATCGTCAGTTCGGCAAGTGTGGCGTAGGTGCTCGGGTCAGTCGCCGGCGCTAGCTGGACTTCGACCGTTACGCCGCCGCCAATCGGGGCCGTCTCAAAGTAGAGCGCCGCATCCGCCAAGACGCCGCTTTGGCGGATGATATGCGACGGCTGCACTACGCCGGCGACTAGCCCCGGGTTCGTTGCCCCTTGCTGCGTCTTCGCCAGGACGAAGACCCAAGGCGCGTTTTCGGTCGGGCGGTTCATCCGGACCCGCTGTACGGGCCGCTTTGCCGCCGCCGCCGCGGTCGTACCGCGGACCGACAGTAGCAGGCGCGGGCCTTGCGGACTGTCTAAGCTTCCGTCTACCTCTTCGTAGTCGATCCCGTCGACGTAGAACGTCCCGACGATGGCCGGTCGCGAAAAGGCTATGTCGATCGCCTGCCCCGGCCTTAGGTAGCCGTCGGACTCGAGCGCCCAATACTGGAAATTGATTTGGGCCGGAACGTCGGACGCGTCGGAATACCGGGCGTTCAAGCTTGCGCCTAGCGCTAGGGCCGCTTCGCGCGTCTCGATGTCCGTTTGGGATTCGACCGCGTCGACCTTGCCGGTTCCCCTGCCTTCGGCTCCGCGCCGGTTGCCGATGCCCAAGGGGTCGGAAACCACCACGAAAGGCGAAGCGCCTTCCAGGATCTGGTAGGACACTTGGACCGCGGCGACGGGGGCCCCAAGCGCCGCGTCGACGGCCCCGATGCGGTCTATGGTTATCGCCTGCTCTCCGCCAAAGTAGACCGCTTCCCATTTCGGCTTCGCCGGATTCGAGCCCGACGGGTAGCCGTCTTGGAAGGCGTCGTAGATTGCCGATTGCGGGATGGTGTAGGAATTCGTCGACGGGGATTCTATGTCGGCGTCGTCGAAAACCACTATATTGGGCTTGGTGTCGAGCGGGAAGGCGACCGAAAACGTATTGATACTCGGTAGCAGGTCGAAGGGGATGTTAGGTACGGCGGGTTCAACGAACGCGGCGTCGGCGCGCGAAAGCGTAACGTAGGTCTGGTTGCGGTACTCGCCGCTGCTGCGTTGGACCCGGATAGAGTCGGCGACTACGTCGGCTTCGGTGAAGCTCGAGCGGAAATTCCCTTGCTCGGTAAGCCAAGCGTCGTTAGGGTCGGCTTTGTCCGAAAAGATGACCTGTAGCCAAGGGTCCATATACCAATCTTTCCCAGCGCTCGAGCCCGCGGAGGCGTAGAGCTCTAGCGCGCTTTGCGGCTGTATGACGTAGTCGGCTTCGTCGCCGGTCAATCCGCCGATGTAATGGACGCCCTCTTCCTCGAGGTAGCGAATCGTGAGCGACCGTACTAGGAAATCCCAGTTGCGCCCCTTTGCCGAGCCGTAGACGACGCGCCGGCCTAGTAGGTGCGCGCCCCAGTCGTTTGCTACTACTTGCGTGATCTTGATGGAATCGGCGGCGTCTACTTGCGCTACCTCTACGGTCTGCTCGATTGCGCCCACAAATAGGATGCTGTCGCCGACTTGAAACCGGACTTGCTGCCCAACTGTGGGCACGTACGCGCCCGTCGGATCGCAGACAACAAAGCGCATGCTCGAGCCCCCGTTGAGCGCTAGGGTGAAGTTGATCCCGGCGGAGGAGTGCCAAACGCTATTTTTCAAGACGCCGGCGATGTAGAGCCCGTAGCCGGCTTCGGACACCTCGAGGAGTGCATGGCGGCCGAAGACGCCGCGCCCGACTAGCGGGCCGGTAAAGCCTAGGACGGTTGCGACCCGTAGCGTACCGGTCGGAAACTCGCCGACGCCGATCAGGACGGGTAGAGCGATGTGCGCCAGGGTCGCCGCGCCGAAGCTCGCCGCACCCGTCAATAGGGGAAGCTGTAGCGTGCTGTTGCGGAGCTTGTGAGCGCCGAACGCGCCCACGCCCTCGAGGGCCGGTAGGACCATTCCGTCGGCGTCGTAGACGGTGGGCGCGAATAGCAAGCCTTCGCCGCTTAGTAGCGGTACGCGTAGCCCGGCCTTCCGGATATCGTGAGCGCCGAAGACGCCCGCGCCCTCGAGGGTCGCGAAGACGACGTAGCCGCCTAGCGAGTGTAAGCCGAAGAAAGCGACGCCGGTAAGCGTCGGCGTTACCAGGAATTCGCCTAGGACGTGATCGCCGAAGACGCCCGCCCCGGTCAGTAGCGGGAGCGTCGCGGCTTGGTCAAAGACTTCGGACCCTAAAAGATGGCCTAGTAGCGGGGTCGAGATCGACCCTAGCGCTACTTCGTGCCCCTGCACGTTAACGGCGTCCGAAGTGCCCGACTCGGTCGCGTCAATGAGCGTGTCCGCCCAAGCCGCGCCGATTGTGCCGGACCCGTCCGGCTCGAATAGCCCATGGCCTAGTAGCGTGGTCGAAACCGACCCTAGCGCTACTTCGTGCCCCTGCACGTTAACGGCGTCCGAAGTGCCCGACTCGGTCGCGTCAATGAGCGTGTCCGCCCAAGCCGCGCCGATTGTCCCAATACCCATATGTGGGACCTACGGTTTGAGCCAAGCGAGCGAGAAGGCGGGAGAGTCTAGGGTCGCCGACGCCGATCCGAACACGACGTAAGTATCAGAATCAAACGTCAGTTCGTCGCGTTCGGCTCTCGCTTGCCCGACGACGATTATCATGTCGAAGACGTAGCCTTGAAGCGTGGGCGTGACTGTTTCCCAGGTCGGCGACCCGAAATACATGCTTGCGACTTGTACGGCGGGGTCCCCGTTAAACCATTTTTCGTCGAGGCTTAAATTCAGGCCATTCGTGAAGGTGGTCTCTTGCGCGATGTTGCCCCAGCGCGGCGCGCCCTTTGAACTGACCTCGGAGTCGTTATAGTTTTCCTCCAGGACGCCCGCCGAAACTGTGATGAAAGCGCAATAGACTTGGTCTTTGTAGATTTGGTCGCGGAGCGTGCCGGTGGGGTTCGTGGTGAAAGCGTGGCTATCTGAGAGTCCGATAGCTTGGCATGTCGAATCGCCCGAGATATCCGAAGGGACGTAGAGCAAGGAAAACAGACACCATTTTCGGGCGTGCGTACCGTTCGATCCTTGCTCGAACATTGTAAAGCCGTACTGGTTCGCAAGTATGCGCCAGTCGGAAACGCCGTCGGGATTGAGCGAAGCAAAGTAGTTCGTTTGCGCGGCGCCGCCGGCGTAGGTGTCGTATTTGAGCCGCAACACGCCGCTAGAAACGGATGTGACGACCCGAGCCCCGTAGCTACCATTCGGCGTCTGACCGCTTCGAAACGTTACGGCGTCAGTTGCCGCGCCGGCTTGGATAGTCCAACCGGCGGCTACTAGTTGGGTTTCCAGGAAGTCGACTAAGTCCGCGGCTGCTGGCGCCGTGTCCGTCGCATATACGTTGGTTCCGCCTGCCTTTGGAGTGCCCATAGCCCTAGCCGCTGATTCCGAAGATGCCCGACGCGTCGAAGGTCAACGTGATGTCGCCGCCGTTCGTCGCAAACGGCAAGCCGGTAACGCCGGTGTCAAAAAACGCTAGCAGGCTCGATGTTGCCGGCGTTCCGGTATCGAGAATAAACGCGATCTTGGTTGCCGTTTGCGCCGTGGTGACGGCGGAAAAGGTGACGTCCGCGGCGTCGAAGAATCCGCCCGTAAACGTCTTCGACGCTAGGTTGGGGCTCTTCCCATCCGTCAAGATGTTAGCGCCTAGGTCGCTCTCGAATTGATGCGCCGCCGAAAACGAATAGCCGGACGTGAGTAGCACGGCCTTTACGTTGCCGGATGCTAGGTTGATTCCGGCTTGAGCGATTTGCTCTTTGTAGCGAGTGTAGTAGGCGTTTGCCATTGCTTCGACGTCCTCTAGAATCCGAGTTCAAACGTTCCCGACGTCCTTAGGCTACCGCGCGCCCGCAAGAATTCCGTAAGCTGCCGCCCTACGGCTTGGGGGTCGGTCCCGGCTAGTACTAGGGTGCCGAACAGCGCGCCGGGCCCTTGCGCCTGTAGCGCGGTGGGTGGAAGCGTTACGCCGCCCTTGCCGCTTGACTTGCCGCCTAGCGCGCCGTTCATGGTCTGTAGTTCGCTCATGATTCCCTCTAGTAGAAACGTCTGCGTCGCAAGGTGAATAACGATCGTCGACCGCGTCAGTTCTAAGAGTGCCTGTATTCCGGCGCCGGCGGCTTCGGTCCCGCGCTGTATCGACTCCGTCAAAGCTTGCCAGATAGGGCCCATTTCGACTTCCGTAGGGCCGGTGTCCGTCTTGACTAGGCCCCCGGCGGCTTTGGCTATGGCCTCGAGGATCGGCGTTTGCTTGACTAGCTCATCCTTCGCGGACCATAGCGTACGCTGTACGTCCGCCCACAAGTCGAGCATGACGACATGCCGGGTCCACTGGTCGGCGCGGTGGTTCATAACCTCGGCTTTGATTTCGCGGCTGGTTACCTCGATCCGGGCGATGTCCTTCTCCATCCTTCTCTGAATGAACAGCCCAATGATCGACGTGATGATCGAGACGACAGCATCGAGAGCGTTTAACACGCCGGTAAAGCTTCCAAGGTCGCCGGCGCCGCCTTTTCCGCCGCCCGGTTTCTTTGGTAGTCCGGTAGGCGATGGGCCGCCGCCGCCGGTGAAGATCCCGATAAACTTCTTGAAGGACGCGATCAGCTTTCCTACGGCTTCGTCGCCCTCAAAGAGCTTCATGGTCATATCGACCAAGCCCTTTACAATCGTATCCGTGATCGCCTTTAGGACCGCATCGCCAAGCGCAGCGAACGCTTCGCCAACTGTCGCGGTGCCGGTGATGACGTCAGTTAGCGCTTGCCCGATCTCGGACTTGATCGTACCGGCTAGCTTTTTCCACGCCTCGATCGAAGTATCCGTTGTAACAACGGTTTGCTCCATGCGGCCTTGTAGTTCGGCCTCGAGGGTCTTTGACCACTCGCCGACGCCGGCTAGCGCCGCGGACTTCCATTCCTCGAGCAAGGCGATTCGCGCTAGGTTAACGTCGCGCTCGGTAGCTAGGCCTACTTGCGCTGCTAGCTTGATCTGCTCGTACGCTTTCTTGCTGGACTCGAGCCCGGCCGCTACGTCCGTCGAAAGCGTGAAGCCTAGGGCCTTGGCGGCGTTGCTCGCAAACTCTAGGCCCTCGGCTAGCCCCTTCGCGAGCTTTTCGGAATTGAATAAGACACCCTCGAGCTTGCCGGCGGCTACAACGGTTAGTTCGATTGCAGGCGCTACCGCATCGCCGGCGACGGATGCAATCGAAACGATATTTTCTTTGGCTTCCTTGAGCGCGTCGGCTAGGTCCGTCGCCGCGTTCGTCGACATAGCCTTGACGAATTCGGCTACGGGCGTCTTCGCATCCTTGGCAGCCTTGCCGGTTTCGCGCATGAATCCGGCGACGCCGCCGAACATCGGCCCGGCGGTTTGCGCCTTGCTGCCGGCCTTCTCGATCTCATCGCCCGCCGCTTTGACGGGGTCGGCAACCGCGGCGCTAAAGTCGGTGGCGCGAAAGTCGAGGATAGCGACGCGGAAATTTCGGGCGGCGTTGCCGACCTTGCCCGGTAGCTTCTCGAAAGCCAATAGCAGCGATTGCAGTTTATCTACAACGAAGTCGACGATTGAGCCAACCGCGTTTTTTACAATCGTAAGCATGCCGGAAAAGCCCAGCGCTACGACCTTTACGGTTGTCTCGATCCACTTCCCAAGGTCGGTTTCCATGAATGCCGAGAATGCAACCTTGACAAGCTCGAGCACGAAAACCGCCCCAAGCCACGCCACGCCCCAAGCGCCTTGCAACCAAGCTACAACGCCCTTTAGTTGATCCCAGTACAGGGTAAGCGCGCCGCCGCCGGCGACGACCGCCGCGGAGACTCCGACGACCGAAGCTATTACGCCGGTCGACACGGCCGCAAGCGACGCCAAGCCCGCCGCAATCCCGCCGATAACTACCAAGATCGGGCCCAGGACCGCCAGGAAGGCGACGAAGCCGACAACGGCGGCTTGTATGGACGGGTCGAGCCGTGAAAACCAGTCGAGCATATCCGAAACGCCGGCTATGACTTTGCTTAGAAAGTCGGCTATCGGCTGGAAGAAAGGCATTAAGATTGTGCCGAGCTTCCGTAGCAGCAAGCCCGACTCGTCGACTAGCCGGTCTACCTGCCCGATCAGGGTGTTAGCCTGCTTTTCCATCGTGCCGGCGAAGCGTTCGTTGAGCCCGGCTACTAGGGCGTCGACGCCCTTGATGCCGTCGATTGCGCCCTTGCCGGCGAGCTCCATAGCCTTGGGCACGTCTACGCCCATCTTCTCGGCTAGGATTTCCCACGCCGGGATTCCGCGTTCGGCAAGCTGTGCCATTTCCTCCGCGGAAACTTTGGCCTTGGCGCGCATCTGACCTAGCGCCGTCGTTACGCCGGCGATAACGTCTTTTCCGCCGCCGACCGCGCTAACCGCATCGCCGACGGCGGTTAGCATCGGGATAACGTCTTCGGACGCGAAGCCGAAAGCTAGCATTTTCTTCGCCGCGGACTCGAGCCCGGGCAAGTCGAAGGGGGTATTAGCCGCGAATTTCGCTAGGTCCTTCAGGAAGGCTTCGGCCTTCTCCGCGCTGCCTAGCATCGTTGTAAACGCAATCTGCGATTGTTCGAAGTCGCCGGCAATCTTGAGCGCCGCGCCGCCTAGCCCCAAAATGGCGGGCGTCATGGTCATAGATAGCGTCGAGCCGACCGCGGCGATATTGTCGTTAAACGCGGCTAGGTCTTTGCGCGCCGCCTTTAGCGCCGCCTTGAGCGGCTTATTATCGCCGGCGATGACTGCTACAAGATCAGGCACGGGGCCCCCTCGAGCGTTGCCGCTCCGCTTCCCTCTGCTTTAGCGCTTCGTTGTGGCCCTTCGCGATCATCAGCCACGTATTCCAGGTGCGGACGTTGTCGGAATCGGACGGGCGCCGGATCGTCGGCGTTTGGTTCGATTTGAAGACGTAGCAATCCTTAGGCTTGAGCCCCTTTAGGCCCGCCGCCCTGCCTAGGATGTAGGTCTGGGTCCCTATCAGCCGGTCTAGGGCCTCGATAGGCTCTAGACTCGCTTCGATCATCGCCGCCAGTGTAAGCGGCGTTTCATCCCAAAATTCGGACGTCGTCG
>Ga0075110_1001062_pt1 | contig 12143 bp, 13 predicted proteins | sample AntAceMetag02UK8_FD_69799 | JGI IMG/M metagenome (GOLD analysis project Ga0075110, IMG submission 69799) | Saline lake microbial communities from Ace Lake, Antarctica - Antarctic Ace Lake Metagenome 02UK8 | ecosystem: Environmental > Aquatic > Non-marine Saline and Alkaline > Saline | place... | reverse complement strand
GTGAGCCATTCACTGTTACCCAGCGGCTCACCGATCGCCAAGATGATCTCTTCTGCGCTAGTGAAAGTGCGAACCATGTTGATCTCCTTAAACTTTATCGTTGTCGAAATTCTATTCTCGTTTATTGCCAGTCGAGTAAAGAGAGGTAATTGTAGTGACCCAGCCATCACACGATAGTCCGCCATCCGTGTTGTATTTAGTGGAAGGAGTAATTGCGACCGTGACCCTCAACCGTCCCGACCTGCGCAACCGACTCAGCCCAGCAGCGATGGCCGTGACCCGCGGTTTCATCGAACAAGCCGTTGCGGATCCCGCCGTACGCGCCATCATCATCACTGGGACCGGGAACACTTTCTGCTCTGGCGCAGACCTCGCGGCTGCAACCTCCGCAGACGCTGGACAGGACAGCTTCGTCAGCTCGGGTCCAGCCGAACTGGTCAAGTTGCTTCGGGCACTAATGGACTGCCCGAAAGTGACGATCGCCCGCGTGCAAGGCCATGTGGCGGCAGGAGGAAACGGCATCGTGGCCTCCTGTGATCTGGCAATCGCGGTCGACGAGGCGCGGTTCGCCTTCAGCGAGGTCCGACTCGGGCTAGCGCCAGCAGTCATATCCGTGCCGTGCCTCGCGGTGATGAACCGGCGCGATGCACAGGAGCTCCTACTGACGGGTGACCGGGTAGATGCTGCTCGCGTTCTCCGCGCCGGACTCCTGACATCCGTAGTACCGGCGGACAAGTTGAACGAAGAGGTCACCCGGTACTGCTCGATGCTCGCCCTCGCCGGCCCTGAAGCCGTGGGGCATACCAAAGAACTGCTACGCCGGGTTCCTTCGCTGCCTCGGGACGAAGGCTTCGAATGGGTAGGCACGCTCTCTGCCAGAGTTTTTGCATCCTCTGAGGGGCAAGAGGGCATGGCTGCCTTTCTAGAGAAACGCCCGCCCATCTGGGTGCAGAACACAAGTGTCGAGGGAGCGCGGTCATGACCATTGCCACTCGGGACTTGCTGGTGCTCGAGGCCGTGCTGGCCGAGCCCCAAATGGTGACGGCAACGCCGTACGGGCTGCGCAAGATCGTGCCAGTGCTAGGCGGGACTTTCACCGGTGAACGGCTCAACGGCTCAATTATGCCGACCGGAGGTCACGATTGGGCCATGACGCGGGCCGACGGGGCACTCGTCCTTGACGTCCGGCTCGTCCTGGAGACCGACGACGGGGCCCAGATACTCATGACCTATCGGGGCATCCGAACCGGTACTCCCGCGGTGCTCGCACGTATCGCATCGGGAGAATACGTTGATCCAGCCGAGTACTACTTTCGGATAGTTCCATTCTTTGAGACGGGTTCAGAGAAGTACGCGTGGCTGAACTCCATCGTGTGTCTAGGGTTCGGAGAGCGAGTTAAGGCCGGTCCGAGGTACACCGTGCACGAGATCCTCTGACGCCGCTACGAGCGAAGATCACGTACTACCGGATCCCAAAATCCGATGGGAACGTCATATGGGACATAGAAGGAAAATCGGTTGAGAAGGCCTTCGAACCTTTGCCGAATAGCCACCGCCAACTCGTTACGAGGGGCGATCACCGCGAATTCTTCGAGCACCGCATCGGGGATGTGCGCCCCCATCGTCGCCCAAGCGTCGCCACCCTGACGTGCAAGGTCTGCCAGCGTGTCGGCCAAGTCGCTCCAGCCATGTAGTTCAAGTACCGGTCGATACGCGGGCGTACTGCCATAAAAGCCGATCTGCTGTCGAACTGCGTTGGCGCCTCGCTCCATCTCCTCATCTGTATCACCGCTGACCACGAAGCCCATGAGACTGACCTCGCACTCTCCATCCGCACGGTTGCTCTGCCTCAAACCAGAAACAACAGCTGGGAGCGAGATCTCCTGAACGTACCGAGAAGTCGTGAAGCCGTGCAGGATTACTCCGTCGGCAATTTCGCCCGCGACCTTGGTCATGCCTGGTCCGACAGCGGCGACGTAAACGGGCGGAGGGCCGTAGGGGTGCGGGTCAGGAGCGAAAAACGGGGTCATCAGCGTGTGCCGATAGTGCTCCCCCACAAACCGCAGCGGTGTCCCGTCCTGCCAGGCCGCCCAAATAGCTTTGAGTGCCTGAACGTACTCACGCATCCGCGGAGCTGGTTCACTCCACTGCATCGAGAATCGGCGCTCAATGTGCGGCCTGACTTGGCTACCGAGCCCAAGTGAGAACCGCCCCTGTGTTAACAGCTGGAGGTCATAAGCAGTCTGGGCCAGAGTCATTGGCGACCGGGCGAAGGCCACTGCGATGGACGTCCCGACCTTCAGGGTGCGCGTTGCCTCCGCAGCAACGAGCAAAGGGAGGAATGGATCGTGCTTGGCCTCCGAGGACCAGACGGCATTGAAGCCGGCTGCCTCGGCGGTCTTGGCAAAGTTTCGGATTCCCGCTAGGCCACCGGTCGCGCCGGTGCCTAGATTGGCATCTACCTGAAAACTGGCTGACACCAAATTAATCAGTCGCCGAGGTAATCGTTGGAAATGATCAAGGTAGGCCCCGTTGCGGACTGCACCTGGTCTGCACTGACGCCGGGTGCGGTCTCGCACAGGACTAGTCCATCGGGTGTAACGTCGATGACAGCTAGGTCCGTGATGATCCGGTGAACCACCCGTCGGCCGGTGAGCGGGAGATCGCAGGTCTCCACGATCTTTAGGCTGCCGTCCCTGGCAACGTGTTCCATCATCACCAGGACTCGCTTGGCGCCGTGGACCAGATCCATCGCACCGCCCATGCCTTTGACCATTTTTCCGGGGATCATCCAGTTGGCGAGATCGCCTACTGCGGAGACCTGCATGGCTCCGAGGACCGCGGCGTCAATATGGCCACCTCGAATCATCCCGAAACTGATGGCTGAGTCGAAGAACGACGCGCCCGGCAGGACCGTAACCGTCTCCTTGCCTGCATTTATCAGATCGGCGTCGACGCCATCCTCATCCGGGTAGGGTCCCGTGCCCAAAATGCCATTCTCGCTCTGAAGGATCACTTGTACGTTGGGTGGCAGGTGGTTTGGAATCAGGGTGGGCAGGCCGATTCCCAGATTCACATACTGCCCGTCTTGGAGCTCTTCTCCTACTCGGACTGCCATTTGCTCATGGGTCCAACTCATCAAGTGCTCCTAGTCGTGCGGCGTTCGATTCGTTTATCAGCGGCCTGAGCCGGGGTGAGCGCAACTACGCGCTGCACGAAGATGCCTGGCGTGTGGACAAGCCCCGGGTCGATCTGTCCTGGCTCCACCAGTTCCTCAACTTCGGCGATGGTGATGCGTCCCGCGGCCGCGGCAAGGGAGTTGAAGTTCCTAGTACTGCGGTCGAACACTAAATTGCCAGCCGTATCGCCGATACTTGCCCGCACGAGGGCGAAGTCCGTCCGAATGCCGTGCTCGAGGACGTACTCGTGGGGTGTTCCCTCCAGGTCAAAAGTTCCAATGACCTTCGGTGGGGACTTTAGAGCCACGGAGCCATCCGAGTTGTACCTAAGTGGCATACCACCTTCGGCGACCATAGTTCCCACACCCGCTGGCGTGTAGAAGGCGGGGATTCCAGCCCCGCCCGCCCGCAAACGTTCAGCAAGTGTGCCCTGCGGCACCAGCTCAACCTCGAGTTCACCGGAGAGGTATTGGCGCTCAAACTCCTTGTTCTCACCGACATAGGAAGACGTCATCCGTGAGATGAGCCCTGCCCGAAGTAAGAGGCCGAGCCCCCAGTCATCTACGCCACAGTTGTTGCTGACAACTTGCAGATCTACTGGGCCGGACTGCAGGAGCGCTCCGATAAGGACACTAGGAATGCCGCATAAACCAAAACCGCCGACCGTGATGGTAGCGCCATCAACGATATCGGCCACGGCTTCGGCGGCACTGGATGAAACCTTGCTAACCATCAGTCACTCTCCTACAGTCGCTCGAGAATTGTCGCGTTTGCCATGCCGCCGCCCTCGCAAATCGCCTGCAGGCCGTAACGGGATCCGGTCCGGCGCATGTGGTGCACGAGAGTGGTCATGACCCGGGCCCCGGATGCACCGAGTGGATGCCCAAGTGCCATGGCGCCACCGTTGATGTTGGTCAATTCGTGCGTAGCGCCCGTTTCCTTGAGCCAGGCCCCAAGCACTGACGCGAAGGCCTCATTAATCTCAAAGGCGCCGATGTCGGAGATGGACAGGCCGCTGCGCTGGAGCACCTTTTGGGTTGCCGGAATTGGCCCAGTCAGCATGATCAAGGGATCTACTCCGGCAAGTGCGAAGGTATGAAAGCGAGCCAGCGGCTGGAGCCCGAGCTCGGCGGCGCGCTCGGATGTCGTGATGAGCAGGGCCGCCGCTCCGTCCGAGATTTGCGAGGCGTTACCTGCAGTCACAACGCCACCTTCCTTAAACGGTGTCTTCAGACCAGCAAGTCCCTCGAGGCTGGTACCAGGCCGGATACCCTGGTCAGCCGTGATGATGCCTGACTCGGTAGTGATCGGGATGATCTCCTCGCTGAAGAGTCCAGACTCGGTCGCTGCTGATGCGCGCGCATGCGAAGCAACGGCCAGTTCGTCGAGGGCGGTTCGAGATAGGCCCCACTGTTCGGCAATCATCTCAGCACTAATCCCCTGTGGAACGAGCTTGTTGTCATAGCGTGCGAGCATGCGAGGTCCAAAAGGCCCATCGCCGCCCTCCGTGTTGGAGAACATAGGCACCCGAGACATGGATTCGACACCGCCTGCTATCACCATGTCGTACTGGCCCGAGATAACCCCGGCCGCCGCGAAGTGCGCCGCCTGCTGGCTTGAGCCGCACTGGCGGTCGATGGTTACTCCCGGAACGGACTCGGGGAAACCGGCGGCCAGTGCCGCATTACGACCAACGTTGAACGACTGCTCGCCAACTTGTGAAACACATCCCCAGATAACGTCTTCAACTAGTGCCGGGTCCGCACCTGTGCGCGCCATCAACCCTTCGAGCACCAGGGCGGAAAGGTCAACTGGGTTTATGCCACTCAACACACCCTTCTCTAGTTTGCCGACTCCTATCGGGCTGCGAACAGCTCCTACGATGACAGCGTCACGCATCATTTTTTCTCCTTGGTGATATCGATTAGGACCTTGCCAAAATTCGAGCCTGTCAATAAACCTTCTAGCGCAGCTGGGACAGATTCTAGACCGGCAGTTATATCCTCGCGAAGACGAAGATCACCCGCGTCGAACCACGATTTAAGCGCTGGCAGCAAGAGCTCGGATTCGCTCTCGTATCGTGATTGGAGGAATCCGCGGACGGAAAGCTCACGCTCTAAAATAGTTCGCTCCAATCGGGGACCCAGGCCTGGCTTAGCGCTATCGATTCCGATTGTTCCACAAATGGCAATTCGGCCTCTACTGTTCATGCAGGGCAGCGCTGCATCGAGAAAGCGACCGCCTACGTTGTCAAAGAAAACGTCGATACCTTCGGGAGCGGCCAACGCGATGGCGCCTGAAAGATCGTCGCAGGCTCTATGGTCAAGGGCTGCGTCGAACCCGTACTCGTTTCGGCAGAGGGCTGTTTTCTCTGGGCCGCCAGCGATGCCCACGACCCTTGCCCCCATCAAGTGAGCGATTTGGCCGGCAACAGCACCAACGGCTCCTGCTGCGGACGACACAAGCACGGTCTCTCCCGCCCGAGGCGGTGCAATCAGTGTCAGACCGACCATGGCGGTGAGTCCCACGTGACCGAGCACACCAAGCGCGGCCGTTTTCGGGGTGGGAGCGATCGGCCAGATGCGCCGCACGTCGCTGCCGTCGGACACATGCCAAATTCGCGCGCCGAACACGCCTGAAACAAAACTGCCTTCTGCAAATATCGGATTTCGACTTGCCACGACGGTTCCGATCGCGTGGGCGCGCATAACGGTGCCGAGGGGCAGAGAAGATCCACGCCCTGGCTGTGCTGCCGCCCACGTGCGCATAGCCGGATCGACCGAAAGGTACTGGTTGCGGATCAGTACGCAACCCGCGGCCAGATAAGGGACGGGAGCCTCCTCGATCCGGAAGACGTCGGAGGTTGTTCTTCCCCGGAGATACCCAGCCAGGACGAGTTGCTGGGTATTCTTCGGACCAACATGAGAGAAAAACTCATCTTGGGCACAGGAAACCATGAAGATGAGTTTAGCCGGTCCAAGCCGGGATCGCAGGGAAACATCAGATGTATACTCCGTGACATGGACTTGTCGTGGACCCCAGAAAAGGCATATAACTGGCGAGACCTCGGCGAACTGCCCACCATTGAAGGCGGTCAGATCAGGTCAGGACGGCTCTACCGTAGCGACACTCTGCAGGAGATCGACAACGCTGACGCACAGCGGCTCGCGAAGGAGGTAGGACTGCGAATGGTGGTCGACCTTCGACTACCGGGTGAGGTGGTCCGCGAGGGCCGCGGTCCACTGCAAAACCATGATGCGGTCCGCCATCTAAACGTTCCTTTAACCAGCGTGGATCACAGTGTCCCCGGCTCGGCTGTCCCGCTAATCACCGCCGCAATGCTCGTACCTCACTATCTAGGTTTCCTGACAGTTAGCAGTGAGAGCATCAGAAGGATCGTTGAGGAACTCGCTGCCGATGGCCTTCCCGCGGTAGTTCACTGCGCGGCAGGCAAGGACCGCACCGGTGTCGTAGTCGCGGTGATTCTTGATTCGATCGACGTTCAGCGTGAAGCTATCGTCGCCGATTACGTTCGCACTCGCGAGGCTTATCCGCGCGTGCACGCTCGATTGCAGCGGCTTGCCAGTTACAGCCAATACATCGATGAGCAGCCCCCAGAGGTTTTAGACTCTTCCCCGGAAACTATCAGCGGGTTTCTCGACGGCCTTCACGCCCAATACGGGTCTGGAGCCAAGTATCTAAACTCCATTGGCCTTGCCGACGAAACCCTTGCAGCCTTACGAACAGCCCTTGTTGAGGACTGACGAAAACCTACATTGAAATACCACCATCAACAGGCAAAACGACGCCAGTGATGTAGCCGGCGTCGTCCGAACCCAAGAACCCAACTGCAGCGCACATCTCCGACGGCTGCGCGAAGCGGCCCATCGGGATTGTCGCCGCCAGTTCAGCCAGTTTTCCCGGCGGGATTGATGCAACCATTCGCGTCTCGGCATTCGGAGAAATGGCATTGACCGTCACCCCGAAACGCGCCAGTTCCTTGGCAGCGGTCTTCGTAAAACCGATAATCCCGGCCTTCGCCGTCGCGTAGTTGGCCTGCCCGGTATTCCCATGCAAACCGGTGTAACTGGTGACGTTAATAATCCGGCCGTAGTTGCGGGCGCGGAAGTGGGGGACGCATGCTCGTGTGAACTTAAAGGTACCCCCGGCATGGACGGCCAGGACGGCCTCCCAGTCCTCGTCCGTCGTCTTCCAGAGCACACCGTCGCGGAGGATGCCGGCGTTGTTGACCAAAATGTCGATACGACCGAATTTATCGATGGCTGCGTCAACTACACGTTGAACGTCCTGCGTGCTGCTGACATCGGCCTGAAGGGGCAAGACGTCGATCTCCTTCGCTGCTGCCGCAAGTACATCACCATCGAAGTCAACTGCTACAACGTTGGCTCCGGCCTCCGCGAAGAATCGCGCTAGTTCGAGTCCGACGCCGCGCGCGGCTCCGGTCACAATCACAGTCTGGTCGGTAAAGTTAAAGATTAAATTCGGCATATAACTCCTTGAGACGTTGGTCGAGTGTGCTTCTTGAATTTTGGCCCGGTGGTCATCATCAGTCAATTGATGCGAGGCTAGAGACCTAAGCTTCGCCCGATGATTTCCTTCATAATCTCATTTGTACCGCCCCAGATTTTAGTTACGCGAGCGTCCATCCAAGCCTGCGCCACGCGGTATTCGCGCATGTAACCGTAACCACCGTAGAGCTGTACACAAGCATCCAGGACATCGTTCTGGACGTCTGCTGTCCAGTACTTCACCTTGGCCGCGTCCACCGCAGAGAGTTCTCCCTGCGAGTGGGCCAGGACGCAGGCATCCACGTAAGCCTGGCTGACATCGACACGGGTGTACAGCTCGGCCAGCAGAAACTTATTGTGTTGAAACGAGCCGATGGGCTGCCCGAATGCTTGGCGCTCCTTGGCGTAAGCCAGTGTCTCGTCGAGGATTGCCGCAACGTGGGCAAGGTTGCCCACCGCCGCTCCGATACGTTCCTGTGGCAGTTGCTCCATCATTTGAATGAAACCCCGATCCACCTCACCAATCACGTTTTCTGCTGGGACTTGTACGTCCTCGAAGAAGAGTTCGGCAGTATTGGCCTCGGGTTGCCCCACCTTGTCGAGCTTGCGTCCGCGCTCGAAGCCGGGCATCCCCACCTCTACCGCGAATAGGGTGATGCCCTTGGCACCCTTGTCCGGGCTGGTTTTTGCTGCGACGACAACGAGATCGGCGATATATCCATTAGTGATAAAGGTTTTAGACCCATTTAGCAGCCAGTCAGTACCGGAAGGCACCGCGCTTGTTCGAAGGGCGGCGAGGTCGGATCCACCGGACGGCTCGGTCATAGCCACCGTGGAGATGATCTCGCCTGCACAGGCACGAGGCAGCCAGCGTTTCTTCTGCTCGGCGGTCCCGTATTTGACAATGTATGGCAATGTTACGTCGTAGTGCATCTGAAAACAGGAGTTAAAGGCCATTGAGGCGTGCGCGAGCTCCTCACCTAAGACAGCATTAAATCGATAGTCGCCCGCGTCTACACCGCCGAACTCTTCAGGAACGTCAAGCCCCAACAGGTCGTTGCGACCTGCCTCAAGCCAAACGTCGCGCGCGATCTCTTTGTTGTCCACGAATGAGGAATACCCGGGCTCGAGCGTCCTCTGAACAAACGTCCGGACGCTCTTACGAAAAGAGTCGTGATCCTCGTTATAAATGGTTCGATCCATAAGCCCTTAACCCTTCAAGGAAAGTGTCGATATCGCGTCTCTCACCCTGCTAGGCTAACACACGTTAGTTAGTTGAGCCGCTGATTGTTGAGTGGCGACCTACCCCGGGAGCAGTAGTGGAATTCACAGTCAGCAAGAAGTTCAAGGGTCCGCGAGAGCAGGCCGCAAACTTCGTGAACGCCAAGGCCAAGTCGGTCGAGCCGGTTTTCCAAACAAGTATTGATTTTCCGTCAGTTGTGCGGAATGACACATCTTTTCCCGCTGCGAACATGTAATTGTTGCTCACGCTTGAACGGCAAGTCAGCTAAATTATCACCACTCATAACGCTTAAAATCAAACTTTAGAAAAGGTGGCAACGTGACCGACGTCGACTTCCTGGCAGTCCACGGACTGGCAGTACGCAAGGCAGCAGGGCCGGCAGCGGTTTCCGATCTGCTCGGTCTCGATGAGGCAGAGGTGACGGCCGCATTGGATGCGGCAGCCGGCAAAGGTTTGGTGGCCGGTGCACGCGGCATGTTCATGGTGGCACCCGACGGGCAGACCTGGCTCGCGGCACAGTACCCAGTTCTATACGCGGCAGCGCGCGAGGATGGCACGTTGACCGCGGCCTACGAACGATTCGAGAAAGTCAATACCGAGCTTTTATCACTGTTCACCGACTGGCAGACCGTTCCGACGGGCGCCACTCGGGTCCCCAATGATCACCAAGATAAAGACTACGACCGGCGGATCATCGACCGATTGGGCGACCTCCATGAGCGAGCAGAACGAGTCGTGGGTCGTTGCGCTCAGGCCCAACCTCGACTAAGCCGGTACCTCGAACGCCTCGAGTTCGCCTACGACCGGATCCTGGCCGGGGAGATCGACTGGGTCAGCGGCGTGCGCATCGACAGTTACCACACCGTTTGGTTCGAGTTGCACGAGGATCTTCTGCGCATACTCGGCCGCACCCGTCAGGAGTAGAGATGTCCGAATCGCGAGTGATCCGTCTCGAAGCAACCCAACAGCCACCGCGTGAGCTAGTTGGTGGCAAGGCGTGGAGCATTAGTCGCATGTTAAGCCTGGGCCTTCGGGTCCCCCCGGCGTTCGTTTTGCCGGTCAGCGAGTGCAGTCGATACCACGAGGCCGGTGGAGTTTTAGATGAAGATCTCTGGGCCAGCGTTCTAGACGGCATCGCCTATCTGGAATCACTGTCTGGGAAGCGATTTGGTGACGCCGATGCACCCCTGCTGGTCTCCGTGCGCTCAGGAGCAGCAGTGAGCATGCCAGGAATGATGGATACCGTTTTGAACCTCGGTGTCACCGCCGAGATCGAGTCGGGACTCGCACGTCGCACCGGCAACACAACATACGCTCACGACACTCATGCTCGCTTTTGCCATCAATACGGAGACATCGTGCTCAAGGCCGACCTCGACACATATGACCCTTCGGTAAAGGTTGCAACAATCCGCGAAGAAATCCTCAACGACACTGGCAGCGACGTCCCAACGGACCCATTAGAGCAGCTCCGCGGAGCCATCTGCGCCGTGTTTGACTCTTGGGACTCCTCGCGGGCGCGGGCCTACCGCCGACACTGGGGGATCGAGAATGTAGGCGGCACGGCCGTTACGGTGCAAGCGATGGTTTTTGGTAACCTGGGCGATCTTTCTGGTACCGGAGTGCTCTTTACCCGCAACCCGCTGACCGGTGAGCCGCTCCATTACGGAGAGTGGCTGCCTGGAGGTCAGGGCGACGACGTCGTCGGAGGCACCCACGCCGTACAGGACATAGACACCTTGCAAATGGCCATGCCCGCTGTTCACGCAGAACTCATGGACTGGGCCGGCACCTTGGAACGCGAGCATCGCGAGGTCCAGGATATTGAGTTCACAGTGCAGGAGGGTGAGCTATATTTACTGCAGACGCGCACGGCCAAAAGGGCACCGCTTGCCTCACTTCGCATCGCGGTGGACCTCGTCGACGACGGCATCATCACGCCCGAGGAGGCCATCATGCGGGTCACCCCCGATCAAATTCGGATGGTACTGCTTCCCAGACTCGATCCGACACATGTACAGCAGCACATAGTTGCCTCCGGTGAGCCGGCCTGCCCCGGAGTGGCAGTGGGCATCGGCGTCGTAGACCCAGACGAGGCCGAGCGCCGCAGCGCCGCAGGTGAATCCATCGTCTTGGTGCGGCCCACAACCAGCCCCAACGATGTGCACGGCATGATCGCCGCCGTAGCGGTCGTCACAGAGCTGGGCGGGTCTACTTCACACGCGGCTGTCGTCACGCGAGCTCTCGGTCGTCCTAGCGTGGTGGGTGTCGGAGACGGTGTAGCTAGAGGACTCGAAGGCAAGGTTTTGACCGTCGACGGCGAAAGCGGTCATGTATATGAAGGTGAAATGCCGCTCGTGGCATCGAGAGTCGCGGATGACCCTCGGCTGGTCAAGATCCGGACTTGGGTCGACGAACAATGTCCAATCACAGTCGTGCACAACTCCTCCGATATTGAGTTAGAAGTGTTCGATCTTGATAAGGCTGGTTTCGGCATGGGTCACGAGGGCGACAAGCTTGACGAGCAAGAACTCATGGATGTGCTCACAGGTGTAACTGCCGTGCAGGGTTCTGTTATTGGGACAGCCCTTGGCATGAAGATCGTGCTCGGTTCCGAAGTCACCCACATCGTCGCTAACCCCGCGTTGCCAATAAAAATGCTCGCCGTCCACGTGGAACGCGGTTTGTAATCCTCTGCACTGCCTATCGAATGGAGAAGCCGCCGTCGGTGATCTGGTAGCCACCCGTGATGTTGGCCGCGTCATCACTTGCAAGAAAGGCCACCAGTTTGGCAACATCCTCGGGCGAGGCCATACGGCCGATTGGATGCATTACGGCGAGCTCGTCATAAACCTCTAGCGAAAGCGCGTTGCGGACCAATTCGGTGCTCACAAAGCCGGGACCGACAGCGTTTACGCGAACGCCAGCAGCCGCATAGTCCAGTGCGGCACTTCGAGTCATACCAAGGACTGCGTGCTTGGATGTGATGTAGGCCGCGGCGTTGGGCCACGCAATGCTGCTCAAAATAGAGCCCATGTTGATGATCGAACCACCACCTCCTGCGACCATTGCAGGGATCTCGGCACGCATGCTGAAAAACACCCCGTCGAGGTTGATATCCAACGTCTTGCGCCACAGTTCCGGGGTGAGTTCGGCAATCGGGAGCTGTTCTGCGCTGATGCCAGCATTGTT
>Ga0075110_1001061_pt1 | contig 12149 bp, 18 predicted proteins | sample AntAceMetag02UK8_FD_69799 | JGI IMG/M metagenome (GOLD analysis project Ga0075110, IMG submission 69799) | Saline lake microbial communities from Ace Lake, Antarctica - Antarctic Ace Lake Metagenome 02UK8 | ecosystem: Environmental > Aquatic > Non-marine Saline and Alkaline > Saline | place... | reverse complement strand
AGTCCAGCAGGGATGCGTCCCTTACTGTGATCACCGGAAGCTCTCGGCCTTTCATCAGCAGGGCACCAAACTCTGCCGCGGTTGCTACCAGATGAGATTGCTGCACCTGGTCCTCTTGGAAGGGTAGCTCTATCCCATCTTTACCCACGTAGAAAAGCTCAAGTGCTTTGTCTCCCATGGATAGGGACATACGGGATGGAATCTGGGCATCTTCGGCTGCGTCAGCAATCGCTGATTGAAGTTTGATTCGCCGGATGCCCACTTCCTGCTCCCAGTGTGCGACATAGGAATCAGCCTCTCCAAGCGCCTTTGCCTTGGGCTTGAGCCGCAGGAAGCTATCCACCTTCTGGTTGTATGATTGGATCCCATCCAGTTCCGACTGAAGTTCTTTCACATCTACCCTCTCGTTTGCAGACAGGTACTCTTCCGTCTTGCGCTCCTCTTCTTTCAGCGAGCCAACCTTCTCGGTCATGGCCTTGATCTGGGCCTCTATCTTGGAAATCTCAGTGGGCAACTGCGCGAGTCGCTCCTCTTTTACCCTGATCTGGCTGTTCACATCGTAGGCCTGGCTCAGGCGTTCCTGGGCTTTCGCGGCGTCTTTCTTTTCACCCGAGAAGGATGCCACGTCTGCAATGGAATACTCGTCCCCGAATGCAGCCTTGGCCTTGTCTCTCTCTTGCTTTGCCGACTTTCTTTCTACCTCGGCATCCTTGATGGCTTGCTCCATATCAAGGAGGGAGACGCCTAGAAGCGACTCGAAATACTGGAGGTTTTTCTTCCGTCCCGTTTCTGTCCCTTGGTTCTTTAGGAACTGGATCAGGTCGAACGGCTCTGCCGGATCGCCAAGTAGCTCAGAAGGATCATCTACCTGGCTACCGTCTGGTGCGATCACGGTTGCAGTGATTACCTCTTTGCCTCTTTTGCTTTTGATCTCGACGAGAACTTTCCAGGTGTTGCCTTCTGCGTCCTCTATTTCGTGCTCTACCTCAGCCTTGATCTGCCCGTCCCGGATTGCCTGTGGGATGCTTGGCTTCTTGTCTTGCCGTACCAGGTATTCAATGGCTCGCAGCGCCGTTGATTTCCCGCCCCCGTTTCGACCGGCAAAGCAGTGGATACTTCCGCCACTGAAATCATACTCCGCAGAGGCTACACCTTGCAGGTCTTTCAGGCTGATTCTTTTTAGAATGAGATGACTCATTGTTGGTTAATAAGTTTGAAAATAACTTACCACTTACGGATGTAAGGGTAATGACTTCTTGGGAACTACCTATTACTAAGAGGGCTGAAACCTCGCTTCTTATTAAAGGCCTCTTAGTCTGCCATCAATTTCTCTGATGGTTTCTTGAATACTGAATGGATTTTCTTGTTGGTAAATGTGTCGCCCGATTGGGCACTTCTGAAGGAACGGGCAGTCTCCTTTCATGGGGTAGCCCCCAGTACACTTGGCCTCCCCGGCGATAGCCCTGTAAGTGCTGAGGTCAAACCTTGGACCCTTCTCAATCAGTGGTCTAATCCCAGATACAATCCGGCACAAGATTCTATTGAGGCTGATCAGGTCGTCGCCAGACAGGCGGGATGACTGCATCCGATACAGCGGAGGGGCCTTGTGGTAGTGATCGCTTTTGTCGGATGCATTCCTGACAAACAGGACATAGCCGGGCAGTACCTCAATTTCAGATGCGATCTCGGAGGCCCTGGCGACCATCCCCTTCATGTCAAGCGCAAATGCTTCTAAGAGCTTTTCACTGTCTTCGTTGGCCCTTGACAGCACCTCTGCCATTTGATAGATTGGTACTTGGAGTCGCCGAAACTCCCGCTTGTAATAGATCTCTGGGTCGCCCGAGAATTTAACATCTATGATGACGTTCTCCTCTCCTGTTTTCAATGAGGCCCTGAAGTCCTCATACATAGGCCCAAGTCTATACCAGTCGAATACGTACTCCTCATACTCCTTTTGGGAGTGGTGAATTTCATTGATCACCTCGTTTCTTACGTAGGTAGCGGCGCTCCTAATCCTGCCCAAGGTCTTCTCATCATCAGCCCTTTTCATCCACGAGGAAAATGCAATCTTTTCCTGCGTGTTTCGGAAAGAAGGCGAAGGGCTTTCCGGGTTCTCAAAGCATGCTTCGAAGTATGTCCCTTTGTGCATGATCTCCTTTGTGCCATCCCCGTAGCTAGGCTCGAATGCCATCCCCGTGGCAGGGTCTTCCATTCGTCTAAGGGCTGGCGCATATGAACAGTAGTCCATTAGCGCCAGCGTGGATGGTGATAGTCTTATTGCTTCTTTGCTTTCCATTCTTCGTACATTTCCTTGAAGGTTTCGAGAGCTTCCCGGGCATTATCCGGGGACATGAACTCAAGTTTTATCTCCGATTCAATCACATTGATAATGTCCATGTGCTTTTGTTTTTCCCGAAGTGAGATGAGCTTTTCATATCGCTCTTTCTCATCTTCAGTAAGTGGCTCCTCATCGGAATCATTCGCAATTTCAGGAGGCACAATGTTCGCATCTTCCATTCCCGCCTCTGCGGAAAGCCTTTCTATTAGATCAGACCAGGCTTGCTTGAAGTTGGTGGCCACGACCTGGGGGGAGGCCTTACCCTGGAGCATCTTACCTACGCTCTCCATGTCAGCCTTAGCTACCTTTGGCTCCTGGGTGTAGCTTTCTTCGATCTGGGCCAGGACTGCCTGGATGTCAGCTTGGCTGAGCGCCTTCCCCTTCACCTCTTTCGCCTCTTTCTTTTTGGCTTCCAGGTTTACCTCCTCCATATCCTCGCGTATCTCGAACCCTGATGCAGCTTCTGGGATGTATAGGTCTCTCATCCTCTTCAGCGCCTTCCAGATAAGCATTTCCTCAGTGTAAGAACCAGCCGCATTTTGCTCCCACTTCCCCCACAGGTTGGCTTCAATGGCTCGTTGCTTAGAGAAGCTGGCCTTGTGCTCTCGATCGGAGCCCTTCCTGATTAGGGTCCAGGTCGCATTGACTGGGTTCCCCTCTTGGTCGTACTCGACGTCCACCGATAAGTCCTTACAGGATGGGTCCGTTCGAATCATTTTCGCCATGGTCTTCCCCCATACTTGGGGGATATTATTGACGACATACACTCCCTGTATGACGTCGCTCTCTGTCAGGCCAGCAGAGATTCCGAACTGGAAAGCGATGGCCAACTTTTTTGTGGCCACATCCCTCCTCTGCTCCGGGGGCATATTCAGCTTCGAGCTGGGATAAAACGAGTCGGGCACTGTTCCAGACTCTACGTAGTATGAAGCCAGCTTCTTGAGGGCTTCTAGCTCCTCAATTCGTTGATTGATAAAGGCGGTCAGCGACGGCCTTTGGTTTGCGATTTCGTTGCTCATTTGATGCTCATTTGATGGTGTAAGTTGTTTCTTCTCCCTTGGTAAGAAAGATCTTGCCTTTTTCGATAAGGTCTCGTCCTGCTTTTTCGATGGTCCTTTTCTCCACGCCGACCCACATGGATAGCTCCAGGATATTGGCGACCTGATTTTCCTCTAGGTATGCCACGATTCGCGCCTCCGTATCACGAAGCCCATCGTATCTGCTATTCTCAATAGCGGATACAATTTTTTTGTAGGGCTCACCAAATACTTCTTCAAGTGTCTTTTGTGGGACAAGGATTCTTTGCCGCCTGTTCTCTGGATTAATCTCCACCGAGATCATGCCAAGGTGTTCCAGCCTTCCCGAAGACTTCTGGTACCCGTAGCTATTAACACTTAGTTGGTTCATGTGAAACGCAACCGTCTTTCCAGGACTGTCCAAGACGGAGAGAAAGAGATAAAGGTCGCGTATCGACAACTCCATCTCTTTCACTCTGTTAAGTATTGCGAAGATGTTTTTCATACCTTAAAGATAATCAAAACATTCTTAAAAATCAAATCTAATCTGGCATCTCTTTACCCCCAACCTTCGCGAGGTATCGCTTGTATCCCTTTAGGGTCATTGAGGTTTTCTTCCCTCTCTCGAAAGCCGTTCCTCTTACCCCTATGCTTAGGATGGCGGACAGATGAACTCGCCTGACATCAATCGCTGGAGCCCCAATCAAGGAAGCGATCGTTCCCCCCTCTTCAAAACCTTCTACGTCGATGAAGTGGGTACCGCGCTCGCAAATTACACACACCTTGTAGTCGGATACCTTCGACAGCAAGGGGGTCGTTTGCTGGATGGCTTTTTGTTGTTGTTTTGTCATTTTGATTTGGTTTAGCATGCTCGATATTTCACATACTCAGTTTCAAACCTGGCTTGGGCCAGCAAGAAGGCCAGCCCATCCTTGTAGGGGTTCCCATAGCTGTGGTACTCCAGATCCGATAGCTCTTTCTTCATCCCATCCGGGTTGTGATAGTCTTCCAGCGAAATTTCCATCATCTTCTCTATACCCTTCTCTCGAAAGGCGAACCTTCTTTCTGAAATTTTAAGGTGCCACTGCCCGCTGTCAGGTCTGAGCCGCGACCAGCCCCTTTTTTCGAATGCTTCTAGGTGCTCCCAGAATCTCGCGTATTCCGTGTCGCCAATAGTCGAAAAAACGCTCTCTTCCCCACTCCACACTCCGTAGTTTTCCATGTTCTTCGGGTATATAGGAAGGTGCTCGATAGGCACAACAAGATTGAACTCCAGGTCTGGCGCGTTGCTGTGAATTTCGCACAGTCCATCTCTTTTGTTGAAATAGAATATCGCTTGCGGTCTACCCAGGACTATGCCGATAGCCTGGGCAAGCTCGGCCCTGCCCTGCGGGTTATCCATGTGCCCAAGCTCATCTGGGAACTCTATCATCATTTCTTCCGGGGTCAGCTTCGACAAAAGAAGCTTTCTGATTTTTCTAGTGAGTTGTTTCATTTCCATTGTTGATTAAAGTTTAGGCTTAGCCTGGGTTATCCCCTTTCTTAACGCCTCGCCATTCGCAATACCAATTCCACCACGGTCGCAAAAACACATACACCCAATCCGCACACGCGGCCCAGGTGTATGCGCGAAGAATTACCTAATAACATGGATCTTCTTCCTCTCATACGATTGAGAAAGGAATACATATGTTCCTGGCTGGAGTATCATTTGGGATCTCATCCCCTCATAAACAATCTGCCCTGATAGATTGTAAACCCAAATTAGATGATCAGGCTGCTGAGGCTCAGGAGCAGGCACAGGCTCAGGCCCTGACTCCGGGATTGAGAAAGGCTGTCCCATGCCCGCCTTCTTGATGTTGTTGGCTTCGGAAAATGTTCCGATGAACCGGTCAGCCCTGAATCCAAGCGCGACAAACAGGCCGCAGCTATCCTGGTCCAGGTCAACTACTAGGTAATGGTACCTGTAATTGCCAGTGGCCGGTATCCAGTGGATGTCATCGTCTGATATGTACCCCAGTGGTGTAATGTCGATAGTGTCTGTGTTGGCGTTAAACCAATGGAATTGGTCATAACGCCCATCTGGGCACATCCCGCCTATCGACGCAGGCCAGTTCCTGATGAGGGTATGGCCCTCATCCAGGATGACATAGGTCATGGTGTCAGTCTGATTGGCGAAGATGTAATCCCTACCTGGAGAGGAATAGACAACAGACCTGCTCCCTTGGGGAGTTATGTTGTCGTTCCCATTTGTGCCGTTGTAAATGCTTGGAGGAGGTGGCACCAGCATTAGGGCTAAGGCGATAGTTAATAGTCTGGTCATTTTTGGTTGTTTAGTTTTGTGATTCAAAGATTTAATGATGACAGTGGGCCCGCCCGGACTTGAACCGAGGACCGTCTGATTATGAGTCAGATGCTCTAACCAACTGAGCTACGAGCCCTGGCCTGCTAGGCAATGCCTAGGCCAGCTTTTTATTCGCTCATCCCTCCAGCCATTTCGCCAACGCCTCCCAATAGGCTTCCTCGCCGCCCTCAATTGACCATCCATACTCTTCTCCGAAGGGGGACTCCTCTACGTACCCGAAGTCTTTAGGCATTGGCCTTGCGTTTCGAGTGTGCCAATCTTCAAGGGCTTTTTTATAGTCTTTCTCCCCTATCGCGTCTTGAAACCCAAACTCCTCTCCCGTGAAGCACATTGTGTACCCGTAGTGCCTTGGGTCGGGCCTTAAGTCGGGCTTTGGGTCAGGGCGAGGGTCGGGATTTGTCTCAGGGATGAGGCGATCCACCTCTACCTGAAGAGGTGGAGCAAGCCTTCGCTTTATGCGATCTCCGATGAATTTTTCCATCTTGTGAAAAATCTCATCCACTTGTGAGTCGCTGAGCGTTAGCCCGTGCTCACTGCTCATGAAGTTCTTGAATTTTTTGTAGCTCATTGTTGATTTACTTTGCAATCCAGAAATAAGGATTCAGCCAACACCCGCAAATAATCCGGCCAATCGTTAGGAACCCTGACATCGTGGATTCTTGGAAGGTTCATTATTAGGCTTGAGTGCTCCCATGGAACTTTACCCTTGCGGGCCAGACCGGGCCAATTTGTTTTTTTCAAAACTCCGGTCGTACTCTTCGTCAGAAATGAAACAGCCCCCTGGGCACATATTCCCGTCCTGCCCCCTGTTCGTAGCGGGTTATTTTTGCGAAACCGCGTTTGGAGCGAATAGGCGAAGGGTAATAGGGAATACACGCTATATGGCGTATAGCAAGATGTTGTAAGTAATAAAATTAAAAAAGCCCACCACACTCGATCAAGCGTTGCTCAATGATATTGCAGTACTCTTTCGATATTTCGCTGCCGATATATTTCCTGTTGCTGACCTTCGATGCTTTTGCAGTTGTCCCGCTTCCCATAAAAGGGTCGTAAACAATATCATTTTCATTACTCCAACTTATTATATGGTCGTTTGCTAATTGTTCGGGAAATATAGCTCTATGTTTAAAAGCTATCTTATCCTTACTGCTGTTATTCATTCCCACATTATAAAACCATATATTAGGTTTAATACTCTCTTTTGCCACACCTTTGTCTTTGTGTCTTTTACCTAATCTATTGCCTCCGTCTTGATTAAAAGTACCTCCTTTTATTGCTCCAACTTGTTTGTTGAGTTTCATTATTGGATTAAAAGTATTAGGTTTCCCTTTACTTAAAATAAACATATACTCAAACTGTTGCTCATATCTTTTATGGGTTAATGGTATGTAGTTGGTTTTAGCGTATATCATTGTATCATACAATTTAAACCCACATTCTATAAAATATAAAGCTTGCTTAAAACTTGTACCGCTCTCGCTTCCTTTATGTGTTTTATCTCCAACAACCCAAACTACAATACCCCCGTTTTTAGTTACTCGATAAAGTTCTTTTGCTACACTTTCAAAATCAAAACTATACCCGTTGTAGGTTCTTAAATCGTCATAAGGTGGGGAAGTAACTGTTAAATCAATAAAGTTATCTTCCATCCTCGCCATTGTATCAAGGCAGTTTTCATTGTAAGTCTTGTTTATTTCCATCGCTATTTTTTTAATTTAACTACTTACAACAATAGCTATACGGCATTAAAATGACCGCATAGCCGTAGCCGTTAGGTGTAATATTCACTAAGATCAATACTGTTTTCAACTTCATCGCCAAAAACCGACCAGCCTTTACGCTCACGTCTTGCAAACATTTCCAGTCGGGGTTCTTCGCTTACTGTTTCTATTAGGTCTTGAAAAAATTCAGGTTTTTTACTATGTCGTTTTTGCCTTTTATGTTCCCACCAAGTACTATCTATTCTTTGCACTTTAGGCATTTTCCCACGTCTTGCGAGTATCAAAAACTCATTTGTTGGGCAGTAAACCCCTCCTTGTCCTGTACCCATAGGTTTTTTACACCAAATTAATGTCTGGCAGTACTTCAGCCCCCACGCTTTTAATACGGCAAAGGCATCAGGCAAGTATTTTTGAGTAGTCCATAAATAAACCTCGCAGTTGTCATCACAAAGGCTTTTAATTGGTAGTTGTTTTATTTCTTCAACTGTCATCCATTCATAAGGTAGTGGTGCGGGTTTATTTGCTTCACCTTGTACCAAAGCCTTTTCACTTCCGCTACCCCATTTTCCGTATTTCCAAGGCGGGTCTATTACTATCGTTTTATATTTCATCTTTCGTTATTCTAATCCGTTTATACTACACCTAACAATGTGTAAAACGGCATTAAAACGACCGTTTACACTCAGCGTTGTGCGTAATGTTAATCATACAGCATCACCTCACCATCTATGTAGTCATAGCTACCGCTTCTACCAAGCACCCAAAAAAGACAGCTTACATCCTTTTCATAGTCCTTTCTTACTTGTTCATTCCCACACTCTCTTGCGTGTTCTAAACCTGCAATAGCCATACGCAGTCTTTCTTCTATCTCAGAAACACTACGCACAACAACAGGTATATGTAATTGCTCGTTCTCGTTTCCATTTGACGTTATTTCTTCGTTCATAATATTGTTTTTTAATTTAATTCTAGTTAATTATTTCGCAACTACACATACCCCAAACGTTGGTGGCAATTATGAAACCGCCACCAAACTTGCTTTTAGGAATTTGATTGCCTCGTTTAGGTTATTAGTCCAAAGGACATCATCATGTCCGCGAACTAAGTACTTTGCTTGAGCCCAATGGTTTTCTCCCCACTCGGCATACACTTCAATGTCTAATTTATACATAAGTCAAAAATTAACTGCTGCCAACAATATATAACCGACAATAGGCACAGGCAGCGTTTGTGCTTTGGTCGGGGTTTTGTCAAGTGTGCCTACTGCGGTTATACTAAACATTACCCATACGCTCCGGCCGAGCCGCTAGCTAGGTGTTAGGGTGCATTTGCCAACGCACCCATAAAGTCAGGTGATTGCTTCATTAAGTCGAGCGCAATCATCTCAGATAGTTTTTTATGTACCAACTTAAATATTTCTTCATTTCCAAAACCAAAATATAATTTTGATAATTCATTACGCCATTCAAATCCATCTACAAAATCAGAAATTAGAGTTTCAAAACCATTCAACTCAAATTTTACGTGAAAGTGCATTCTATTCATTACAATATCATCTTGGTAATAAATTGCAATAGCCTTTAAATGGTTTTGTTCAATAAGCAATTCTACGCTTTTGTCAGTAGGTGCTCTATGTTCATTTACTGTTACACTTTTTTCGTAAGGCACACTTACTGTTTTTGTGTGGTGATGATGTGTTGTAGATAATAATCCCATTTTAAATTAATTTTGTTGCCAACGCTCAAAAACGAAACGCTAACAATGTGTACAAAAAATAGCCTAATTAAGTTTTGTAATAATTACGAACGTCCGTGTATGGGCTACTTTTCATACACTCGTCGTTACCCACCTATCGGGCACTATCCAACACCAGGAGGATTGAAACGGATTCCAGATGAAGTAGCAGGTCGCGTTTTCTTTAGCGAAATTAGATGCTCCCATAAATGATAAAGATAGGTGAATGAATAGAGAATAAAAACCCCGAGGCCACCACTCATCGAGTGGGGACCAAGAGGCTTTACCTAATCACGATTCTTGGGGAGGTGTGATACATACTCCCAGCGCCCGGACTCGTCGAAGATAATGGTGACGAGATCTTCCCGGCGTATGTTTTTGGCGACGGAGTCTGCCACGATCACCTTCACAAACATTGGCGAAACGCTTGACTCCAGTTCAATCATACTTTCGTACAGGTCGTGAGGCCACACCCCATAGACACTTAGCGTGTCCATTAGGGGGCCATCCATTCGATCTAGCGAGGTTTCCCCGCACGACCCACACTGAGCCATGCCGAACAGGACGAAGGTCGTCAGGAAACCAAATAGGGCTTGCTTAATCATTAATTTAGAGTTAGGTAATTTTCAAACTTCTCTTGGTCAAAGTTAAGGGATACTATCCCCTGGATCCAAGAGCTCTCAACCACGGCTTCGAACACCTGATCCTCCCATTCTGAAATCTTGGGGTCGTCGTGTTCATCCAATGATTGCTCCAGCCAGCACCAATATCTAATCAAGAATTGGCGCTGGGCTGGTTTTACTGAAGGGTGATGGTGATTATACCATCCCCTTCTCGTGCCACTTTGTAGCACTTTAGCACCCCATATTGAGATACCCGTAGGTCGTGTTGGTCCCTCATTGGAGTTTCCCAGTCTGCCGCTGTGGGGGCTTCTGGGTTGAATTGCTTTTCCCAGACCAGAATGGCCACGCTTGGGAGAGTGTCGCCCTCTTTTGAGAATGAGATTTTCTCAAAAATAACTACGGAGGGCTCACCCAACGACATCGAGGCCTTCCGTCCGTCGATGAGGGTGTCCACCCAGTCCTGCTCACCAATGGTGATTGTTTTGCAGGTTTTCTGGTATGTGATCCTCATGTCGAGGGAGGACACGACATCCAGCCCAACGTTGGCCTCATGTCCTTTTGGGGAGAAATCGCCGCACCACTTGTTTGGTCTTTCGCTGGGGAGTAGCGATGGAGAGCAGGCGGCAATTGCGAATGCCGCGAAGAAAGAAAGATACTTCATAGATGAATTGGTTAAAAACCCTGCTGCTTTAACCATCGGCTAAATGAAGCAGGGCCTGCTTTACGCTCCCCAGATGCCGAGGAGGTATTTGGCTCTTGCCTTTACCTCCTCAGTTTTGAGGAGTGGAATTTCCTGGGGATCAATCCCCAGGTTTTTGCAGGCATCCTCAAGTGCGAGGATGTGCAGATTTGCTTGGGCCTGAATGGCCTGAATTGTTGTCATAATTATTGATTTAAGAATAAAAACCCTGCTTACCTCAGTCATCGACGAGGCAGGCAGGGCCATCACCATTTCCTGCTTGGTCCCTGAATCAATCAGGCCGATCGTCATGAGCGGTTGAACATGGGCCAAGCCAGGAGGGTGAATCGTCGCCCTCCTGGGCGATTACTGGGTGATCTCCCTGGTGGATCATGACCCTTTTGGCCAGCCATCCATCGAGCTCAATGACAAGGCCCTCTGCCTCAATCACTGATGTCATCCCTGTCCGGAGTCGGACTTGGCTGCGTAGCCACGTGGGAAGCTGAGCAGGGGCAGGCAGCTCGTAAATGCGCCATTTCTGCTCGTCGCCCTCTGCCTGAAAAGTGTGGTATTCCATATCCACGACTAGCTTTTCGGCAAACAGATTGGCTTGGGCCTGAATTGTTGTCATAATGTCATAATTATTGATTTAAGATTAAAAACCCACAACAAACCCTAATTTAGAGGGCTGAGGGGTTATTTGGATCGCTTGATGCGCTCGATCTCCTCCACCGAGGCCCGGTAGTTTTTGCCGTACCTCCGGGCATCCCCCGTAAGATCCTCTACAAATCAGCAGCCAACTTCCATTCTAGGGGGTAGCCAGCGGCTGCCCATGCCTCAATCACTGCTGACTCGTCCAGTTTTTGGGAAGTGAATGTGTCGGTTACCTTCCCGTCAGGGTTTGTATCTGCGACTGTTCCCAGGGAACAGAACGCATTCAGCGCCCCTTTGGGCACCTGAACGGTTACGTCGGATTTGTCCAGGAACCGCCCAGATGCCCTGGCCTGAGCCTCTGTGATGACGACTCTTGGGCATTTCTCCATGTGCGATACATGCGCTCTTACCAGCTCTGCTGGCAATTGGGGCAGGTTCAACTGCTTTCGCACGTTGTCGAGGTGCGCAAGGCCCACGCCTTTGCGGGCAATTTGCACTGCATGGCCGTTGGTTGAGAGAAACTTGATTGCAAAATCCATAACTGAATTGGTTAATGATGAAACTACTTAGAATCCTTGCCCTTCATATACCCTTGCTGGTAGATGAGGACAAAGTTTTTCGACACTTCCTGGCTGCCATAAAATGCAGCGTCGGTCAGCTTTTCGATCTTTTTCCGGAGGAGCTTATTTTCGGCCTCCGATTTCATGGCGATGGCTTGCCACCGCATGGCATCCATCACGAGGTCTTCCTTTGTCATGGGCTATTGATTAAAAACCCTACCTCCCTTGTCATCGACGAAGGAAGGTAGGGCTATGAGAAATGCTACATGTTGGCGAAGACGTAACCCCCTTTTAGCATGTAGAATTCCTGAATGAACAGGTCATTGGCGTACTTCTCGTAATTAAAGTACTTCTCGTAGCCCACCATACAGTCTAGCTCACCAGACTCATGCAATAGGCTTCGACAAAATTCTTCCTCTGAGTCCCATTGGCCCAGGTAGGCATCATCGAAGGACTCAA
>Ga0075110_1001058_pt1 | contig 12169 bp, 11 predicted proteins | sample AntAceMetag02UK8_FD_69799 | JGI IMG/M metagenome (GOLD analysis project Ga0075110, IMG submission 69799) | Saline lake microbial communities from Ace Lake, Antarctica - Antarctic Ace Lake Metagenome 02UK8 | ecosystem: Environmental > Aquatic > Non-marine Saline and Alkaline > Saline | place... | reverse complement strand
AGTAGCTACTATTTCAGCTAATGGAGATGTGGAGATCGGTAATATAATTTCTGAAGCTTTTGACCACGTAGGGGCTGAGGGAGTAGTGACCGTAGACGAGGGATCAACTAACGGTGTAACTTTGGAAAAGGTAGATGGATACCAGTTCGGTAGAGGAGCAGAAGCCAGGGATACTTTTTTTAACACCAAAGAAAGAACTAAGTTTGAAGCCGACGATGTGAGTGTAGTTCTATATGACGGTAAACTGCAGACTATGTCTCAGATTTTACGTGTATTGGCAGTACTTTGCGCTGCAGATGAGCAAGGACGTCCCACTAAAGAGTTTAACCCAACCATTTTTATAGCAAACGAGTTCACTCCAGAGGTCCTACAGTTCTTATTGATTCAGAACACAGAGAGAGGTACTCAGTTTATAGCAGTACAAGGTCCCCACATGACTAGTGTTAGAACTCAGTATTACGAGGATTTAGCGTCTTACACTGGAGGCGTACGTTTAGGGATGGGCACTAAGACCATCGAGAATATAACCGAAAAGCATGTGGGTAAAGTAGATCGGGCTGTTATCACAAAGTACAGCACCACCCTATATGGAGGAAACGGATTCGAGGAAGACATCCTTGCTAGAGTAGAACAGCTAAAATCCCAAAAGGACCATGCAGAAAGTGCGTATGACGGAGGAGTTATTAGTGATAGAATTGCAGCCCTAGTTAACGGTGTTGCTAAAATAGGAGTAGGTGGCCATACTGAGTTAGAAATTAAAGAGAAGTATGACCGAATAGAAGACGCCCTTAACGCAGCTAGAGCTGCCATAGAAGAGGGAATCATCCCTGGAGGAGGCATAACCCTCTACAAGGTAGCTCAAGACCTAAAAGACTCTTCCATAGGCACTAAGGTGCTTAAATCAGCATTAGCAGCCCCATTCTTACAGATCATGGACAATTTAGGTAGAAATCCAGAAGACATAGCCGCTTCATTGACTGAGATTTTCAAGTCTAAAGGGATGACCTACGATGCCCGTAATTTAAAAGTAGTAAACGCTATGAAGGCTGGCATCATTGATCCAGTCAAAGTGACTAAATCAGCGTTAGAGAATGCAGTTAGTATCGCAAGTCTACTAGCTACAGCCGGTGGGGTTATTATCTTTGCTAAGAAGAAGCAATAAAAGTCCTTTACAAGGGAGCTAAGATAGTATATACTAGTAACATGGACAAGATATCTATAACAACCGGTCAAATCGTTACCTATGATTTTAGCACTGAAAATTCCAACACCTTTTATGTACACACAGTGCTAAAGGGTGAGGCTATATTATTCCACCCCCTCAAACCTAAAGTCTTTAAGATAGTTCCTATAGACCAGTTAAATTTAGTTCCCGCTAAACTAAAATCTAATCTAGATAGAATGTTTGACCTAGTACATCTCAACGAGAAGTCTTTAGACTACGAGAATTCCACCATATTTGACATGCTTAGCTATTACTACATCCAGAACCGTAAGCTATCCAACCGACAAAAGAAGAACCTATCAGACTTGACGGGTAAAGTGGCTGCAATACTCCTGGACCAAGATGCTACAAAAGCCAAGGCCATTATAAACTCCGAAGTAGGGTTGTTAGACTCCTTTAACCTATTGTGGTACAATAACCTAAAAGACACCATCCTCAATAAGGACTCGCATCTATCGGAGAAGCAGAAGTCTTCTATCTTTAATATGGCTGGATTTGTGTTAGCACAGATGGCTGTAGATAAAGTAGATCTTAATGATTAACAATTTTAATAATAGTCTGGAGCTTTAAGATGAAGAGATATATTGTAACGGCATACACGCCTAATTCTAAAGTTAATAAAAAAGCATTTAACACTTTAAAACTCATTGCTAAGAAGAAGAAGGCCGAGCTATTGGTTTTCTGCGTGGGACATAACTATAAGAAAGATATAGGGATAGTAGATAAAGAAGTCCTTCCCTACATAGCCCCTTTAGGGTTTAAGTTCAACGAGAAGCTATCTGTATGTAATATAGCTACTGGAATCAACATTCTAGACCCTTTAACTGGAATGGATTCAGTATCTAGTGTAAACGGTAGCATGATAGTCCCAGCTAACCGGCATAGAACTAAACTAGTTGCCCGTAGTCTTAAACATTCAACGACCCCTAGGGGGATGTTTTGTACCGGTACTATTTCCGAGCCTTATTATAAAACCACCAAAACTGCATTTAAAGTAGCGGACTTCCACTTATATGGAGGACTTCTAGTTGAGGTTAAGACAAAAAAAGAGTTTAATGTTAGACAGTTAGAGTTTAAAGGTAACTGCATTTACGATTTAACTAGTAAATATACATCCACCAAAGAGGTTAAAAACATTCCATTGGAAGGTATTTCTTTAGGAGACGTGCATCCGCCTTTTATTAACCCAGCTGTTCTAGAGGAAACCCTAGAGTTACTTAAGAAGACAAAAGTTAAGAGCGTGTTCTTACATGATCTATTTGACGCTTGCAGCGTTAGTCACCATGCAGAGGGTAAGTTTCTGACCCAAAGTGTTATAGCCCACGCCTACCCCAACTTAGAGGCAGAAGTGCAGCTCACCGCAGATACTTTAGCAGATATCCAGAAAGCCCAACCCAAGGCCAAACTATATGTAGTTAAATCAAACCATGATGAGCATTTGGATAGATATTTAGATGAGTGTCGTTTTAAGGGGGATAGAGCTAATCTAATATATGCACTAGAGTTAGCAAAGGTTAAAGCTATGAAGGATTTGGGCCTATCTGAAGTAGGGGCATTAGAGTATGCTCTAAACCAGAAGAGTTCTAAGATTAGTAAAGTTAAGTTCTTAGATAGACGGGATATTCTCACTATTGCCGGAATAGAGTGCTCTAATCACGGAGATTATGGGGCTAACGGTAGTAGGGGTAATGCTAAACAGCACGGATTAGCCTTCACAGGTAAAATCGTAACCGGACACACCCATACTCCTGAAATTGGAGTATATGGTAATTATGTGAATGGAACTATGACTTACCTATCTATGCCCTATACAAACGATTCGGGGACATCTGGGTGGTTAAATACCCATACCATGATCTATGCCAATGGCGCTAGAAGCCAATACAACATCATAATATAATACTATTTGACAATTCACCCACTATGTGTTATTATTATTAATACATATAAATAAAGTTCCTAAGGAGGGAATATGTCTAAAACAAAAGTTAAATTTACAAAGAACATCGGAAGTAACTCTTTCGAATTTGAATGTGAAGTTGAGAGTCAGGAAGAGTTCTTCCAGAAGACCTCCTTCTTTTCCAGCCTACCGAGTGTTGGCCCTAATGGAGAAGACGATCTAGTGCTTCAATATAGAAAAGTTAAAGATGATTATGAGTTCTATTCTATTGTCAGTGAAAAAGCTGGTAAAGAGTTTAAATTCGGATCTTTAAAAAGTGGTGGTGGCGAGTTGTTTCCTAAAGGTTGGGAAGATATTTACGTATCTGAGAATGCAGACGAATCTTCAGATGCCCCAGCACCTAAGAAGTCTAGCCGATCTAGTCGTAAAAAGAAAGTCGCAGCTGCACCTACTCCGGTAGAAGTAGATGAAGACGCCGCAGAAGAAGTTGCAGTAGACTCAGCATCTGGAGATGATGTAGATGATCTTCTAGCAGGGTTTGGAGCTTAACATGGCTGATAAAAAGAAAAACCCTAACAGACGTTACGTAGGTAAGATCGTAGAGCAAGAGAGTGTAAATGGAGCTTTCGATAAGATCACCATCGATAACATCTATCCTAAAGATAAAGAGGGAGAGCCTAATAAGTATTTTAAAGGGCACCTTCTCTGGATTGACGGAGAGACTGGTAAACACTATAAAGTAAAACAATTGGGAATGGGAGGCGTGTCTGAGGCATCAGCTAAGTGGGGTGCTACGGATTCAATCTATGTAGACTTGGATGACACTTATCACGTAGATGAACTAAACAAGAAGAAATAGATGTCTTTCTTTAGATTAATAAAGCCCTCTTGGGGAAATAAGGTTGTTTCAGACAATCCAAATCCCGACTTTAAGAAAACAATTAAAGGAGCCAATATATTCGAAGGCTCCTTTGACAAAGATTACTTAAAGAAGAAGAATGAGGCAGGTTATTCAATCTATTTTTTCCCTAACCACCCATCTACAGACGTATACAAAGAGGGAGTCAAGTTTCTAAAAGGTAGAGACATTGACGTCTTCAACTTCTGTTTTGTAGATATGGATCTTAAAGACGGAGCGTATGAGTCTAAAGAGGCCTTTCTAGAAGAGCTGAAGACTTTCGAACTAAAACCCACCCTAGTAGTGGATTCAGGTAACGGAGTACATGCTTATTGGAGAATCTCGGATTTAAACCGAGCTTCTTATATTCTATTTCAACTAGCATTAATCAAGAGATTTAAGACAGACACTAGTGTGTGGACTGTACTTCAGTTGATGCGTTTGCCTAATTACATGAACACTAAGAAGTATGATAAGAAAATCCTATGCCAAGCATTCATTTCCGAGGGAGACACTAAGGCGGTTTATAAAACCTCAGACTTCCCCAAAGAAGTTATAGGACTACTTGATGAGAAAGATAAACAAAAAGCTAAGAACCATATAGCCCGATTAGAGGGTAAAATGGAAGAAGATTTCGAAGATCAAACTAACACCGGAGAATTACCTGCTAAATTCGTAACTCTCATGGAAGAGCGTGAAGATCTATCAGATCTGTTCCACAGACCCAAAGAGACTGTAGGGGATAGATCCGCTGCAGATATGAAGTTGGCCAATAGACTATTCACAGTAGGATTCGACAAGCAAGAGGCTTACTCTGTTCTTTTGAATACTAAGAAAGCTAGGAGTAAAGGACCTCACCGTAAGGAGTATGCATCATTGACTATAAGTAAAGTATGGAGTTCTAGACCGGAGAAGGATAAACCAAAGGAAGTATCTAGTAAGACTAAGACTGATATCCCTAAGAATAACTTCATGCCCATCTCTGAGTATTTAAAGCAAGATCATAGTGCAACTACTGACCCCATTAACGGTCCCGCCTATCTAGACTATAAAGTACTTAAGAATGTATGGAGAAAGAAAGAGATTTTAGGACTGATAGGGGGCTCCGGAGTAGGTAAGACCGCTGTTGCCATGAATATCATCAAAGAAACTATAGATAATAACCCCCACAACGACGATGTGTACATCTTCTTCTCCCTTGAGATGTCGAAGTCACAGATCATTAACAGGTGGGTGGGTTTAGTAGGAGAAGATAGCCCGGCCACAGACAGATTATACGTCATTGATTCAGAAGTAACCCCCGGCACTATCACTCAAATAGGCTTACAAGAAATGGATGAGTACGTACGAGAGGTCAAGGAAGTGACTGGTAAAGAGGTAGGATGCATTGTGGTTGATCACTTTCACATCATTTCAGCGCACATAGATTTAAAGAAACCAAACACTTTTGGCATCGAAGGTGAGCAGGGTACTGGATACGGGGATAACCAGAAGTTAAGTACCAACGCAATGGCTACTCAGATTAAGAACTTAGCTAAGACTCTAAACACTTTTATCATCGTATTATCCCAGACCACTAAAGAAAAGGGAGTAGGAGACACTCCTATCGGAAAAGATGGAGCTTACGGCATAAGTCAGTTCGAGTGGATCATGGATAGAATCATTACAATCTGGCAGCCACTCATGCGCATACAACATCTTTGCAATAAAAACTTCCTAGCATTCCAGTATGTTAAGATAAGAGAGAAGTCGGAAGAGGATAAGATCAAAGAGTACGACTCTAAACTATTGACATACGACATGAAGTCTGGTACACTAAATACTACGACGCCGAACGAATATGAGTACTTCATGAATAAGTACCCGGAAGCGGTATCCGCGAGAGAAGAAAGTGTTAAGAAGAAGACACCTTCTTACTCCATACAAGTAGATTTAAACGTCTTAGAGGAATTGGATAACTATTAATGAAACAGAAGTATAACCTAGTAGACACTTCAGAGAAGCTTAAGAAGTTGGATAAGATTCTTACACACCATCCGGGTAAGTTCATGGCTATCGATACCGAGACCAACGGGTTAAGTGTAGATTCTATAATTGTAGGGTACTCAGTTGCAGTGAATAAAGATGAAGGATATTACATACCTACGCTTAAATGGATACCAGATGTATCCTCTAAGAAAGCAAGAACTAGAGGGGGGGAGGCCATAGACATTTGCTCAGAAGGTAATCTAGAATGTATTTGGACCAATAAACCCTACCCAGAGTTTGTTACAACTGCAGAATACAAAGCACCTAAAGAGGTTACTGACTATATTCAAAAATGGACCTCTGCAAAGAAGCTCATCATGCACAACGCCCCTTTTGATATCAATGTTATTTTAGCCAACACCGGCATTAACTTAGACGATAGAGTGGCCTTAGATACATCCCTTTTGATTCACGTTTTGAATGAAAACGAAAGCACTGGCCTAAAGAATGCCATATTCAGATATAAAGAGTTTTTCGGCATAGCAGATTACTATCAAATGGGTGCCATAGAGAAGGCTGAATTAGGTAAATCTATCACCCGTAATGGGGGAACTAGAGTGGGACACGTATGGCGTGCGGAGTTAAAGTACCAATACAAGTACGCTGCCTCAGATGCATTCTACACGTACGGTCTATATGAGGCTGGTTTCAGAGATCTAGCCGATAAATTCGGTAAAGACATGGTTAAGTGGTTTGTTCAAGACGAGGTCATGCCCCTGTGTAAAGAAGTTGTAGCCCCCATGAAGAGGGCTGGAGTTAGAATTGATGTAGAGAGATTTAAAGTTATTGAGAAAGAGAATGATAAGAAGATTAAAGGGATGGAAGACGGCCTCATAGCCCACCTAACAGGTAGTGGTTTTTTAAAAGAGTTTCCACTAGGAAAGAGTATTGAGGAGGCTGTACCCAACAACGCGTTAGTAAGAGCTATAGCATCTAAAGAGGGACTAAACCTTCCCACGAAGACTAACAAAGATGGAGAAGTTAAAGTATCCATCGCCAAAGCAGTAGTACAGAAAGCTTATGACGAAAACCCCCATTGGTTGTGGGGCTATGTTTTAGGTGAAGATGAGATCAAATATAGCGACTCCGAGTTAAACACTCTTAAATTAGATTTATATGAAAAGGCCAACGGAAGGCGGCATGTATTCAATATCAACTCTAGACAGCATCTTACATGGTTATTTTGCGATAAATTAGGGGCAGACAAAGAGAAGCTACCCCAAACAGATGCAGCCACTAAAGATAATCCAATACCCAGCTTGACTGCGGACGTATTAAAAGAGCATTTCCTAGAGAAATACCCATGGGTACAGACTCTATTAACGTATAAAAAGTTATACAAACTTCAAGGTACTTACATTAAACCTGCAGTAGAGCTTAATGTAAATGGATACCTATATATGAACATGAAACAGAACGGCACCACTTCAGGCCGATTCTCTTGCTCAGGTGGATTTAACTTACAGACCCTACCTCAAGCTAATGACACCTCTAGATGCTCTAGTTGCAGCTCTAAGAACGTAAAAGCAACTCAAGACATTCAGTGCTTGATAGACGTCGAGTGTTTAGATTGTGGCCATAAGGATCTTGATCTAATCAATACTTCAGTAATTAAGGAATGCTTCATAGCCCCTGAGGGACATAAGATTATATCAGCAGATTATAGCTCACTTGAACCTAGATGCTTTGCATTCATGAGTTCGGAAGATGAGATTAAAGCGGTATACCAAAAAGGTTTGGATCTTTACTCTAAGATCTATATAGATGTATTCCACGAGCACGATAAGTACTCGGCTGATCCAGAATCACCTAAGTTTCTAAAGAAATTAGCTCCAGATAAGAGAAATATAGCCAAAGTATTTACGCTAGCAGTAGTTTATGGCGCTACTGGGTATCAAGTAGCTGCCTCCATGGGATTCAAGAAGCAATTAAAACTTAAAGGCAAGCTTATCTTCAATGATGACGGAAGTCCTCTAATGACTGTAGACATAAAACGCGGTGAGGAGCTCCGTAGCGCGTACCTAGACGCTTATCAGAACCTACAGCTGTACATGGAGAACCAAGAGAAGCAAGCCACCTCAGAGGGCTATGTAGAGACAATTCTAGGTAGAAGAAGACATTTAAAGTACGCAGGCACCATCACTAAAGTGTTAAAAGATAACGGAGTTTCCTGGTTAGACCTTATTAGCTGTAAAGCTAGTCAGCTAAAAGAAGGAACAGTAACAGCTACTAGCTCCCGTGGTATTCAGATTACACTCACATTTGAGATGCTTCAGAAGATTCAGAAAGAGCTGAAACTAAAAGACGCACCTATCCTAGAAGGATTCTGGTCTTATATTAGATCCTTACTACGCAGCGATTTAAACAATGCTAAGAACTTTCCCATCCAAGGGTTAGCTGGTCATATTACTAACAAAGCAATGTTAGAGACCACCCGCTTGTTTAGAAAAGAGAATTTAGACGCACAGGTAGTGTTACAAGTGCATGATGAGATTATTTGCTATGCCTCGGAAGAACACTCTGAGAGAGCCGGAGAGCTTCTCCAGCAAGGTATGGAAAAAAATGACTTTACAAAACTGTTAGATGTTGATATGATAGCAGAACCAGTTATATGTAATAACTTAAAAGAAGCTAAGTAAGAGAGGATTAAGAATGAGTAAATTTAAAGTAGTAGCGTTTTGCGGATCTAAAATGGCAGGTAAGGATACATCTTGTGATTTCATGAAACAGAATTATACCGGAGAAACAAAGTCACTCGCTTTAGCGGGAACTATTAAATCCGTGTGTTCTGACGTATTTCACCTAGACCGTAGCTTCTTCCACAATCAAGCACTTAAAGAGCTGCCCCTTAAAACAGCAGTGACTATGACTGAAAATGATTTAATAAAGATATTTGCAGGTTTTGGAGTGGATTGTGAGGATTCTATTAGAAATAACCCTGAGTTTATTACTACCTACGTAAATCCTCACATCGGTGTAAAATGCGAAACCCCAAGATACCTTCTACAGTACGTAGGTACGGAGATCTTGAGACCAGTCGATGACCTCATTCACGCTAAATCAGTTTATCGGGTGTTAGATCCAGAAGCCATTAATATCATTACAGATATGCGTTTTCTAAATGAATTTGAATACTTCGCTAAGAATGATAATGTAGATTTCGTACCTTTTTACATCCAGAACGAGTCAGCAGAAGAGGCCGCTGCAGGAGACACTCACGCTTCTGAGAGAGATTTGGTGAAGTTTAAGGGAGAATGCGTTAAGATCGACAATAACGCCTCTTTAGAAGTTTTACGTAATACGGTAGTTACAAAAATGAAAGAGTTCGATATATTTAACTAGGGGATAAAACAATGAAAACGATCAAAAGAATATTAAAAGGAATGCTGAGCGCCTTAGTGGGGGTTCGCAAGTTCACCGTAATGCTCATTTTGATCCTGATTGGTATAATCTTCCTAGTACACGGGTTGTTGAGTGGAGATAACTTCGTAGAGCTAATATCTACTACTGCTATTGCCTTTTTCGGGGCTAATGTAGCTGAGCACGCTACTAACCTGGGATCTAATTACGTACAAGCTAAACACGGTAACACTGACGGATTTCCATCCGCCGAAGGAGAAGAAGATGAAAGATAATAAAGTATTGCTATATATAGTAGCTGCCTTCTTAGTGGGAGGAGCTCTAGCAATGATCTTACTTCCTGAGAAAATAGTTAGGACTACTGAGAAAATAGAAGTGATCAAAGAAGTAGAAGTGATCAAAGAAATTAGAGTAGAAGTAGAAGTGATTAAAGAGGTGATTAAAGAAGTTGTAAAGAACGTAAGGAAAGTTACTAGAACAGAGACCTTCCCAGACGGGCGCATTGTGAAAGAAGAGATCTACGAGTCAAACGAGGCTCAAGTGTCTAGAATCACAGAACAAATGCAACAAACTTTTGATGAAAAATTAGTACTAAAAGAAGCTGAGCTAGAGCGTGAGTACTCTAAAGCCGTAGAGATCACTAATCCTAAAAGACTTAACGTCTTAGTTGGAATGAGCCCCTACAATAGAGAGCTAGCAGGATCTTTATCCTATAAACTAGGATTCGTTAATGTAGGAGTTATAGCTACTCAAACTAACATATATACCGGAATAGGGATATCGTTCTAATGAGCAGGCAAGCTGAAATTACTAAGCTGATTAAAGAAACAGCTTCTCTGATTGTGGTTAATGCTAAATCTCTAGCAGATGCCCAAGGTAGGGCTTCGGAGTTCCTTGGAATACAGTTTCTTTTAATCAACTATCTCAAGGACTTAGAGGTGGCTAAAGCTAAACAGGACGCCCTGACAACCGCGTTATATAATAATGCTTTTATGAATTCCGCTAGTAGCACTGCTACCGAGAAGAAGGTAGACGCCACTTCAGATGGAGCCCATGCGGAAGCTAATATCAAACTGCAGACTATAAACGCAGAGATTCATTGGATTAAGAGTAATGTAGACATTTTTAAGAACGCACACGTTCTTTTTAGACAATATAGTAGGGAGAGTTAAGATGAAAGAATTAAGTAAAGAGAAACAAGCAGAATTAGTAGAATCGATGAAGGAGAATAACAATGAGTAAATTTGATTTCACAGAATTAGTAGGAGACTTGCAGAAGTCTATGGGCAAAGACGAGCGTAGAGCTAAACAGTTTGGACTAGGTAACTCTCTAACTAGCGTTGGGGATAACCCAGAAGACTTCGTAGTCTTGCCTGGATGGTTCAAGCAGGCTTATGGAGTGTTGGGTCTACCTTTTGGTAAATGGACACAGGTGAGTGGGAATCCTGATTCAGGTAAAACTAGCTTATCTCTTTTAAGCATCAAGTGCGCCCAAGAACAAGGTTATGCGGTGGTGTACATTGAGACTGAAGGTAAAACTACCTCCGAGGACTTTAGACGAGAGGGCATTGACCCTAAGGGAGTTTTAACCGTTTCCACGGCTATTACTGAAGAAGTATTCGATGGAGTTAATAAATCATTAGATGCCATTTTAGACTCACACCCAGACGCTAAAGTTCTGTTAGTGATTGACTCATACGGAAACACCACGTCTTTAAGAGATAAGGAACTAGACCAGACAGCCGGGAAAGGGAGTTTAGTAGGAGGTGCAGCTAAGTCTAATAGATTGGGATTAGGGGCTATAGCGGCTAGGCAGAGGGAAAGTTCCATTGCAGTCTTGATCGTTAATTACGCGTATGCCAACATAGGAACAGTAGGATCTACTAACGCTGGAGGTAAGGCTCTAGAGTTCTTTTGCAGTCTCATAATCAACGCCTCCCGTGCAGCCTGGTACACTAGGACAGTTAAGGGTGTAAAAGTTCGAGCGGGTGCTGACGTTTTGTGGCGCACTGTTAAAAATCACTATAACAAGTCATTAAAGGATGAGAATGGTGAGGACTTACTCCTACAAGACCGATTTAAGATGAGAATCAGCTCCGACGGAATGAAGCCACTAGACTTAGCTAATTGGCCTCCAGGAGAAGCTACTAAGAAAGAGGACTAACCTTCACCGGGAACAGGGTTTTCCTGTTCCCACTTTAATTTCAACCAAAACACATATAACTCAGGAATCCAACCAGGGTGTGGTTTTTCGACTAAGCTGTCCTTCTTCTTTAGATTACCCTTAGCCCACATAGGCCTCATGTTAGTATAATGACAAGCTAACAGCAATTCTTCTCTTTTAGTTAAATCAAACTTAGAGATAGGCAAAATATGGTCTATATGCCACTCCTCTTCACCTTGATTGTCCCAAGACATGCCCACTTTAAATTGTGATTCTAAATGTTTCTTAAAATCAGCAATAGAACAACCTAAATCACTGACGGCAGAGCCCATCTTTTGGTCATTTCTTACAGCTTGACTTAATCTATTCCTTAAGTCAAGAGACAGTTTGTATTGAATGTCCGTTTTCCTCCTAGAAGATGAGTAACCCCTCCACCAGCGATTAATCCTAGCTCTGTGTTTTCTCTGATAAACTCCCGTTCGAGCATTTATTTTAGTTTTGTTTGATTCATAATAAACCTTCTTTCTAGCAGCTATTTCAGTTTTGTTACTTTCCCTGTAAACCTTACTTCTGGCACACAGTATATCTTTATTA
>Ga0075110_1001057_pt1 | contig 12174 bp, 13 predicted proteins | sample AntAceMetag02UK8_FD_69799 | JGI IMG/M metagenome (GOLD analysis project Ga0075110, IMG submission 69799) | Saline lake microbial communities from Ace Lake, Antarctica - Antarctic Ace Lake Metagenome 02UK8 | ecosystem: Environmental > Aquatic > Non-marine Saline and Alkaline > Saline | place... | reverse complement strand
TGGAAATCGTCCCATTTTCCTGAGTGGCCGTGGTAGCGATTTTCGGGACATTACCACCACATGGCTGAAAGATCAGTGTGGCATTAATGTAGTCCCACATGATTCTGTAGCTACGCAAATTTCTAAGAATGTGTTTCCGCTATACATGCGGGATGCAAAGGATAACCGGAGAGATGATATTGTTAAGCGTGATTTGCTGGACAAAGTTCGTCAAGACGGGTATGATCCTACTTTCGCAATTGATGATCGTCCACAAGTAGTTCGTATGTGGAAGGATATCGGAATGTTTGTTTTTGATGTTTACCAAGGTAATGGAGATTTTTGATATGTTGAAGTGGGATGAAATGAATATCACTGAGGTTGTCATCGATGATGATGTTGAAGGTGAGGTTGACGAATTCGGTTGCACTGATCTTCTCGATGAAGACGGTCGGAGTCACAGCGGTGAACTTTTAACAGTTGAAGAGTACGTTGACATGTGTGAAGATAACGCTTTAATCGATTACGATGGTATGGGTAGTTATGTCAAAGATGGCGTTGTCTTTGGAGATGGCTTCACCTATCCGTCTGAATACGGAAATATTCCAGAGGATGTTACTCACATTCTGTGGTACAACAACTAGGAAAAATCATGTTTTACAAATTCCCAATAATCGAAAATATCAGCGAAATAGAGCACATTGTTGCTGAGTGTGATGAGTTCATCATTGCTGAGAAAGATGGTTATAAGGTTGTCAACTATCTGGTGTCTATGGAAGGAACCTTTCCGCCTGTAGAAACCAGAGACGACGCCTTGCGCCGGGAACTTCGTGGTATGGTCTTCAATGAAGATGGTAGCGTTTTGTCGCGACGTTTTCACAAGTTCTTCAATGTGAATGAACGTGAGGAAACTCAAATTCACCATTTTGATGTGATGCAACCTCATGTGATTCTTGAGAAGCTTGATGGTTCTATGATCACTCCACTATTTCTCAATGGTGGTTTCCGTTGGGGTACCAAGATGGGTATCACTGACACTTCCATGATGGCTGAAGATTTTGTTATGGATAATCCTCAATATGTCAATTTTGTAAAGTTCTGTCATGGTGAGGATATAACTCCTATCTTCGAATTCATGTCAAGACGAAATCGAATTGTCGTTGATCATCCTGAAGACCGTATGGTTTTGCTGGCAATGCGTGATAACCTTGATGGTTATTATTACACATACCCTACTATGGTCGAGATGGCCGCAAAGTTCGGTATTGATGTTGTCCGTGCGTATGAAGGTACTGTAGAGAACATGAAGAATCTTGTTGAAGAAACTCGTGGGATTGAAGGTGCTGAAGGTTGGGTTGTTCGGTTTGATAATGGCCACATGGTCAAGATTAAGTCTGAATGGTACGTCAACCTACATCGCACTAAGGATGCAATTCGATATGAAAGAAACCTTGTTCGACTGATCATTGATGATCAGTTGGATGATCTTAAGGCTTTCATGCTTCAGGAAGATATTGATCGTGTCGAAAAGTATCACTTCAATTTCCGTAAGGATATTGCAGCTATCATAGATGGTGTGGTCAATGAGCTTGAAAACACTCTTCATATGTCTCGTAAAGAATATGCCCTTAGTGATGATTATGCTGACAAGATGATCAAGCCTTTGATTTTCAAGCTCTGGGACTATATTCGTGAAAATCCTCAAGGCTGGGTTCGTCCAAAGGTTCGTGAAATTGTCCTCAATACTGTGGGAAAGGGTCTTTCCACTAACAAAAAGTTCGACGCTAATATCAAACCATTACTTCCCAGTTGCCGGTGGAATGAGGGAGAAGAATGATGCACAATATGGACATTGAGAAGCTTGAGTATCAGAAGCAGGTGGATTCAGAAAAAAGGATTTCTGCACAGGAAGTTAAGTCTAAGGTTCCAGAAAGCAACACAGAAATTGTTCTTGTTTCGAATGAATTTTCACTTGACGACTAAGATGTGTTGTATTATAATGTAAGTGCAGATTAACAAAATTTATAGGACAGTAAAATGCTTAAAGCCTTTATTCTTACGGGTCTTCCTGCTTCTGGAAAGAGCACGTGGATTGAAAATTCAGCTATGTTGGCTGACTGTAATCCTATTATCGTTAGCAGTGACAACTACATCGATACCGTTGCAGCACGTCTTGGTAAGACGTATAATGACGTATTCAAAGACGCAATTAAAGATGCGACGAACCATGTGAAAAATCAGAAGGCTTATGCTATTGAAAATGAGCGGGATATTGTGTGGGATCAGACAAATCTGACTGTAAAAAAACGTAAGCAGTGCCTTGAGGGTTTGGATAAGTATCAGACTATCTCAGTGGATTTCTCCATTCCTTCGCTTGATATTTGGTTTGAGCGTCTTGGTTGGCGGGTTGGAAAAACCATCCCATACCACATTATGGGTAGTATGATTAAGAGTTACGAAAAGCCTACTATTGATGAAGGCTTCCATTCAATTATTCGGGTTTAAGACAGAAACGGGGTACGATGGCTTCCAAGAAAAGATCACTGAAAAACATAGTAGCACTGGTACACAAGAACGGTGGCATTCGTGCCGCTGCTCGTGCATCTACTATACCGTATTCAACACTAAGAGATTTATATGCTAAGGCAGTTGATGAGGGGTATAGCAACAAAATGCCTGAGTCTGGTGATGCTGCTAAGGCTATCGGTAAGGATCAATCTGAACCTATTGTTAAGGGTCGTATTGAATATCGTCCTACGATTGATCGTCCTTTACCGAAGGGTGATGATGTGACACGATATATCCTGACTGCTGCACAGAATAACACAAGAATCCATGAGGGTACTTGGAAGAATCTGAACGCTCTTGCAGACTATTTTGATGCTGAGCTTATGGTATCTCGTTTCACATATGATAAGGGTTCGTATCGTGAAGGCAATGTTAAACCGGGTACTACAGCTCCACAGCCAAAAATGGACCCTATGGTTGGTATCGATACAGCTCATGAGGATGACTATTCTGATGTTTGGTATGACGCAAGACTAGAACCGTATTTTCAAGATGATCGTATTCGGTTAGCACCATCTCTTATCTGGTGTGGCGAAATGAACATTCTACCAACAGCAGTTAGGCCATTGTCTGGTTTTGAAAACTACACTGGTGGTAGCAGTGGCATTTTTCCTCATGTGAAATTTGCTATGGAATCTGTACCATCTGGTAAAACAGAACAAACGAAGATCAACTACACTACGGGTACGGTAACTACCAGAAACTATATCCAAAAGAAAGCTGGCCTGAAAGCTGAATTCCACCATTGTTTTCATCCAGATACAACATTTTTAACGGTTGATGGTGTCAAGAGTCTATCTGACACTATAGGCACGATTCAAACAATATGGGATGGTGTTGGATGGGCTAGTGCTGAGGTTAAAAGTTTTGGTGAACAACAACTATACGCTATTAGCCTAGCGCCTTGTAGAAAAGGTCATCGATCTGGAACAAAGTATCGAAAGATAGTAAAGGCTACTGTAGACCACACTTGGATTTTGCAGAATGGGACAACCACAAACAGGTTAAGTGTTGGGAACATTGTTAAGGGTGCTAAACCAACAATAGAATATTCTTCTGTTGAATATGATGAGGGTATGCGTCATGGTATGATATTTGGTGATGGTAGTCAATGCTATAGAGCTGTAGATGGACAATATTCATTCCAAATTCCTCTTCATGGTGAGAATATATCTCAACACAAACATCTGTTTGAGCACATTACACATTGGAAGTCTAGAGAAAATATTGATAACTATACAGGAACAGCATATTACAAATCATATGATGATTTTAAAGACATACCCTATGGCAAATCACCAGCATATATTTCTGGGTTTTTGAATGGGTGGGTTTCTGCTGATGCAGTATTTCATGATTATGGTTCTATCGAGTTGTCTTCGATAAACGAAGATGCACTTAACTGGGCAAAGGAAGTAGCACCATACGCCGGATGGACGGTAACAGGGGAATGTGTGTATGGAAACAAAGAAACTAATTTTGGAAAGCGTTCGTTTCCCCTTAGAAGAATCACATTTACAAAAGATGAAATAGATTGGGTCGTAACAAATATCACTCTGGCTGAAAAATCTGAAGTTATGTGTACAGTAGTTGAATCTAATCACCAGTTCACTTTGGCTGGTGGGGTGTTGACTGGGAATTGTTATGGGTCTGTTATTGCAGAAGTTAACAGTGAAGGTAATTGGTGGGTCAGACAGTTAAATGCCGACAGTGAAGGAACGATTTATGATTTGACTTTGCGGGTTCATGATGGTAAGGTGACTGATGGTCATTCTGTTACCGCTGCAAGTTGGGGTGATATCCATGAAGCAGATATTGAGCCTAGTGTCCAAGAATCTACGTGGTTGGCAGAAGACAGTATTTGTTCTGTTCTGAAACCTGAGACTCAATTTTCTCATGACACAATTGATTTCAGATATAGAAACCATCATGACGTGGGGAATCCTCATATCGCGTTCGATAAGTTCGTCAACAATAAGGATAGTGTTGAGAGTGAGGTTGGAAGTGCTTGCGAATGGCTTGTTGCCAGATCGATAGAAGCTGAAGAATGGGGCGGTAAGATTGTGGTGGTTGATAGCAACCACGATAATGCTATGATGAGATGGTTGCGTGAAGGTAATTATCGCAATGATCCAGTAAATGCGCTGTTCTTTCTGAGATTACAAACAGCAGTCTATGAGGCAATTGCTAGAAATGAATACAACGGATTTCACCTATTCGAGTGGGTTTTTGAAGAGTATTTTGGGTATGGTTCAAAACACGATATTCAGTTTCTGAGAACTGATGAGAGCTATATTATCTGTGATAATGCGTCTCCGGGTTCTGGTATTGAGTGTGGTATGCATGGACATCTTGGACCAAATGGATCACGTGGTAGTATTAACAATCTTGCCAAGACTGGGCATAAAGCCAACGTTGGGCATTCCCATACGGCGGGTATTCGAGATGGTGTGTACCAAGCTGGTACAAGTTCGAAGCTTGATCTTGGTTATAATAAGGGGCCAAGTTCTTGGTCACATTCACATATCATAGTTTACCCTAATGGTAAGCGAACAATCGTAACAATTTGTAATGGAAAATGGAGAGCATAATGGAAGAAGTAAAACGCGGTTTTCAGAAGAAGACCATCAAGCAGAACATCGAATACAAAATGATTCAGTGGATCAAGACTATCTCCACCGCAGAGGCTGAGGAAGCTACGAAAGGTGACTTCGAAAAGACTGAAAACAGTATGGGAGCTACCGAAAATGGCTCTGAAACGAAGATCAATACCAAAAAGGGCTCTGAAGAACCTGAGACGAATGAGCTTGGGCTGACAGTCGAGCAGCAACGTATCTATGATGCTGTTGTGGTGACTGGTGGTAGCATCGCGTCTATGCTAGACGGCGACCTTCCGAATGACTATGACGTGTACTTCACAGACATGGACGTTGCTCAGGAAGTCGGAGAGCATTACCTGAAGATTCTTCTGAAAAAGGGTTATCACAATTATCGTATTCCAAGCGAACCATTGGTGCGTAAGCGTGTAGATGAAGAGGGCGTAGAAGTCTTTATCAAGTCGGCAGGCGTTATGAGCGACAAGGTTAACTTGGATGAGTATCTCTACTTTGAATGCTCACCAGAAATCGCTCTCAAGAAATACATGAAGAAATTCGATCATGTGAATGATGAAGATAACAAGGGAAAGTTTCGTCCCGTATTCATCTCATCAAACGCAATCACCTTGACAGATGGGGTGCAACTTATTTTGCGTTTTTGTGGAGATGCTGATACAATTCATACCAACTTCGACTACATCCACACCATGAACTACTGGACAGCGGCAACTGGAGTGGTTCTAAATTTGGATTCCGTTGAAGCTATTATGTCGAAGACATTGAAGTACGTTGGTTCCAAGTATCCCATTTGCACACTCTTCCGTATGCGGAAGTTCATCAAGCGGGGGTGGAGCATCAGTGCTGGTGAGGTTCTAAAAATCTCATACGATGTGAGTAAGCTGGATTTGGATAATCTTGGAGAGCTTCGTGATCAATTAATTGGGGTGGACTCAGCGTACTTCATTGAAGTCATTCAAGCGCTTCAAGATGCCAAGCAGGCTGATGTAGATATCGATAGAACATACCTGTTCGAAATCGTGAACCGAATTTTTCAGGAGTAATAATATGCCGTATATTGATGAACAGTCGCGTACTGAGTTAGATGTGCATGTCAAAAAACTAAATGTCGATCATGCCGGTAAACTCAACTACATCATCACACGTTTGTGTTTACTGCATGCGCATGGACCAGATAATCTCCGTACTGATCCACCCAACTACGAGAAGTGGAATGAGATCATGGGTGTGCTTTCTTGTGCACAGCAGGAGATGTATCGTCGTGGCGTAGCTCCTTATGAGGATACGAAGATCAAATCTAATGGAGATGTGTTTCCAGACAAGAGAGATGAGTCTTGACAATTACTGATGAAGACCTGATGAAATTCCAAACATCATATAAGGCATTCGACACATACCCATTTAACGATCTTGGGTTAGCTCAGTCTGGAATACACTATGCGCGTCTACAAGAGGCTCTATCTTGTCATGCAAGACGTGAAGAGCAGTCAGAATTATTTAAAAACCCAGAATCTGCTGAGGCTCTCTCTAATGCGTTCGTTAGGTCTGGATTGATTATTAGACCTAATTTTTTTGATTCAGAAATCTATGAAAACCTTCGCTTAATTTCTATGCTATATCCTGAACATATGAATAAGCACGATGAGGTCATTCTGTCTAAGCAAAATGAACCCTGTTTCGAATTATTTTTAAATGGAATCGTGGGATATTTAGCAGCAGCTTGTTTGAAGGTTGATATTAATCACGAAGATTTTAAGAAACAGTATAGAGAAAACACATTCGTTCAATCGGTGAAGTTCGATGGCAAGAATGATGATGAGCAGCAGATGCCCCATATGGATACCTTCTACCCATCTCTGAAGTTTTGGTATTTCTTCGATGATGTTAAAGCGGACCACGGCGCGTTTTGTTATTCGAAAGGGTCAGTAAATTATATGGGGGGCGCGAATGGTATGTTTCCGAACTGGTACAACGAGCAAATTCTCGGTGTCGTTGATGGGTCATATGATGGATCACGCGGGAGAGGAACGCCTGAAGGAAGTTTGAGAATAACACTTGACGAACTAGAGCAATTTGGTTTAGGTTATAAACCAGTTGTCGTAGAAGGCAACACCCTAGTGATCGCTAATGTGATGGGGTTCCATGGAAGAGGAATTTCAAAAAAGGAATTGACACGAACATCGATCCATGGTAGTATCCGTTTAAATGAACCAATGAGGTAAGAATATTATGGCAAAGGGTAAGAAGAGTGGTGCAGTTAAGTATACGTCGAATGGAGAACGTCCATCGGTGACACGCAAGACTCGCAATGCGGTGAGAAGTTCACGCACCTTTAGTGAACGCAGAGCAGCACAGATGGATGCTTGGAAGAAGGGTAAGCGGGTTATGTTGACCGTGGCCAACCCCAACACAAACCAAACGAACAAGAGGTTCATTCGGGTTGAAGCACGTGATGTGTGGGGTGATCCAAACAGCTCCCTGAGAATGCCTTCCATTAACGAGCAGATGGGAAAGTAAAAACTTCAAAAAAAAGTGAAAAAGTTCAAAAAGTTTGTTGACAACGTATAAGTAACAGTGTATAACGTTAATCAAGTTGAACGACAGAATAGAGAAATATGAAAACCCAAGCGTACTTTAAACATTGTAACCCCATTGACATCCCTTCGAAGGATGTCCGTGAATCCGCCCAAGAACAGGGTTGGAATTATGGGGAATGGTCTATCTGGTAAACACACTTGTAGTGCATGTTTAGATTAGATAGACCCTCAAGGAAACTTGGGGGTTTTCATTAAGTGGAATGCGGAACGAGGCTGCTGGACCACTATAAAAAACCAAACGGGCGGAACCGTGGATGAAGTCTCTCTTGTGAGATGAAAAATACGGAAATTGGTATACTTAATTGTGTGCTGTTTCATTGCAAAACAGAGAACACGAAGTCTCTCTCTCAAAACAAGTGGTTTCTGGTGAGTTGTGGGCAGCATACAATTAAGTGTATTTTGGATAACGGATAGGCTGGGTACGTGGCGAACCCAAGAGACTGTAACTCTCCCGCTTAGGCTGTGTAGGTTCAACTCCTACCCTATCCACCATTCTTGCGAGCGCCGGTAGGTATTAATAGGATTTGCCCGACTGAGTATTCAGGGTAGAACCACGTGGCGCAACTAATTATTGCGGGAAGAGTGTTGGTTTCTCCGGTTAGGCTCATTACCTAATTTACGTTGGTTCAATTCCAACTCCCGTTTCCAAAATGGTGGAGCTAGTTCAGTGGTAGAATGTCTGACTGTGAATCAGAAGACTAGGGTTCGATTCCCGGTTTCACCCCAATTTTTTGCTTGGCATTTAATTCCTGTTGTATTATATATAGGATATTGAAACGTTAACTAGAAATGGAGTTGATTATGAATAAATTTACGATGATTGTTCTTGGTGTGGTGGCTTTTGCACTTGCTGCATGTAGTTCGGGACCAAACGAGAAGGTTGTTTGTCCTGAATGAATGACACCAATCAAGACGCAAGGTCTTACTGCTTGCGGTTAAAGTTTTGTCACTAGCTCATTAAAACTCTGTATCGAGCTAAGCGGTTAATGTGATAGATTACCATGACGTAAGGGCATGGATGGGGACCGTCTAGTGACAAATTTTTATAAATAGTCCTATAGTCATATAGGAGAATTTTATGTTAGGTTTCGAAGAGTTCCTTGAAGAAGGTAAGAACGATCCAGCTATTTTTAAGGTTGTTTTCATGGCTGGTGGTCCGGGTTCTGGTAAATCCTATGTGGCAAGAATTCTAGGGCTTCAGGCTCTTGGGTTCCGTCTTATCAATTCAGATCAAGCATTCGAATGGTTGATGAAGAAAGAAAATGTCAGTTTCAAAATGACAGAAGCGGACCCAAAACGGGACAAACTTCGAGACAAGGCAAAGGGTATCATTGGCAATAAACAGGCTTTGTCTGTTGAAGGTCGTCTTGGGATGATCATTGATGGTACTGGTAGAGATTATGCAGTTATCAAAAGGGTTAAAGACAATCTTGAGGAACTAGGATACGAAACCATGATGGTGTTTGTCAACACTTCACTTGAGACTGCAATGGATCGTAATGAAAAAAGAGCACGTACTGTGCCTGAAAAGATTGTTAAGAGCGCGTGGGGAGCTGTTCAGGCTAATATTGGTAAGTTTCAGAAATTGTTTAGAAACAGAATGAATATTATCGATAATAATGGTGGCGAAATCGATGTCAATTCAGTATACAAAGACATCATGAAATTCGCTAAGTCACCATTGAAAAGTAAGAAAGCCAGAGAGTGGATTAAGAACCAATAAAGGATAGGTAAGCCGAAAGATTCTGGGTAGCGGCAGCGGTCTTGAAAACCGAATGTCATCGGAAGATGTCGTGTGAGTTCGAATCTCACTCTATCCGCCAACATAGTACTATCAGCGGTGATTGACGACACCGATCCAAGAACACACACTAATTGCGGACTAGGCCGATCTGGGGATGGTTCCAGTTTTCCAAACTGGTGAGGTGGGTTCGATTCCCACAGTCCGCTCCAATTAAATGGGGACGAAGCACAACGGCTGTGCAGTGGATTGTCTATCCAAAGGTTGCGGGTTCGAATCCCGTGGTCCTCGCCAATACCATACGCATGTGAAGAGCAGTAAGCCGTAAGAATTTAATGTGAGATAGCTCAGTGTTTAGAGCACTCCCACTTAAGGGGAGAGGTCGTTGGTTCAATTCCGGCTCACAACCAACAAATAAGAGGTTTGCTATGGAAATCAGTATCGAAGAATTGTGCAATGCGCTAAGTCATATAGATTTTGGATATGGATGTCCTGAATTTAATGAAGACTGTAACAAAGTATATGTGCAAGATTATCATATGTTTGACAGTATTAACAAATTCTTCAAAGCCCTTGATATAGGTGAAGTTGAAGAAGTTGATGATGATGAATTCATGGAAGAAACTGGTATGTATACTGGTATCATCAAATTAACAAACGGGGTGTAGCTCAGTCTGGTTAGAGTACCTGCCTTGGAAGCAGGGAGTCGCAGGTTCAAATCCTGTCACCCCGACCAATTAACTCTGTGTAGCAGATTAATTAACACTTGACAATATTCAATGAAATGGGTATATTCAGCGTACAGTGAATATGACAATAGGAGTGAAAATGATGAGCGTATGCAAAGATTGCGGTGGCTCAGGGGGTTTACTTTATCTCCACTAAGCCGTTTGTAGTTGCAGATTGTCCCGTTTGCTGGGGCACTGGAACCTTTCGAATAACCAATTCGAGACCGTTGAATTTCACGGTGAGAATTCATAAGGATAAGAAACGAAAGCCGAGAAAACAAAGTCCCGGTCGTCTATAGGAAGGACACATTGACTTTCAATCAGTGGACAGCGGTTCGAATCCGCTTCGGGATACCAACGATGATTATTACGCAATGCGAATTTTGAGCATTGATGAGGTCTTATGATACGGTAGCTCAATGTAAGAGCACTCCCCGTTTAGGGAATAGACGATGGCTCGAATCCATCCCGTATCACTAACTATGTGAAATGACATGTAAACAATCTCTATATGACCTAGTGGGTATGTTTGACATATCTAGGCGATTATAGATGGACCACATGTAGGCAAAGCTTGGGTAATTTTGTCGGCTATTTCACATAACCCAATTTATTATGCTAGGATAGCATTACCGGTAATGCGCTTCATGCACTCTAGTGCGAAACACAGAAACTTCTAGAGGCGGATGTGTGAAGATATAGAAGGTTAGAATCCTTCCCCTGCTCCAAATTTATGGATGGTTGGCTGAGAGGCTTAAGGCGTTGGGTTGCTAACCTGATGTGCGTGAGATACCGTACCGTTGGTTCGAATCCAACACCATCCGCCAATATAACATAAGGGGGGCTAGTGCTAACGGGAACACACTTGCTTTGCAAGCAAGAATTCGGGGTTCGATTCCCCGGCTCTCCACCAATTATTTATGAAAATAAAGCCTGTATTAATCTGTGATCTGTCCTATATTTAGAAGGTAAGAGAAACACAGAGAGAGATCATGAATTTCGCCTATGTAATGTAGGCAATAACTAACTAAATAATTGTGGTCAGTCGTGGGGTACTGCGAAAGATAAGAGGTTGTTTTCAACTCGCCATGATTATTTTAGCAGGAAAAATGCCCCTGTGGTGGAATTGGGAGACACGCTAGATTTAGGTTCTAGTGATCGAAAGGTCGTGGGGGTTCAAGTCCCTCTAGGGGCACCAAATTATAGGAGATCAGTAGCATCACTTGTCAGCATTGCGCCGTAAAGCTATCGAAGAAAGATAAAAGCGCAAAATACTGTTCTATCTCGTGTTTCCATGCCCATAGATGGGAGACTATCTATAGACCGAAGGTGATGCGAGGCGAAGGAACCCGAGAACAAAAGCGAAAGTATTTGGTTGAGTGTGGGGAAGAGTGTGCTGAATGTGGACAAGGTGTGGTATGGAACAATAAACCATTAACACTTCATGTTGATCATATCGATGGAAATAGTGACAATAATGAGATTGATAATCTGCAATTTTTGTGTCCACACTGCCATAGCCAAACAGACACCTATGGAAACACTGGTATAGTTAAAGATACAAAACGAAACAAATATTTGCGAAAATATAAAACTAATATGCTCGATTAGTTCAGTGGAAGAACGCTGCTTTTACAAGGCAGATGTCGGCGGTTCGAACCCGTCATCGAGTACCAACTCAGAGGTGATAATGTCGAGAGTTCCATTCACAGTGAATGTTGAAGAATATGTGTGCACAGAACTTAGTCGCATGCGAACCATGCGCGACACTCACGATTACTCTGGCCTGCTGGCTTCCATTGAACGGGTCCAACAACACGTGAACCGAATGGAAACGGCACTATACGCGAACGAATCATTGAAAAATGTCTGTAAGAACAACGTGAACGATAAGAAGGTGACTGACAAGAAGTTCCGGGCTATCATGAAGGATGGGCTGAAGGAGT
>Ga0075110_1001045_pt1 | contig 12273 bp, 17 predicted proteins | sample AntAceMetag02UK8_FD_69799 | JGI IMG/M metagenome (GOLD analysis project Ga0075110, IMG submission 69799) | Saline lake microbial communities from Ace Lake, Antarctica - Antarctic Ace Lake Metagenome 02UK8 | ecosystem: Environmental > Aquatic > Non-marine Saline and Alkaline > Saline | place... | reverse complement strand
AATTATTGCGAATGGTTGCATTCCCTTTGGAAATAGTTTAGCTATATTTCTCGGTAAATCTTTCTTTTTAGGGTCTGGTGTTTCTGGATGTGAATCAGTTCCATACATATCATAATACGCATAAGTTCCAAACTCTAAATACATCATATAATCTTGTGTGTTCTCTATAAGCAACTGATTACCATCAAACTTAGCAAACCATCCTTGTAGTAATTGTCCACCGCCATCAGATATAAGTTTCATATCACGAATGTTTTGTTTGATTTTATTGATGACTAATTCACCAAGTATAAACATACCTTGTTTAATCTCGTCATCAGAAAACCCGTTCAGATTTATTGTTAATTCTATACTTACCATTATGGATTACGACGACATACCCAACCTTGATAGATTGTTTGACCATTAGTTTGTTCTGATTCTACCTTGTCAACTAATCGCCATGTTATAGAATCTACTATAATCTCGTTGTTTTTCTCTATAGCATAAGACGGAATTGTATAAAAAATGGCATCTCCTGATTTAGCTATCCCTATTTGTTGGTATTCTGATATAAGTTTACGATTGAATTGTAAATCACCTTTAATTGTTTGACGTGATATAGATTGACCTTTACTACGACCCATAGAATTCTTATCAACAGTTCGTTTAATCCAGATAATATCGTTACGACCAAATTTATCAAAATATTCTAAAGATTTTGCTTTCTGCAATTCCGCAAAGGATGTACTTCCTCTTGTTGTTACCATTTTTATATAAAACTAATCGAAGGACCTACAGTATTTAATAACTGTTCTAACCTTAACTGGAATTGTCGGACAGTTTCTCGAACGTTAACATAAACTTCACCAATCGAGACTGATTTACGACCTAACGAGAAAACAGTTGCGTCGTCATAAGAACCACCAGTAATAGCAGCAAAAATACGAATTGACAACAATACGTTAGTTAATTCTTGTACGTCAGATGGAACGGTTGAATACCCATGTAGATAATCAACTCTGATGTTTCGTTTACCGTTTGGTAATGCGAACGGTACTACCACTCGACCTTCTTCACTATATGACAACTGATACAATGGTATATCACGTTGTATAATTGAATCTTGATCAAGGTATATTGTGTTAAGTAATGCTTCTGTTGAGTACGTATTGTCTGAGACTATACGTATATAATAAAGTGAATTGCTGCCGTTTACTGTTGTCTTTGACCAGTCTTGTAGACCAGACCAAGATAACTTTCCACTTGCAGCGAAATTCAACACTCCTGTTGCACTTTCAGTTGCGCTTATCGAAATCCAAGATGTCCCATTATAGTATTCGATTGTGTTAGTTCCGGCTGTTACACCATTAGTGAATAAAAGAGTATGTAGTGCTAGGAATTTATAAGCCGACCCTAAATATAAATAATCACCAGCAGCAGTTGTGCTTGCAAAAGGTTGTGTACCTGCTCCACCAGTTTGATTTATTGCTGTAGTTACATCTGTGTAAGATGTACCTACTGAATCGTAAGTTTGAACGTTAGATATTGATGACCCAGGTGCTAATACAAATAACCCGGATATTGATTGAATACCTTTGTATCGTAATTGAATTTCGTCTTTAGGGTCGTAGTCACGAACATATGGTTCGTCAGTTGTTGGATATTTTTGTTCACTACCCCAGTCAAATATTTCTGTCGTTGATTGTTGTGTGTCCCAAGTGTTACCAGTCATAACATCTATTTCTTTTTGAACAGACGGTATATACGAAGCGATAAGAGTATCACTTGCCTTTGGACTATGTGTATAAGATATATAAAGATTATTAGTATCAACTGCTGTTGCACCTGCTGTAGTTAGTAAAACTAACCCGGAATCTTTTGTAAGTGTATAATGTGTTGTTTCTGTTAACTCTGTTAAATCATTGCTATCAATTGCACCGTACGATAATGTATATGAAGTAGCAATAACATTCCCGTTAGCTATATCATAACTTTTACTAGTACCATCACCAACACCTAATAATTCATTCTCGATAGCTACAGCTATACCTGCACTTCGAACTACGTTAAGAGTTGTTGTATATGCCATTATTTAACTTTTTTCTTAAACACTTCTTTCGCTACTTTCTTTACAAAAGTAGGCTTCTTTGCAGCTTCACAAACTTCTAACTCTGGATTACTTGCATATTTATCTGGAAGTTCTAATTCATCTCCAGGTTGTAATACTGCAAAATCTCCGTTTGGAAGTTTAACGTTAACTTTTTGTTTTGCTTTTAATAACATTTAGTTCACCTATGCTGTTTTAATTTGGGCTACAAATACTTCGTTATTTTGTTTACCTATTATAAAATTAAAAATAAAGGGAAATTAATCCCCTTAATATTTATACTAATACCCAATAACAGTTACGTTATGAATTCCAGTCGTTATAGTACCAAGTGTTATGATACCAGTTGCTGGCACCCAAGTTGATGTTCTATCTGCTCCAGCGTCATCTTGAACTAAAGTATTTAATACTTGCGTAATAACTACTCCTCGTCCATCTGCTGAATCGGATGCTAAATCAATTGTGTGTCCCGTTGCTGCTGCTGCGGATGTTTGGATAGTGATAACTTTTAAGTCACCAGATACTCCAATTTTTCTAAATGTTTCTATTACTGCTACCATTTTCTATAACCTCATGCAATACCATACATCTGTGTACATGCTGCTTCGTGAGTTAACACAAATGTCTCGTACACTTTTAACATGTAAACATAGCTATCATTTTCTGATGCTTTTTCTTCGTAAGTTAAGTCTTGTAAGACTGCTAAGAAGATGTATCTTGTATCAAGGAATAAAATCCGTTTTGCAGATGCTCCTGTTGGCATAAATTTATCTCGGATAAATGTTACTCCGTCGAAATCAAATGCGTCTGGAATACCAAATCCTAATATTGCTTCAGTAGGGTTTGTTACTTGACGTTGTATGTCTAATAACAATCCTTTAATATAGTTATGAGTTGTTGCATCAGTAACTGCTAAATCGATATTTCCGTTAGCGTTGAATGATGTAGCAAGCTCTGCTCTAATTAAAGCTAAAGTTGGTAATCCACCACTTCGGTTAGTTGTATTAGTTGTGATAGACGTAATTAATCCACTTGGTTCTTCAGGGTTAGTTGATGCGTCACCGTTAATAATCATGTCTTCTTCAGCTTCCATAATAGAAGTTGTTTTAACTGATAAATCAAGTTGTGATGGGTCTACAAATCCTCGCATTGCTGCTACAGCAGGTCCAGAAATTCGGCCTTTTGCATATAAGAATTTAATTCCTACACTAACACGGTCATAAACATCAAGTTGGTCTGCGATAGCTGCATTCTCTGCTGCCCACGCTGTTCCACCTTTGGAAGTTAATGGTACGTAATCATAAGTTAAACCTTTTACAGCTCTTCGCGGTAAAATGTTTCGCAATGGTGTTTCCCTTACAGTTCGGTCGACGATTTGGTTGTCAACATAAACTGGGACTAGAGCTGTACCTGCTGTACCTGCTCCACCTGTTTGCGTATCGATGGATACTTTTTGTAACGATTCTGAAATCTCTTGTTTTTTATTCACGCCTTGGAACGGGTTCCAATACTCTTTACTAGTTCCGCCGAATTGGTCGTCGGATACTTGTAATGAACCAAAAGAATCAGCAAACGATTTCTCAGCAGTAAATCCTGCTGGTCTTTCACTAAATGTTGCTTTGTTCATTTTTATTTATCTCCGGATAACTGGAATACCAGTCTCCTGTTTTTTCTTTGTTTCACCATCTTGTGGTGTATCAAATGTTGCTTTTAAGACGGGGGATTTTTTCAAATCTTCAATATCCTTTTCAAGCTGTGTATTCTTCACTTTCAAATCTTCGATTTCTTTTGATATATCAATAGAAATATCTTTTTCAGCTTCAGGTTCTTCTGCTACTTCAGGTTCAACTTCAGTCAGTTCTTTTTCAAGTTCTGTCACTCGTTCCTGAGATTTTTCTAATTCTGCATCAACAGAGGCCTTAGATGTTTCAAGGTCCAAATACTCTTTTTCAGTATATATTTTTTCTTCCATTTGAGTTTCCTCATATAGTTTTTTCTCGAATTTCTTAGCCATAGCCATAGCCATTCCATGTCTATTAGACGGGATTGCTACAAATGAAGCTTCAATTAATTCAAGATCAGTATAAACATTAACAGATTTACCGTTAATTTTTTCTGTTTTTCTATCTTTTACAATAGCACCGATTGATATTCCACATTCAGCACCATCATCTAATAACCCTTTAATCATTTTTGCACTTGGGTTTGATAAATAGAATTTTGGTTCTGCAACTAAGGCAGTATGTTCACCAATTTGTTCAAGACGTTTATTAGTCCATTCACCAATTAGGTTTTCAATCTTATTTTCATGGTTTAAGAGTATAGCAGTTTTTCCTTTATTGTCACCACACACTTTTTGTAATGCACCTTTAGATACTATTTCGCCATCTCTGTCTATTGAATCATCAGAAAGAATAGCGAGATATTTACCTGTACTACTTTTTATAAGTGATTGGAATAGCTCAATTTTCTCAACAGTTGATTCTGTTGTTGATTTTTCAATATTAGATTCTACCATAAGTATATATAATATAACAATTAGTATTTAAATAATTTCAAGAATCAGGCTTTATTTGACGAAATTCTATCGCACTTCTGCAGTTTGGATGTCCGGGAGGATAATCAAATCTTTGTCCTGTTACGTCATCAACAAACTGTTCATCGTACGGGATACCTTTATCGAAATATTTTTTATGAAGTCTATCACAAAGCTCAGAAGTATGATTATCATGAACAGATGTCCAAGCCTTATTACCTTTAACACCGGATTCTTCATACCCAGTTATTTTTCCTTCTGAAATGAAACGTGTTGTTTCTGTCCGTGCGATTCGTTTGGCTTGTGATGTAGCAACACCGTCAAAGATTTCTTTAATATGGTCTATCATAACAGTCTTACTTGTTTGAGTTTGTACATCTTCAGCGATTTGTCTCAAAACTCGAGCCTGAATCTCTTTAGTAGCGCCTTTAATACCGTACCACATCTTACCATGAATACTATATCCGTTTAACTGTTGATTCTCTAAAATACTTAGCTTACTTGAAAACTTAGCAGTGAAGCCAATATCAACACCAGTCTCAGTTTCAGCTGATTCCATACCAGCAGTCATACCTTGTTTAACGTATTTTCGAACTACACTAAGGAACGGTCTTGTATTTATCGTGTTCAATGTAGCTTGTACGAATTGACCGAATGTTTTCTTTAAATACGATTTGTCAACCGTTACATCTTCCAATCGTTTGGTTACTTTATGTTTCCATAACTGAACGTTCTTAACAAAGAAATCAGAATAATCATCTGATTCTTCAACTACATCTTCACCAGCGTCTAATTCTTTTTTGAAATTTACTTCAATATATTCATCTTCGTAAACAACCTCTGGTTCTTCAAGTCCTACTATTTCTTCAATCTTGATAGCATTAACTAAATAAGTATTAAAAAAGTGGTTAAGTACTGCTTCGTATTCAATCTCGTCTTCAACAGCGAAATCTAATATACTTTGTAGTTCTATGATCGTATAATACCCATTTGTATCCTTAGCTTTAAAATAAAATAAATATGATTCAGCTCGTTCTATGTAATGCATCTTTGTATGATTACTTAACTCACGTTCATACATTTTCCAAAATCCTTTAAAATCTATTTTTATCATCATTTTTTCAAAACAGATATTGAATAGTACTCAGTATTATTGTAAGTATTATTCCTGTGATGGCGCTATATTTAGCAATCTGTACTTTTATATCTAACATATCTTTTGAATGGTCATCTTTTATTAGCTCATTTTGAATTCTATTTTTGTCAATATTAATAACATTAGTTGCCACTTTACTATTTAATTGTCGAAGATGTTCATTGATAGAAGATATATTTTCTCGTATAAATATTACATGTTTTAAAATTTCGTCTTTTTGCATAATAATCCTATCTCATATTCTTTTGATTTATCATTTCTTAAACCCGTATAGTATGTAATACCAAATCCACCCAAACAACATAACGAACGTGCCGTATAATGTTGCCCATGGCCAATGATACCATTTTGTGCAAGACTGGTATAGTCTTTTGTAAAAATTAATGTTTGATTGCCAGTATGACATAGTATGAGGATTGAACTCTAAATCATGCATATTACATGCAAATTTAAACGGTCCATCTGGTATAATAACATTGAAAGGGTCTGGTCCACATCCGTTTGGTTTAATCTGTCCTGGTTTCATTTTTGATTACCACGTTCAATTACTGATGTTAATTGTATTATTTTATAATGTCATACAGTATTGTCCGTATTGAATCAAAACTGTTTTTAAATCACCGAAAGTAATTGTGTGGGTTGTTCCTGAAATGTCTTTTATTGGAACTATATATGCATCAGGTTTCCCGGATACCGTCATAAGTTGTATAAGTCTACTAAATGCGTTCTGGTCATGGTCTTCAACAGCTAAGCTATATCCTAACCCCGTATCGAATCCAGTATCTACTGCTGTTTTCTTAGCTTGTGCATCTGCGTATGTATCTTGTTCAGCCTGTGTTTTAGCAACTATGCTCCATGATATAGTTAATGCACCTTGTGATAATGTTTCTACTCGTTGTAAGTTTTGTGTTGTTACATCAAAAATAGGTTGACTTTCTGTAACTAAGTCTACCCATCTCCATTCTGTAATTACCATACTAGATGGATTGTCACTAGAATTTCTACGTCTTCCATTTATAATTTCTATTTCCATATTTATATACCCCACTTAGTTGATAAGTAATCTTCAATATCAGATACTAATTGTGTACTGTAATCATCAAATATAATAAACTCTCCTACTTTTGTATTAGGCTCTGCGTTTTCTGCTCTATTAGTGTTCAATAATAATTCTTGTACATCATCTAAATCTGCACTAAATGACGCCGTTCCTAATTGAGTGCCATTATATCGCATGCTTGCTGTACCTGTTCCATCGTATGTCACTAACCAAATACCATCACCATCTCTATCAACATCTGAAACAACTACGTGTCCTACAGTTGAATGAACTCGCCCTCTGAAATAACCCGCATTCTCTGCTTTTAACTGAAAATCATTCACCGAATCTGTACTAAATAATGATTGTAAATCATTACTAATTGAATCAATTGTTCCTGCCCAAGCAAATATGAAAGCATTATTAAACCCTGAAACCGAATCATTTTTTAAATATTCTGCCCCTACAAAAGTTAATACATTATTACCGTTAATTGTATCAGTACCTGAATCAGGACCTGTACCGGGTGGCGTTAAATCATATCCGTTCCCACTTTTATCATCAATTTGTGTTACTTCACTACCACTTGTCGTAATTGTACCCGTATCACTTGCATCATACCAAGCAATCAAAGATTCATCTGAGGGGTCCCAGCCACCAGTTACAAATCTATACGGATTAATTACTGAAACCATTTTATGTTAAATACCCCACGAAATGAATTTTATATCCAGCACCAGCAATAGTACTTCCGACTGAATCTTGATCAACCGTTAATAAATCACCTTTAGTGAATGTGTAACTATTAGTTGCACCTGTAAAATCACCAGTACTTGCTTCTGCAGTGAATGCGGATGCACTCATACTAATAACTGAATTAAGAATAGTTGTACCACCGTCTTCAACATCGACTGTTGCGGCACTACCTGTTGGAGCTGTAGAAGCTGTTAAATACACTCGAGTAATAACACAATCAAAAGGTACCCGGTCAGATATTTTCTGTCCTGTTGTTTGTGCTGTTGTTTCGTCACCAAGAGCATACGAGAATAACGGTAGATTTTGAACCGTGTTAGCTGTCAAATCAATCGTTTTATTAGTTAATATTTGTGTAGCTGTTAACCCTACTAATTGTTCTGATATAGTTGCAGGGTCGTATGTACTCGCAGCCAGGGCACCGCCAGCACTTGCGAAATCACTAATCAACACTTTTTTTAAATTATCAGAATCAGATGTATCTCCAATTAAAACATAATCAGAACCAACCGCTGTTACTGTTGATTTACCAGAGATTGCGGTTTTGTCAATAGTTAATGCGACTGAACCAGTTACTTCTCCTGTATGTGTTGCGTTAGTCACCTTAGCACTATTAATAAGAACAGATGTGGTGTTTGAAACAGTTGTATGAAAATTAGTTATATCACTCGCTATATGTGTGTGCCCTGGCTGTGATGCACTATCAGCAGTTGTACCCTGTGCAGCTGTTGCATAATCAGACGAATCAAAGGCTTTAACTTGTGCCAAATTTGTTACCTCAGAATCCATTAGTGCTCCTGCTGCCGTAACGTTAGTTGTGTCAGTTACATTAGCACCAGCCTCTACTCCTGTGGTTGCCCCTACAGTAAGTCCTGCTGCTGTACCAGTAATGTTAGTCCCCACCAAAGCTGATGGAGTTCCAAGAGCCGGTGTCACTAAGGTTGGAGAAGTTCCAAAAACTAAAGCCCCCGAACCTGTTTCATTTGAGATAACCCCAGCTAGTTCTGCTGAAGTAGTTGCTGCGAATTGGTCTAATCCATTTGAAGTAAGAGCATCTCCCCCTGCACCAGCACTTGCCCATTTAACACCAGCTGCTTCTGTAGAATCTGCTGTTAAAACTGTTCCATTAGAACCTACAGCTATTCGAACGTCTTCTGTAGTGTATGATAAAATATCGCCTTTGGTTGTTAACGGTGTTGAACCGGCTATACCACTTACAACTGTCTGTTTAATCACTATTGGTGTACTTGTCCCGAATTTAATTATGTTGCTCATGATGTTTTGTTTGTTATATTAGATTCAACTATAAATTCGCCTACGCCTAATATACCGTTTACTCCTCCGTTTATATATCGAATATCAAAATAATAAGTTTTTGCTCCTATATCTGTATCGCTTGTAGTTAATGCAACCGAAGCTGTACCACCTACACCACTAACAATAGTAGCTGTTTTTTGGATTATAGCATTAGCATCTGTTGCTTCTACATCCGGTGTACGTTTAACTGTGAAATAAATAGTAGCACCTGTAATATCAATAGCAGACCCATCTGATTCTAATTCAAATGTATAAGCTAAACTATTATTAGTCTTTCTAAATATTTTAATCGGAGCTAAGTCTGTGCAAGTCATTGTAATAAATCCTCAAATCGTTTTTGGAATTGTTTTTTCTCTTGATCTAAATCACTTTGAGATGGATCCTGTTGTGGGGTGGTTTGAGCCTCGTCGTCTTTCATACCACTTCCAGAATTGATTGGTTCGTCACCCCATTCAACAGGGTCTAAGTTTCGACTTTTACGGAACTCGTTGACTGTCATAATACCAAGCTCGATTAGTTTTGTGTCTTGTTCGAACTCGATTTGTTCTTCAACATGTTCTTTTGGTTTATATACAAACTTAATTCCTGGGTCTTTTTCTTGGAATAACTCAGGAATTATATTGTTTGTCGCTTGATTCTCAAATAATCTTAATTGTGGTTTGATACCGTTCTTAACCGTGATACGTTCTTGACCAGCTTGGTTACCTTGGTTTGTGTTCTCATGGAACCCTGCTTCAACAGGTGATACACCAAAAACACCAAACACTAAATGGAAATACCATTTCTGACCTTCTAACCATTCCATGTCACGAGCGTTTGTCGCGAACGAAGTAAAGTTAGCTTCTTTATTTTGGAACATCATTTTATGTGGTTTTCCTTTAGTGCTATTCAACCACGATTCTTTAGCTAATTTAAGTTGTTCTTTATCAATACCAGGTATGCTTACGATACCGGACGGCATTGCGTTATTTTTAAAGAAATCTTTATTCCACCTTGTAGCTTGCATTAAAGTTTCAATAACTTGCATAACAGCTTGTACTGGTGAAAAACCATAAAGGGAAGAGGACTTCTTGTTCATGTAGTAGTACAACACTTCATCAGGTTCAAAACGTTTGGGATTAGTTCTTGGATTCCTAAAGCTGTACTGATAATACGCGAGTAAACGTCGATAAATATCAATCTGTTTTAAGAACGTGGAACCGTCTGCCGGTCGTACTTCTAACAATGTCCTCTCCCCAAATGGTTTCAGACGAATGTCTGTTTGAGTATTAATTTCGTTACCGAACTCGTCGTACAATGGCACGACTGTTTCTTCGTAACTATCATTTGAATATATTTTAACCAATACACCTGCATCTATCTCACCAACATCAGTCAACATCATAGAATGTAAATCGTTAATTGTTTCTTTATCTGAATTTATATTATTAAAGAAGTCTGTTGCTACCTTGATTTTTTCTTCATAATCAGCAGGTAATGATTCTGGGTCTTTAGGGATTATCTCCCAATCAATAACAGATACTTCACGTTTCATGGTATTTAATACCATTTGTACCCATGGAGATTTAGCAAAAGCTCTTACTTCTTGAATATTAATAGCTCGAGGTTGTCCTATCTTTGCAGAGAAATACCATTCTGGAAAGATAGGCATGTTTCCTTGAACTGGTTCTTCAGAATAAGCCCAACCAAAGTATTCATTAATCGGTTGTGTTAAAGATTTAAATGTATCAACTAATCCCATAAGTATATATAATATAATAATTAGTATTTAAATAATTTCAAAAAAAGACGCCCTTTACTGGAAAGGGTCGTCAAAAATAGGGTTTTCAAAAATATATAATTTTATATATTCCGAATGTATCTCTTCTCCCGTACGTGCATGTGTAGCTAACGCATGTTGGAACCGTTGATACCTTTGTCTGCCGTTTTGTTCTTTAGTTAATGCAGGGTCTTCCTTCAAATCAGTTATTGCTTTTTCTTTACATTCTTCAGTGATAGCTACGATTAATGCTTTCAGTTTAGCTTTCTGTAAATTAGAAGCCCAGTCTTCAAACTTACGTAACCGTTTACATAAATTGATTGTACCTTCTTTTATTTGTTGGTTTTTAGCCTTTTGTGCATCAATTTGTACAATCTGACCATCAACCTTAGCAATCTCAGCTTCGAATTGGGCGATAGTGTCCATAACTTGTTTACTATCTAACTTCTCTTTCTCAACAGTTGTACTAATCTCAACATGATTATCACGTTGTGCAAAACTACGGTTCATATTACTCATTTGGAATAAACTCCTCTACCTTGATAGGTTTTCTATACTCGATTGTCTCAACAACTTCTTTATCATGTACATACTTAGACGAAATAACAATAGTCTTTTGATTACCTTCTGGTGTATCCACGTTAGCTACATTATCTTCAATCACTTTATCACCTTTTGAATCTGTCTTAAACACAGTATATGTAATAATACCGATGTTATTAGATATCTCTGCCTCTAACTTAGTCAAAAACATCTTAGGTTGACTAGTGTACCATTTAATAGACCTACCGTGTTGTATCTTTTGATGTCCAGCTGAACCTTGTTCTTTTATTTCTCTCATACGAGACCGTACTCGAGCTTGAACAGGTTTAAGAATACTTAAATCAGTCGTATTCTTGATGGCATTCATTGCAGTCTTCACCATATTAGGCGATCCAATTCCTTGGGTTTTTGTTTCAATTGTTTCTTCTGTTACCATTGTCATAAAAAATATAACGTTTGCTACGATGAGCTGTGTCATACTTGAATATAAATCCTTCACGTTTTACAACGGAAGTACATGCTCGGGTTGTGGCTTGTATCCCAACACCAAGTATTTCTGATAATTGTTTGGATGTGTACAACTTACCAGGATTGGTCATTAATACCTCAATTATTTCTGCTTGTCCGATTCTAATTCACCTCCACAAACGATGCAAATCTTAGTTGGTCGTTTGAGTATAATATCGTTGTGACAGTGTGGACATTTAGTTTGATAACATTGTCCGTTCATTATATCTTTATATTTTTTCATCTTTAAAACACATCCATGACAAAATCCATGCTATCCATCTCAGCACGTTCCAGTGCGTACCCTAATGCTATAGGGATATCACCATGAACACCGGTTTCAACTAACTTACCGTCTTGTCTTGAATATGTACAACACTCGTCCATTATCTGGTGAGCGATTTGTTTATCATGTTCAGTCTTATACGGAATCACTAATTTTTTATTCTCAAATTGTGTAGCCAATCGGTTTATCATAGATAGTTTACCAACAGTATGACGTTTACCCTGGAACTCGGGGTTATCTTTCTTCTGTTTAGCACCATCAGCTGCAGCGGTCCAAAATAAAGTGAAC
>Ga0075110_1001041_pt1 | contig 12310 bp, 13 predicted proteins | sample AntAceMetag02UK8_FD_69799 | JGI IMG/M metagenome (GOLD analysis project Ga0075110, IMG submission 69799) | Saline lake microbial communities from Ace Lake, Antarctica - Antarctic Ace Lake Metagenome 02UK8 | ecosystem: Environmental > Aquatic > Non-marine Saline and Alkaline > Saline | place... | reverse complement strand
CTCGAACATTTCCTCAATGCTCATGTTACCCGACGCCGCGGAGAACGTCATAAGGTCCATAGTTTTACGGTAGCCCTCGACCTTGTCCTTAGCGTTGTCGAACGTCCCTAGTAGGGGCCCGAGGGCGTCCGACATTACGTCGGTAGCGCGGGCTAGTTCAAGCTCGCCGGCGGTCGCAAAATCCGCCGAGTCCTTTAGGACCGCCATCGCTACCGCCGGGTCCTCGCCCGCCATCGCCATGAATTTAAGAGCGCCCGCCGCTTGCATCGCGGACATTTCGGTATTTTCGCCGACGTCCATAGCGGCGGCTTTCATTTTGGCGAAGTTCGCCGCCGCGAGCTGTTCCGTCGCGCCCAGCTTTTTCCCGAACTTTGTCGATGCGCCGGCTAGCGTCTTTTCGAATCCGGCGCCCTCCTCGACGACGCTCCTTAACATCGACCCCGTGGCGACGGCCGTAACGACGCCGACGCGCCCGACAGTCCTACCAAAATCTTTTACGGGGGCTGCCGCCCTGTTCCACCCGGCGTGAAATTTGTCGGCCCCCCTAGCGGCCTTAGACATGCGCCCGCTAAATCTGTCGGTAGCGTCGGACATGCGCCCGAGCTTCCCCGCGTAATTCCCTTCGGCGTTGAATACCGCTTTGACTTCAAAGGACTTAGACACGGGGGTTAGCTTTCAAGTCGTCGGCGTAGGCGGGGCGTGACGAAATCGTACCACCATCGCAGGTCGCACGGGTCGAGGGCGCGAGCCTTTAGCGGACACATGCCTAGTTCCGCTATCACGTGATAGAGCATATGGCGCCACACGTTCGCCAGGGTATGCGGGTCGGGGTGACCCGCTAACCCTACGAGCTGCCCGCTCGGGTGGCCCGTGACGATACGCGCCGCGCTCACTCCAAAAAAAGCATGGCGATTTCGTACATAACCGCCCAGTCGCGCCCCCGAATTGCGTTCGACATATTGCCCCGGGTCGTGCCGCCCATCGCCGCACAAAAGGCCATGAGACCCTCGCGGCCGTGACCGCCGCTACACGCGTCGAGGGCGATGATAGCCGGGCCGTTCGCCTCGCGGAACGTAATCGACTCGAACGGTTTTGAGTCGGGGTGTCGTAGGGCATACACGAGATGGTCGTTATCGTCGACGCTACACGTACCGTCGGCGACAAACGCCACGATAGCGTCAACGTATTTTTTGTTCGACTCGGTATCCGGGTCGATGAAAACTTTAGCGCAAAACCGACGGACGTCGGCGCGCGCGGTGACATGGTCAACAATGGCGATTTTCTGAGACATGCGATTACCTACCGGGAAAGCCCCGCCGCGGTTAGACCGGGCGGGGCGTTCCGTAGGTGCGTCGAGACTAGCCGCCTTGCTTGCTAAGGTCGCCCTCGCCCGACAAGCTGATAGACATTGTCTCCGACTGTGTTTGTTTGTCGATGTCACCCGTAAGCGTACCGACGCCCATGTAGGTCGTCCCGTCGACCTCGGTAATATCGACCGGCCAAAAGTCGCCGCGCTGCGCGAGCGCTTTGATAAACTCCGCGTCGCCCTTATTGTCGTCGATGGCTAGGACGATGCCGTTAAGGTGCCACGGCTCGAGCATCTTCACGATACGCGCCGTTTTGTTCCCGTTCGCCTTGACCTCGTTTTTGAACCCGCCCAAGAATCGGGCCACGTCCGCGTCCGCTGCTACCGCGAACTCGCGCCCGTCGAGGGTTACTGCTTGAATGCTGCCGCCTGTCGCCATGTCGTTTTATCCTTTTTCGTGTTCGGGGTGTTAGGCGGACGGTGCGAAGCTAAAGCCCCACAGAATCGAACCGCTGACAATGTTAGTGTTTCCGGAAAAAATCACCGGCCAAGACCAGTCGAGGCGCTTAGGATTCACGCCATTGATACCCGCGCGGATACCCGCCTTGATAACCTCGGGTTGGTCGAGTAGCCCCGCCTTAGCGAGGGCGTCGGTAGCGGCCGCCAAATCGGTGACCGCCATCTTAGGCTTTTTGATATCGGGGTCGTCGGTCGGGGTCTCGTTGCGCGCGAGGGGTGCACCGTCCCAGTCGGCCCGCTCGAAAATAAGGCGCGATGTAAAAATGCAATTGAACAGCCGCACGAGGTCGACGACGTAACGAGACCCTGGAATGGCCTCGTCGTCGGGATGATAGAACGTGACGGTGTCCGACATCGTCACGACGCCCGAGGTAACCTCGGTGGTACCGATACCCGCCTTAACCAAAAGGTCGCGTTGGTCGCTGTCGAATTGCACGCTAGCATCGCCGGGACGGAACCCGTTGAACTCTTGTCGTGCGTAGTCGAACGCTGGCGAGCTGTCCATTTTTTGCGCGACTCGACGCGCCGCACGTGCGGCGTATTGCCAAGGGCGGTCGGGTGCGCCCGGCGCTGCGATGAGCGCGTTAATACGGTCGCCTTTGCGCGCGTCGCCGAGAGCGATAAGCGTAGCGGCTACCTCGCCCGTGTCGACCATAAGCGCCACGTAGGGCGCCTTGATGGTCGCGCCGTAGCGGCCGGCGCCGTGCGCCTTGATGGCGTCGAGGGCCGCGGTATCGGTGCTAAGATACCCGTGTACGACGATGTTTTCCCAGACGGTCCCCATCTGCGCGAGGGGTGCGACCGCCGATGGTGCGCCGGAGCCAGCCGCCATCGCGCCGATAGTGAATGCGGTCCCGACCGACTCGCCGCCCGTGACCTCGATGCTGATAGCGTTGCCCGCGGGGCCCTTGTACTTAGCGGTTAGGTCGACGACGGTCGTACCGTCAACCGCGACGACAGGAATAGCGAGCGTACCGTTTACCGCGGTCGCCAGTAGCGCGCACATGTCCGCGACCGACGCCCCCGCGGGGACCTCGACCGACTGCGCTAGGGTGCCACCAATGCGAGCTTGCAACGCGAACGCGCCCGTAGGGACGCCGACCGGCGTAACGGTACCCGCCGCGACAACGGTACCGTCCGCGGTGGGGTACACCGTGACGGGGGTCGAGCCCGTGCCGTCGCCCGTCGCGGGCATGAGTGCCGCTGCGATGTCGTGAATCTGCGAGCCGTACCCGTACACCGTGGCCGCCTCGCCTGCGCCGGCCGTGAGCACGAGCGGAGTCGTCGCGAACACCGCGGCGGTGTTACCCTGTGCAAGGATGGCGATACGCGGCGGCAGGTAAATAACCGCGCCGGCGCGTAGGTCGATAAAAATCTCCTCGACGCCGACGATGCGGGCGACGCGGGAAGCTGATACAGCGTTCGAAATAGGCATGGTGTTTCCTGCTAGGGTGCGGGTAAAGGGTACTCGACATCGACCCCGGCCGCGAGCACCTCGCCGCTAGCCTCGTCGTAAGTAGTAATCAGGCCAGAGGCTAGCTCTAGCGTATCGGGTACGTACTGAGGCGAAAACTCGCTATACGTGACGTCGAGGGATAGGCGCGCGGCGACCACGGTCGGCGACGGGTGGTCCTCTACCGTGGGCTCGAAATACTCGCGGCCCGCTACCATCCTGTCGGCGACGACGCCTTGCGCTTGCAGGTACGTATTTTCGGCCGCCATGACGCAGCCCCGAACGATACGGACCCCTAGGTTACGCTCGGCGACGGCGTCGGCGTCGGCGGGTACTTGACCGCCCCCGGCCCCCGGCCTCGCGCGGCCCTGCGCGTACACGTCGAGGTACCAAGTACCTTTGTACTTTTGCCGACTCTTAGTGTTCGACGCGTGGGGGTCGACATTGTCTGATACCTGCCACACGTTAACTAGCGGGGGGAGCCTCACGTTAGCCTCGTTGTTCAGGAAACATTCCCACGCGCGAGCGCGCTCTTTGTACACCTTCACTGCCCACAATGCGGGGTCCTCGCCCGCCGCGGTCGCTAGCACCTGCTGATTAGCTATCTCGACCGCGAGCACTTCGCAGATGCGCGCCGTAATAAACTCGCACGCGTCCTCGCGCTTTATCAGCGTGGACACGAGCGCCGTAGCGGCCGCCGGGTATGCTGGCGCGCTCACGGGTCCCCCCACGGTTCGAGCAGGCACACGAGTGCGCCTACGGTATCGTCGGGAGTGGTCTCGCGTACCCGGTAGATATACGGGACCCCTTGGTTGTCCTCGAACGCTACGAGCCACGGCGCGGTGTCGACATCGGCGAGCGCGACGGGTCGTAACGTCTGTAGGGTGGCGGGCAGGGTCGAGGTACGGAACACCGCCGACGTATGTCGGACCTTGGCGGCTACCCCGGTGTCGGGGTCCTCTAGGGCCGCACGGTTTAAGGTGAGCGCGACGTGCTCGGATATCACGCCGTTAGGGCTGGTTAGCTCCACGGCGACACCGAACCCGGTCGTAGCGTCCTCGACGATGCGACCTAAGTCGGCCTCCATAAGAGCGCGCAACCCCGGCACGGCCGACTAGTCCTTAGTCGGGGCGAGCGCGAGGCGGCCCGATTCCGCGAGCGCGGACATAATGCCGGCGCCGTTCACTGAAAAATCAGTTTCGGCGATGGCGTCACCGGGGGCTCTGATGCCTCGGCCCGTCGTACACGCGCGGTCGGCCAAAACGTACGCCGTATTTTGATGGTACCTGAAACCCTCGCGCTTAGCCTTGGGCGCGTCGCGCTTAGCCTTGGGCGCCTCGGGTGGGGCCTCGAGTGTCTTGGCGGGCGGGGCCTCGGGTGTCTTGGGTTCGTTGTTTTTCGACATGCGATTACCTACCGGGAAAGCCCCGCCGCGGTTAGACCGGGCGGGGCGTAGGGTCGATAGCCTAAGCGCTAAGGCCTAGAGAATCGTATCGAGACAGGCGAACCCGTCGATTTGAACCGGCACCAAAAGGGTCCGAGTGCCTAGCTCACCGTGGAGGCTCCGACGGTTGTCGGGCGTCCACAAGAAAGGCTCGGCGTCGAACTCGTCGCCCTGCAATCGGCCCGGGTTGAACGGGGCCAATAGGGGGTCCTCGCCGAGGGGGCGAGCGGGTGCGGCCGTGAGCTTGTCGAGGCGGGTATCCTCGCTCAACAAAATCACGTTATTGACGTCGACGTACTTGGTGCGAACGGAGGTGTCCTCCTTGAGGTATGTCGCGTTGTACGTCCAGATGTCGATGGCGTAATCCCCGATATTCACGCGGCCTTGTAGGGTGCCCCCGCCCTCGCGTAGCTCCGGCTTGAACGCGACGAAATCGCCGCGGCGGTAGTTAAGCTGCGCTTGGATATCCGTATTTTTGCGGAAGTTCCGAAACGCCTCGCGCCCCATGACCGCCGTCGAAATGACGATGCCCGAGTCGTCTTTTACGACCTCGCACACGTCCTCCAAATCGCCGGCGGCGTTAGCCGCGGGGTTAGTCCACGACGTACCCACGGTAGGGAAATGGGTAGCCTTCGGCTTGTAGTCGATGGTGTATGCGACGTTTCCGGCGCGGTCGACGAGGCTAAGCACGCCGGTCTGTAGCACCTGCGACGCTTGGACCTCGATAGCCCGCACGACCGACTTATGTAGCTCGCCCATCGTGTCGAACATGCGCGCGCGCAGGTCAACGCGAAACTCTGGAGCCTCGAACGGGCTTTGACCGGGGTACCGGTCGAGCAAGTCCTGCACCGGGATAACCGTACCTGGGTTGTAGCTCGGGGGCTCGAACGACTTGCTCGTGTAGTCGTCGGCGTCGTGTAGCTCGGGGCCCGCGATGTCGACGGGGCTACCCGGGCGGATAGCTACGGCGACGTGTTCCTCTTCGCGTCGAACGTCGATGCTCACGCGCGACGTTTGCGAGCGGCCGTTTTTCTTAGTGGTGAAAAAGCGCTGTAGCATTTTCGACGGGGCGCGAACCTCGTTGAAAACCTGTGTCATCGCCTCGCGTTGTTTTCCGATAGACATTTTTCGTGGTCTCCGTGTTTCTTTTTTCGGTTAGGTGTGGAGTCGACGACTAGCTGTTATCGAACTTGAGTAGCTGGCGTGTGGTCTGTACGACGATGCCGTAGCTACGGAGTAGGTCGAGCTGCACCGCGGTAAGGGCGATGGGGGTGCCTGCGTTGTAATTCCGGCAAAACTCCGCGCGCACCTTGCCCGTGATAAGCACGCGGGTATCGGTGTCGACGGTTCCGCCGGTCGCGTTTGCGAGGGTCTCCAACAATACCGCGACGGGTAGCTGGCTACCGTCGACGGCGCCCGGGGTGTACGCAATCATTTTACCGGTAGCGGTAAGTCGCCCGAGCACGGTACCGATAGCGTAGGTCGAAACGGTCGGGACCGAAACGGTAGCCAGTTCGTCGACGTCGCGCGACAAGACAAGCTGTCGGAGGGAGATATCTGTTTGCTCTAAAGTGGCCATGTGATTACGCCTTTACGACGATGTCGAGTTGTGCCGCGGCGGCGACGATTTCGGATAGGACCGGGTCGGCCTCGGGGGTACCATCGGCGGCGCCCGTATCGCCGGGGTTAGCGCCCTCGCGCGCGGCCGACATTTTGCGGTCCGCCATAGCCTCGAAATAGTCGACGGCCTCGAACTCGCTACCGTCGATAACAGCGGCGATAGCTTGGGTAAGGGCCTGCGCTTTTCCGCCTAAACGGAGATGCGATGCCGCGCGTTTGCGTTCGCTTGCGACGCCGACGGCGACCGCGGCCGCGTAGGTGTCGGGGTGTTCCCGTAGAAGGGCGGAAAGTTCCATGGGCAAAACGGTAGCACTAGCCCCGGCCGCCCGTCCACTACGCGGGGCCGGGGCCCCGAGGGGCGTACCGTCGAGGGCGTCAATCATGCCCGCGGCGAGGGCCTCGGTGGCTAATAGGACCCCGCCCCGGCCAAAGTCTTGGCTAACCGTCGCGGCCTCGACCCCGCGGCCTCGCGCGACGACGTCCACGAAAAGGGCGTGCACCGCGTCTAGCTCCGCGCGGACAATAGCTCGCCCTTGCTCCGTCGTAACGTCGGGGCGTTTGTTGGGCGCGTCGGTCGAAGCGATGCTAACGCGGCCCCCGTCTACACGCATGTCGACGGCTACGCCGATGCTACCGACCGCGTCGGCGCGCGTGGTCGCGTGTACCGTGGTCGCTTGCGACGCGAGTAGGTATCCGGCGCTCGCCGCTTGCCCGCGAACTTGCGCGTGTACGGCCTTCGGACTCGCCGCGATATCGTCGGCGGCCTCGAACACTCCGGCCACCATACCGCCGGGGGAACTAACGTCGAGGGCGATGCTAAGTACCGACGGGTCGGCGTTCGCTTGCGCAAGTTGCCCGCGGATAGTTTGGTAGTCGGAGTAGTCGCGGCCGAATAGGTCGTACATCCAGTTAGGCGCGTCGAGTAGGACGCCGCGAACCTCGATGGTAGCGACACCCTCGGGGGATACCTTTAGGTCCCTCGACGCGGGGCGACCGTTACCCTCGCGCGCCGCGACGACGACCTCGACGGACACGCCGAGGGCCTCCGCTAGTTCGGTGTTCGTCCCCGCCGTGTGAGCCATAAGAGCCCGGTGTGCGTCGAGAATCTCGGCGCTACTGTCGTGGTGTACTAGCCATTTCATTTTGGTTCGTCCTCGTCTTCTTCTTTTTCTTCCGGTTCGTCCGTCGGCGCCGCGGGGGCGCTCGCGCGGACGGGCGCGGGGGGTGGTTCGAGCGGGGCGTTAGCTTGCGCTAACAAAGTGTTTTCGCGGCCCAAGATTACGATGTTCGAATCGAACTTGCGGCCCGTGTAAAGTTTGGTCGCGTAGGCGCGGGTCATAAGGCCGCCCGCGACGGCCTCTAGTAAAGCGCGAACCATTTTTAGCGGGTCGGTCGTCGGCTTGATAGCGCCGGCCCAATCCGCCTCTAGCCACGCGCCGACGACATCGAACTTAGCGAGGTCGAGGGTCGCGGCGATGAGCCCTGGCGCTTTCATGGCGCCGCGTAGCACCTCGCTAATAACCCACTCACCCCATACGGTCCCGAGCAACTGCCGCGCCATGTCGACGCGCGCCAGTTCGAGGTAAATCTTAAACTCGTTGAGCGCGGCCGCCGACGCGGAGTAGTTCGAGCTAAAGGCGAGCGTTAGAATCTCGTAGGGAATTTGGCACGCCCACGCGAGCGCGCTGATTACCGCTTGTTCGAACAGCGGCAAGTTAATGTCGGTACCGTCGGCGCCAAAAGCTACCGGGCGCTCGCCGTGCTGTAACTCTTCCATCACGGTACCCGGCACCATTTCGGTAAGCCGAAAGTCCCGCTCGGGTATAACGCCGTCGGCGGTCCACCCGCTCGACACCGTGCCCGCTCGAACCGCCCCGCCCGTGATAGCTTTGGTGCCGGGTAGGGGCTGGTCCTTAGTGATAAACATCGCGAGCGTAGCGTTTATCACCGCCTTGCGTAGCGCCGCGTCGCGGTACTTATCGAGGTCGTTTAGCGACTGCATGATAAGCGCTAGCAACGGCTCGCCGCGCACGTCGTTAGCTCGTCGGTCGGTACCATACACGAGCCACGCGCGAGCGCGTCCCGTGTTCTCGTCGCGCGCCGGGATGCGTTGCGTAACCGTCGCGCCGTTCGACGTGTTCGACGTGCTAACGTGGTACGCGACATGCGTGCCCGCGCCATCCATTTCGACGCCGTACCGTACGACATGCCCGGCCGGGATAGAGTCGAGAGAGCACCCGCACACCTTAGACGCCGGGACGATCTGAACCGTGGGTAGCTCAGTCGCGGGGTGCTGCCGTAGCACTACAAGACAGTCGCCGCCGGCGAGCGCCTCAAGTCGCACTTGCGCTTGAATTTGGCCGTAGACTAGTTGGCCGGACGCGTGGCACACCGTCGCGTTATCAGCCCAAAACTTAAACCGTACTTCGGCCTCGTTTCCCCAGTTTAGCGCGGCCTCGGGTGTCAACCCTAGGACCGCCGCGACCGGCGACGCCTCGGGGGCTAGCCCCGTGTGTATCTCGTTCGTAATGAGACGCCGCAACATACCGCGCGCGTACGTGTTCGTTTTGAAAAGCGTTTCGCTACGCGCGCGCAGCGTCTCGTAGTCAGACCACGGTGTATCGCCGTAGCCCGCGCGGTCGGTGTACCCCCCGGGGTACTTGCCGCCGTCCCACCGTCGACCCCCATAGGCCACGGGCGCCGGCGCGACGTCGAGGGCCTCGCGTGTCGGTCGAGGTCGTCGAGGCGCACCGCGGAACGCGTCGCTAATCATGTCGTGTAGGTCGGCCATGCTAGGGGGTCCTTACCACCCGGGGCGAACGATAGTCACGCCGCATCCGGTACACCTCGCGCGTAAAGTTACGACGCGGTTTTCGAGGTACTGGTAAGCAAGTCGCATCTGCGACAAGTCGGCGCGCGTTACCTTTTGGCGGGTCTGTCCCGAGTCGAAATCGTACTCCTGTAGCCCGGCGTTAGCCACGAACGCATCAAACATTACGTCGTACGCGAGTAGCTGCGCCTCGGCTACCGCTAGCCGAGCCTCGTCAAAACTCGTGTCGGACATGCCGTCTAGTCTAGCGCGGTCGGGTAGCGTCTAGCAAACAGGCCGCTAGCCCTTGCCGGCGGGGTCCTCCGGCGGTAGTCGGTACCGGCCCTCGCTCTCACAAAAGGCCCAAAAGTCTGGCATGTGCACCGAGTCGCGCCCGTACTCGTCGACCAAGACCGACGTTGCTACGATGGCGAGCCCGGCGCGCGCGTAGACGCTAAGGTCCCAAAGTTCGTTGGCCGCGCCGCTTGGACGTATCCACGTCCAGCCTACGCGCCGGTTAGTTTTCTTGTCTATCTTCACGCCCTTATACTCGCGCGTTAGCTCGCGCAAGTGTTCGTCGCTAATCTTGGCCGGCGCCGACCAATGCCCTAGGGGCATCGTCCCCGACCCGTCCCACTTGCGGCGCAAGTTAGACGCGAGCATATCCTTGTAAAAGTCGACGTTGATATGGAAAGCGGTAGTGCCTTGCGACGACACGAACGAGCGGAACTCATGCGGCAAGCGGGCGCCCTGTTTACCCGCCTCGCCCTTGACCGGTAGCACGCCCGACTCCCACTGCGCGCAAAACTCGTAGACCGTCGCGGCGTTGTATCCGGCATCCACGAGAGTAAGCGAGACGCGGTACCGTCGCCCGTCGTCGGCGGGGTATACCTTGTCGTCGATAATCGCCGCGAGCTTGAGCCACGGTGACGCGGGCGACCCGGTGTCCTCCGTCTCTCCGCTAAAGGTGTGGTAGTCCAGAAGCGCCATTCGCTCGCCCGGCGTGAACGCAAAAACCGCGACGCGTAGGTTATGTCGGTGGACGTCGACGGCCGCGATAACGAGGCCCGCTTTACCCCCGGCGTGCGCCTCGAAAAATCGGTTAGGGATTTCGCCAAAGTCGTACCACGCGCGACGGTGTGCGCTCACGGTAGCGAGCGCGATTTTTTTACCACGGTCCTCGAACGACTCGCCTAACACGGTGTTTTGAAAAGCCCGATATTTTTCGATGTCCTTAGCCCGGTTTTGCGCGACGGACCACGCGTCTAACCACTTGAGTACGAGCCCCTCGTACGACAGCATACCCGGCGGGGAGTACAGCGCCGATAGGTGGTAGCTCCGATAGGTCGAGTGCTCTGGCTCCGCGGTTGCGACCCACTTGCCGCGCCGCATCATTACGCCCTTGTTCGAGTTCGTATGCGGGTGCTGGCAAAATTTGCACAGGTACCTAACCGACCCCTCGACTAGCCTCTCGTTATCCGGGTGCATGTCCCATTGCAACCCGTACACCTCGCCGGCCTCGGTGGTCTTTTGGAATACGAGCTTTTGATACCCCCCGCACTTTAGGCACGGAACCTCATAGTATCGTTGGTCGCCCTTCTTAAATGCGGCCTCGATTTTCGAGGTAGCCGCGTCGAGGGGCGTCGACAGCCGGAGCACTTTACGCCGCGGGTAGTAGCTACTCGTACGCGCCTCAGCTAGCGCGACGGGGTCGCCCTCCTTACCGACGGTCATTGGGAACCCGTCGACCTCGTCGAGTAACAACGCAAGCGCCGACATCGACCGTAGGTTAGGAGCCGACTGCGCGCCGATGGGTACGAGGTACCCGCCGCCTAGCCACGACACGCGCTTATTAGTCTTGCCCTGTTTGCCTTTACTGAATTCGTCGGTCGAGGCGATGCAATCTTTTAGCCCCGACTCGCTTAGCATCGGCGTTACGTTGCGGTCCATGCGTAGTTTGGCTAACTCGTCGGTCGCCGTGACCGTGAGCACCGGCGCGCTACGTACGACGGCGATTAGGTAGCCCAGGAAATTTTCGAGTAGTCCGACCGTCGCGCCGATTTGGGCGCCCTTCATGACCGTCACGTCGCGCACCGGCGAGCGAACGTCTAGACAGTCGATGATTTCGCGCAAGTAGGGCGTGACGTCCCACGAAAAATAGCCCGGTTGCGTAGCGACCGACCGGGTTAGGTAGCGGTTATTCTCGGCCCATACGCTCGGGGACGTTACGTCGACCGTGTCCGTTAGCGCCCCGAACGCCTCCGCTAGGTACGCGCTATCAGACAGCACCTAGGGCCTCCGCTCTTTCGTCGGGGGACATCGTCGCGGCTAGGGCCTCGATGGCTTTTCGCTTCATCCCTCGCACCTGCGCGCCGATTAGCTCGCGTAGCGTGTCCTCGAGCTCCTCGTCTCCTACGCCGGACTCGACCAGCTCGCGCGCGCGATGGGCCAGCGTTTGCGGGGAATCCTGTAGGAGCCGCTGTAGCGAGTCGTCGATAGCGCCGACGACATGTAACCGGACTAGGTCGCGGCTGATTAGTTCGCCCCGGCGCTGCGCCGTCCGGACCTCCTTATCGTCGATAGTCGCCGCGAGCGACGCCGCCTTTAGGACATTCACTAGCGAGGGGACGGACCCGTAGCGCTCGACCACCTGGCGCAGGGTCCAGTCAAAGAGCGCGCGTATCTCGTCGGGGGCACGGGCCGCCATCGCCTCGACGGTCGACACCGCGACAAAATCGGTAGGGGGCGGCGCTCCAGCGCGGATAGCGCTAGCGACTTGGCGAACGGTGCGCTCCGCGCTATCTCTAGCGGCGACCACGCGCCACCGCTCCGAGTCCGTTAGCGCATCCCCCGCTACACTACCTGGCCCCGAGCGTGGCACGCGGTCCGAATACTTGGCGGCGTACGCGGCGGCCGCGGGATGCAGCGTGTCGATACGGCCCGCTCGACCCTCGCCGCTAAACGCTTCTGCGAGCGGGCCGCCTAGCCCGCACGCCTCGCCGACCGACTGGCGCGTTATGCCGAGGGCCTTCGCGAACGTACTCTTAGCGAGATACCGGGGGGAGTCGGGGCTAAAACTCATAGCATTAGCAGGATAGCACACCGGGAAAAACAGTAAGGATGCGCAAAAAACGCACTTTCTCTAAATAGGGTGCGGCG
>Ga0075110_1001038_pt1 | contig 12317 bp, 18 predicted proteins | sample AntAceMetag02UK8_FD_69799 | JGI IMG/M metagenome (GOLD analysis project Ga0075110, IMG submission 69799) | Saline lake microbial communities from Ace Lake, Antarctica - Antarctic Ace Lake Metagenome 02UK8 | ecosystem: Environmental > Aquatic > Non-marine Saline and Alkaline > Saline | place... | reverse complement strand
CGAATATCAATATTATCAATTGCACCGGTATTAAATAAGGCGGCATCAGCATTGGAATTATTAGACCTTGCTGTTGCTATTTCGGCTTCACTCATTATTTTAAGTGGGCGCCAATTTAATTCAATCTCTAAATTATTGATTTTTAAGGCTTTTGATAGCTCAGAAGGGATTAATCTTGCATAGTGAGCCTGTGCAATTTCATTCATGTCATTACCTTGAAGTTCTTCGACGTCTTCAAGATAAATATCATTATCAGTATCACCGGACGAAAAACCTTTCGGGCTGGTTCCTAATAATTTAGTTGCAGGTATTCCAAACTCAGAACAGACTAATTGAAATTGAGTCATTATCACATCATCTAAATCAGCTAGTGAGGTTTCAAGTTGATCAATGTCCTCCTCCTTTCCTATAACAGTAACGCCGTAATTATCACGGTAATCATTAGCAGTTTGAAGGTTTTTAACGAACTTTTCCTTGTTTGCCTGTGCTTTTGCTAGGTCGGTTTTTCTAACCTGTAGCCGTTTAGTCATTACTAGTTGTGGTGCTTCGTTGGCTGTTCTTTCAGCTGCATAAACACGTTCATAAACCTTTTGAGCTAATGAGATGCCACCATAACGATAAGTTGGCTTTAAGTAATCAGACACTTCATCACCAAGAAGGATAACAAAATGTGATTTATGATATTTCTTACCGTTTACTTGCCAGAAGGTGGGATCATAAAAGCCGATTGATGTTGGGTCGGTTAAATCAATATTATCAAAAACAGGAGTAACCCAATACGGATCGACTTGTGAAATTCCGGCGTACTTACCATTTTTAAATGAATCAGGATTGAATGGTTTTTCATAATCAAAGTTAGGATCAGTGTTTTTAAATAACAAATGACGAATACCAAAGATATTTTTAAATTTTACACCTTCACTCATGTTGTATTTAAGGCGGTATTTTTTATCTAATGCTTCAATGAACTTAATTTGCTTGGCATCAAGTTCATTTCCATCATTTACGCCGATATCCCAGCCTTTTTTAACTGCGTCCTTGGCTTTCATCTCGCAGCCTTTAGATACTAACCAGTGTTGAGCAATTATAGCGCAAGCGTAATAACCGATAAAACTTGAAGATGCTATAAAGTAAGATAACAAGTGTGGGTTGGCGCTATCAAAATTTGCTTTGTATTGAGCGCTTGCACCTTCACAACCATCCATTGCAGCACCTTCAATAGTTTTGGGGCTTGGTGCTTTTCGTTGAGTGGCGTTGTTTTTTATGTAATCACTTCTAACTTCATTCATGTCAACATAATCACCGCTTGTGACGTCTAAAGAGTCAGTTGAAAATTCTACCTTTTTTATTACTGGCTTTATTTCTTCTTTATTTTTTTGCCAAAACTTCCAATTACGCATAGTTAAAGTCTCTTAATCGATAAACAGTTACCTGTGAAGAAGGGGAGGTACTTATACCCAATGCTTGTAGTGGTACACTTGGAACCCCAGAAACTAAACTCCCAAAATCAGTTCCTTCTGAACTCCTAGCAAATACCTGTCTAATTAATACTCCCGTAGGGAATGGCGCAGGACTAAAATCAAAAAATACCTCCACTTGCCTGGTATTATCAAGCTTAACATCCACTGAATTACCTGTGTTAACCCAATTAAACCCACCATCAACAGAGATTTGAGACTGAAGAAATAATTCAGACTCACCAGCAGACCCACCAATTCTAGCGGTTCTAGCTCTTGTCTTTATCAGAAAAGTACCACCTTTAAGCACTGCAAAAGCCTTGACTGTATCATCATAAAAAACCAATCCATTAGGTGATGTTTTTGTATCTCCGAAATCTATAGGAGTCAATACGTCTTCAACGGCGTCTTGCTGAACAAAACTGGTGAATGTATCTTCTATTTCCCATATTCCGTAGTTATGAATTAGATCCTTAACTTCGGCTTCTGAAAGCCCTGTTCCACCTGATTTTATTAATGAGTCTTTATCGCTAATAGGCATAATTAATCCCCCGTCGGTGTTACGGTTAACGTCACATCTTTATCAATAGCATAAGCCCAAACAAAATCAGTAGCACCAACAGAATAATAAGTAAAGCTTTCGCCCATATTGGTTGTTTTTGATGTTGGAGTGTTAAAGTCAAAACCTATCGGCTGAATAGGTGATTCAGTGTAAGCGACTTTACCGTTACCAGACAAGTGCAGTACACCTCCTGATTTGTCGGTTGTTGTTATTTGAGTCCATATACCTTTTAGTAACGACTTTTGTATTGAAGACATAATCATCCTTATAATTTAATGTTTTTACCAATCTAAATCGAAGAAATCAGGCTTGCTTTCTTCTTTTGGAGCATAAACCATCATAACACTGTCGGCCCCGTTTGGCGATTTGGCATCATCAGGAGCTTTGTTAACAAGTATTTTTCCGCGAGCATCTTTCTTGTATGTTGGTTGAGATAATTCTGTTGTTACTATTGTTAAGTTTTCACAAGATGAAGATATTGATATTATATTACTTAATTCGAATTTTTTCCCGTTTTCAACTGCTTCATAGGTTTGCTTGAACAGTTCCCTTAAATGCCACCAGCATTGCGCTTTATAATTTGCAAAGAATGATTCGTTGGTCCTGCCTTGTGATTCTTCATCAGGTTCAATTATGTATAGCTCTTTATTTATTACTGCGCCAGAGCCATTAAAAGGAACTGCTTTTATTTCGTGCCTTCCTTCTTCGGCTCTTAATTCGTTTATTACCCTTGCATCACCTCGACAACCAACACCTAAACCATCAGAATCAAAATCAAAATGACCATGACCGTTTATTTCACAGTTATCAATTGCCTTTTGAGTTGTTCCAAAAATATCTTCTACTGTTGATCCGTGCCATATTTCAACGTTGTTTAATAGCATCCCATTTCTAAATGACTGAGCATTACTGTCCTTTCCTTTGTCGGCAACATCAAGTGAAGATTTCTTTTCACCGGTAACGTCAACACCTAGTTTTATATGTGCATCAATAGATGCCTGAACCCATCGAGAAGGAATTAAAACACCTTCAACAGAAGCATTAAAATCAATATCTATTTCTTGAGCGATGGTAACCTGATCTAATTCTCTTTTTTGCTTTTCGTACCAAGCATCATCTTTGCGGGGATCGTCACGCCAATTAAAAGTAAATGTGTCAAACTTTCCAGATAAAACCTTTACGGCAAATGGGTTATTTGATCCGTTAGGTGTTGAAATGTCCATCCTGCAATTAGTTGTTTGTGATAATGAAGCTTCGACTAACTGAGGCCTATCAAGAAAAGCTGATTCATCGACAAAGTATATTGAAGCTCTATCACCGCGACCTATACCATCACCAGATTCACCAATAATAGCCGAACCAGTTTGAGGAAACATAATTCGCATATGTGGTGCTGTCTTTCTTTCGTCAAATCCCGATCTGAATTCTTGAGGGACCATTTTCGAAAACATTCTAGCTTTGTAAAATAAAGATTTTGGCGCACCAATTTTATCAACGTATTCTTCTTTTCTTGATCCGAAGCCGATCACCATCTCACGGTTAAACATACACATTGTTGAGGCAAGGCCAACAGATAACCAACTTAAACCCATATCACGACTTTTTACCGTTGGTGCTGGCTCTTGGTTCTTCCATTTTTTAACACACCATTCAACCCATTCTTCTTGTCTTTTAAATAGCAGAAAGGGAACGACAGCGGGAAGCCCTCTTTCTACATTTCGAGGATCAAACGTACAGCCCCAATCAATAATAAATTGAGCGGGATTGTCACGATAAAATAATTTTAACAAGGCTAGTTTTTCGGGGTTTTCTCTTAGTACCTTTAACTTTGCTTGCCTATGAATGAATACTTTTGTGTAATCGGGTTTTTTAAAATCGAAATCAAAAGGTATAGGCATCACAAACTCATTAGATCGTGATAAGCCTTAGCCGCATCTTCAGGAGTTGCGTTTGCTGGTATATCAATAAATGCTGCTTTAGTTTCTATTTTCTTAGGTGCTTCATACCCGCCAAGTTCAGCCAATTGCTTCATAGCAGATAGTTTTGATGTTCTTTTAAATTTAAGACCATCCTTACCGGTGGATACTTCTTCAATGGCGCTCATATGCTCAGGGTTTATTTCATCAGCGGCGCGAAGTGTCCAAAATGACTGTTGAACAATTTCTTTTTCCCCTGATTCCTTGTTAAGTACCTCAACGTCCCTGTAACCCCAATCAAGCAAATCATTACTATTTGTTCGAGCAACTAAAGTAAGTTCCTCCATCATCTCGTCACGGCTCATAATCGCAGGATTGACGATATGATTAGCCATAGAGTCGATGAATTTTACAACCCCAAGATTTCCCAAGATTTGATTTACGCTTGCTTCCATCGCTCTTTGCTTCTTAGCTTTTCCCTTTGAATTCTTATATGCATCAATATCATTCATCCCTGATATGGAATTAAGTGATATTTCTTTTTGTAAAGGGGTTAACGCATTAAACAATGTTCTTTGCGTTTCGCTCATTTCGAACTTATCACCGATAGTTCTAGTAACTTTTTTGTTACTCATAATATTTCCTTTATATCAGTGGTGAGGCATCATGACCAAACCATTGATTTTGTTAGGTTTATTTAAATCTGTTATTGACAGTTTTCCGTAACTATTAACGAGGTTTTAGCGCAATCACTGCGCCCACCGCTTGTTTCATATTCAAAATGCATTTCCATAGCGCCTTTTGATACTCCTGTTAACGATACACCAATAACGTTATCAGTTACGCCGGAATTATTCTTAGTCACCTTAGCATCAACTACAACAGCATGATTTACGATAGTTTCACCGTTTAGCCACTGACTATTAACCGTGTAAGTATAGTTATCAGTTTTATCAATAGTTAATGGCTTTTGAAAGGTATCGGTCATAACTCACCTATGCGTTAGTTGTTACAGTAACGGCACCAGCTGCATTTACTGTCATAGTAAAGCCTTGAGTTAAATTAACAGGTGTCGTTCCGTCCGTTGTTAGGTCTGTTACACGTAAAGCATCACCTGAAGCGCTTGAACCGTTTATCATAATCAAACATGTTGCGTCTATTGGGTTTAATGCGTTTGCTGCAAAAGTTATAGGCGAATATGATAGTGTCGATACTGCATCTGTTCGGGTCCATGTTACGCCCGTTAAAGGTGTTGGCCCTGCATAATTACCACCGATGGTTGCAGGAGTGAAGTCTGCAATTTTTGGATTTACTGCATTAGCATCAATTGAAGCAAATTCATTTGTTATTAATGCCCATATAAAATTGTCAGTTGAATTTTTATAATCTCCTTCTCCTGATTTAAAGTCATATTCTGAGAATTTTTTACTTTCGCCTTGTGACATAATTTATAGCCTTAATTGTTTAGTTAACCGTTTAGGTTTGTTGAGTAGTATACACCATTAATGTTTGTAGCTAAATATTGACCATTAATGTTAGTTTCGACTTTTACATCAAAAGAGAATTCACCTATTTGTATTGAATCAAAATTACTTAATGATTCTGAGTTATTTGAAGTGTCTGTTACAGTTACCTCGCCACCTCCAGACTCTAAAGCACAACCTATAAACGAACCACCAGTACCAGCAGTTGCCAGAAATGATGTAGACTTAGTTCTGTAGTCTCTCCCTGCAAAATCAACTAACTCAGCGCTTGTGTATCCAGACAATGTCCCTCCTGACACATCTTGTGTTGCTGATGTTGCAACCGTAAATACACTAGCCTCAATATCCTGTCCGACATTGCCAAAACTAAGCATATCAGTAATAAAATGAACGCCAACAGAGCCAGCCCCTTCAACTCCTTTATCTGAAGCACCAAAAACAACAGGATTATTTACATTACAACCATCACCAAAACCTACCGAGCTAGTGTCAGTGCCGCCACTTTCTACGAAATTTCGTAGAAATGTATTCGGCTGAACTGTTGTTACGCTTCTTCCTGCTGCACTTGCTCCGGCGATCAATCTATATCTTTGAATGATCGCATTGTCTGCGGATAAAGTTAAAGCTACGGCAAAATTATTCCCAGTTGTTATTTTTATATCTTGAATAGTTATATGTGATGATGTTGTTTTTGTTACTCTGTTTAATGTAGCCAGTAAGTCTTCTGTGCCTGCCGTAAAGTCATAAGTAACCCCTGATGTTTGAAAAACCCAAGGGTTAGAAAACACACCAGATAGTGATAATGTAGCACCACAGTCGCCAAAACAATCAGCTACTACCGTTCCTCCTTGGTCTGAGCCGCTTAATGCGTCAACTGCAAGTTGAGCAGTCTCGTAATCCTTCCCGCTACCTATGGTAATCGATGTAGGCATTGCTTACCCTTGTTTATTTAATTGTATCTACTCTATCACAATCCGTTATTTAAGTATTTTTCCAAGAAAAGCCTTTGCACTAGATTCTGGGGTTCCTTGTTTATCTTTACTTCTTTTGTGTACGCTAACACCTAGAACAGCTAAAGCAATTCCCCATAAGGCTATCAGCGATCCTGATAATACAGCGAATTGTTGAATGACTAACATTAATCTTTCAGGGTTTACCATTGCCGTATAACCAAAAACAAAAGTAAAACCTAGCATTTGAACAAGCCAACTAATAGCTACACAATAACCGTAAAATGGTCGCCAACGTCTAACAAATGGATCACCTGAGTTTATTTCTACCTTCATTGTTTCATTGGTAGCTTGAAGTTTTTTAAGTTCGATTTCTTGTAGTTGAGTTTTATTATCGATTTCTACCGTTCTTAGTTTTAAAGCTGCTTCAGGATCGCTATTTATAGCTTTAATAATTGAATCAGGTTTGTTTTCCACTCCAAAAGCTGAAGCTACAACGGCACCAATTGCACCACCTGCAGGACCACCAACAACACTACCTAGTAACGGGGCAAATTCTGCTACTTTTTTTCCTAGTTCTGACCAGTCCATAATAGTAAACCTTTAGTTGAATAAGCTCATTACGGCGTTAACAAAAGCGCCATTACTTTCAATTTTTATAAAATCAAGATACAAAGCAGCGTTAGCCAAAATAAGAACCCACAAGCCGATCTTAGTGTCTTTTGTTCTTGCCTTGTTTGCTTTTTCTTTTTCTTCAACCCATAGAGCTTCGAATTTATTATCTTTTTTATACTGCCTGTCTTTTTGAACGCAAAGTACGCCAAGTAAAACAATGCACGTATCAATTTTTTCACTTGTTAATATAGATTTCTCTAATTCTTCTTTTTCTTCTTGCTTGGCTCGTCTTCTTAATTCACCCATTTTACACGCCTTTTAAAAAGTTGAAGCAAGGTAAAGGGATAAATCCCTTACCTTTATATTGATAATTAACTAAAGCGTCGAGAAATGTCAGCTTCGATTATTTTATTATCTAATTCATCACCAGTAACACCGCTATCAATAATTGATACTATTTCAGGGTGATCTAAATCAGCAATAAGAACTTTATTATAACCCCCTTCAGTGTCATTAATTAATGGGCGCGATCTTTTGCCAGCTGCTCGCATTCCTGTAGAATTCCAGAAACTAATTTCATATCCAAATCTTGAAACATGGGTATCTCTACGATAAGCACCATCAATATCTTTAGATTCCTTTAGTTCTTGAGTTGTTTTGTGTACCCTTAAAACACCAATAAGGGCGTCTGGATGCCGCCCACCGAATTCATCTTCTACCGCAGAAATAAAGCTGTGCGTTTTTTCTTCCATTTTGCCGTACCTTTTATTGTTGTAAAACATATTAAGTATGATTATTAGCTGTGTAATGAGCATCATCATTTAGTTCACCCAATGTTACATCAGGATCTAACTCTTGATCACCATCAATAACCCCAGTTTTAACAAGTGCTTTAGCTTTTTCTTTTGCCTCGGCTCTTTCTTCTTCTTCAAGTTGCTCATTAAGTAGCTTTTCTTCAATAAAATCAGTCAAGCCACTAATTGAACATACTTTTTCACCAACACGATATTTAATACAAGGATCTGAATCAATTTCTAATTTATCTAATCCCCACAACAGTTCGATATCTTTCGCTAACTCTTCGTTATCAATAACGCGCTTGCGGTTGTATGAAATACCAGAATTAGCAGCTAAAGAAATCATATCTTCGTATGATTCACATGATTTTACGCTTTCAATTAAGCTTTGAGTTAATGCCATTAATTCAAATTCTACATTTTCAATCAAATAAGTTTGAATCTTTAATTTTGCTCTGTTTGCAAACCAGTTACCTACAATAAATTGTTCCATTTTTTTCTGCCTGTTAAGTTAAGTTAAGTCTTACAACTGTAAAACCTTATATTATATTACTTTCATTATATATTCTTGTAAACAAGGTGTTTATGATCAAGATTTACAGGGGAATGATTGTTTTTTTGGAATTCGTTTCTATGTTTAAGGCATTCTTCACAAACCCCCATAACCCTATTATCAATGTCTGAATCATCAGGAAGCCGATCATAATGACCGATCCTTACAGGTATAAGAAAATCAGCTTTTTTTATTGTTTTTGGGTTTTTGTCAATACAGATTACACACCAGGCTTGCTTACCCAATAAGCGGATTTTTGATTTATCTTTCTTCATCGACTTCTTATTGGTTGTGTGTTTGGGCGTATTATACACTTATCTCCACCTTTACCCACTAAGCTTTTTACGGCAAAACCAATCGGAATCCTTTAAAAGTTGGTCCTTTTTAAAAACGTATTCCATAACACCAAAATTATCAACCTCAACAACAAGCGTGTTATCGGTAAGTGATTTTATAATTACATCAGTATTACCTTCAGTGTGAATAATTCCGTTTTTGTATTTGGTCCATTCTGTTTTATAAGATTTCCGACCTGAATAGCAAAACACACCTGAACCATCATTATTAAATTTAAACGCTGATTTGAACGGGCCAATTTTACCCGTCCATTTTCCTGTTAAATCACTTGGCGTTGATTGACATCCAGCAAGAAAAAAAACAATGGCAACTATTTTTATCATTGATCAGTAAGTCCACATAACAAGATCTTCGCCCTCACGATAACCAAGATGAATAAATGTTTTAGCAACACCTATTGCATTAAATCCACACTTCAACCCTAAATCTACTAGTTGCGCTCGCTCCTTTCCTCCTCTAACAGAAATATCAATACCTACTCTCTTTTGATGGTCTGCAGGAGTAACACGAACCCATTCGTTTTCGTGATTAGGGCATCTGCCACCAGAAGTAACAATTAATGGCCTATTGGCAAGAATACGAACTTTTTCAGTTCTATTTAATGTGCTTTGATTCACGCTTCTTTTGTCGCATTCAATATGGTTGCATGTACAAATAAGCTTTGGATCTGTAATTTTATTAAAATGTTCGGTTTTAATTTCCATTATTAACGCCTTTGTATTAGTTATGATTGTTATCATTGTTTTTTAAATCCAGTAATCAATATAGCAAAAAGCCGCAATTAAGCGACTTGAATTGGTTGGTGATTAATTACTAACAAGTACCTATAAAGGTTTTTAATTCTGACTTTTCGAACTTGCCAACGAGGATTTCTTTGAACTCTTCAATAATATCTTCTTTATGCTGCTCAAGCTTTACAATGCGTAAGCTTACCTGTGGTTTATCGCCACCAGTTAAAACAGAAAGCTTTATTTGAAATTTACGCTCATCCAATCCACCATAAGGAACACAAGTAAAATCAATGTTTGAAGGCATTTTGTCTTTATTCTTAACTTCAACACGCTCCATGGCTGACATATGCTCGCTAAAATCATCCATTTCACTTGTAAGGCTTCGCGCTGACTCAATGGTTAATTTGGTTATTGCATTTGCTGCCTGTGCAATTGTCATGGCTTCAGCTGAAGATGTTGATACGACAATAAAATCACCCCAATCTTCAATAAAATTAGCCGCTTCTTTCTGATTAAATCTTTCACCATTAACACTAAGCAAGCGAGAAAAGGCGGCAGTTTTATCAAGTCTTAATTTTGCGGTATTTCGCTGATGTTCTGGAAGTGCTTCAGTTCCAATGTCAAAGATTATTTTTGCCGATACATTGTCAGAATCAACAAAACATTTTGCACCTTCTTTATCGAACTCTTCAGCATAATTTGAAAAATCATTTATAGATTTTGTTTCAAAATTCATACGAAAAGAAGATCGATTAGGCATGTATGATTCAAGATTTTCTAATGAAATACTTGAAGGCATAGCTATTAATGGTGTTTTTGTTTTAGATTTTTCAAGTTCAGAATTTACATTTTCAAGTAAAACAGTTTGCTCTAAATGTTGAATTGCGTCTTTTGCTATTGTCATTTTAATTACTATATTTTTAATAGTGGATTTATTGCGCCGATTAACATTAATCGGCAATTTTTTTATAAATTAACCAACGCTTCTAACTTTGCTTGGTCGCTCGTTTTCATGATCAAGATTGAATTGACCAGTTAAACTCTCGCGAGGGGCGTCAATAGTAAGAACGCCACCTTTACCAACAAACATAGGCGTATCAGCTGCGTTTTCTTCTGACTTCTTGCCGCGTTTAGTTGGCATTGAGCTTGAAAGCTTGGTTGTAACAACAACCTGATCATTTTCACCGATTTGTTGAAAAGAAAAGTCAACGGTAACTTTTCCTTTTTTATTGCCTGAACCATTGATCACGGTTGCCAATGCTGCAGCACTTAACACAAGACCAAGTTGTTCAACAAAAATACCTGCGTTTAACTCTTGGATAAAATCATCAACATTAGTTACGTTGCTTCTTTGTACCTGTTTTTCATCTGACATTGTTTTAGTCTCCTGACTAGTTGAAGTTTGAACTATTCGATTATTCCGAACAGTTCGGTTTGATTACTTGTTATTTATTGCAAAAAATACTTTTGCGGCTGATTCAGCATTAACTAATGAATCGTTATTTTTGGCAGAGTTACCAGTGTAATGAGTTAACGCTTCATCTAAAGCAATTCCTTTATTGCCAAGATCATCTTTAGCCATTTTTACAGCACAAAAATGATTTTCTTTATTATCATTCCATGCTTCTTGATGGAATTCTTCAGCATGGCGCTTTAAGGCTATTCTAATTATTCGGCTGTTAAATTGCTTGTTTGATGAAACAACTGCATCAGCTTTACGAACAAGATCAAGGAACATTTCAATTGCAGCACTTTCAGAAATACCTTTTTCAATAGCGTGATCAAAAGCGATACCATGAACATTAATTGTTTCTTGTGGGATTTCCCAACCATCAGGACGAATAACGACATCCATTTGATCAATAACTTCTTGTGTTTCAGCATCACAAAGAACGGCGGCTAATCTTACAATGTGCGGTTGGCCAGCATCATTTGATCTAGCTCTCCAAAGTGGCAATCCGTTTGTTTCAGTTTTAAAGCTTAATACTTTTTTCATAATATTCATCCGTTGGTTATGCGCCCGAAGGCGAGGTTTGATTTATTTACCTAGTCTTTTATTAAATAATAAAAGCGCTTCTTGATGTTCCATTCCGTTAGCAATCATGGCTTGATGATCAGAATGGCTTTCTTTTGGATTGTTAACAACACACCAACGAGAATGGAATAAGCCGCCTTTATAGCTTTCCTTAAATACATAAACAAGAGCGTTTCCATTAAAACCACAAACCAACATGTACTTCTTACCGTTTGCTTTATTTGTTTTTTTATAGTTAATTCTTGCTTTCATCTTTCTTACTCGTTGCTTGTTGTTGATGAATAGATAATAGACCAACTAAATTAAGAAGTAAACTAAAAGCTAATTTTAATTAGGGATTAGTTTACTTTCTGTTGTTTGGTTACTCGTAATACACTTCAATAACTTGTCGTTCTTTTCTTTGAACTATGGTTGCTGAAGAAAGATCATGTTTTAAATCCATATCAGCCATGCCGATATCGCCAGTAATTATATAATCAGTGTACTTGATGAATACGCCATTAATTTCATTTACAACTTCATTGCAAATATACCAACGGTGTTCATCCATATAATCAGAATTCCAAACTCTTTTACCCTCAGTTAATGCTTCGATTAAACTATCATCTTCAGTGCCGTAACCATGGCCTTTACAGTAGTCAGTTAAAAATTCTCTTACTGTTTTAACTTCAGGTTCATCTTGTGCAATATCAACATTAGCAAAGCGTTCTGATAAACGTTGTGAAACTGGCTTTTCAATGGCTTTATCAATTTCTTGTGTGATTATATCGGCACACGTTTCATGATGTTCTAAATGGTCAGGCTTTACTTCTGTGGGTATTGCCTTTACAAACTCTAAGCGTTTACTAATACCACGATAA
>Ga0075110_1001037_pt1 | contig 12319 bp, 9 predicted proteins | sample AntAceMetag02UK8_FD_69799 | JGI IMG/M metagenome (GOLD analysis project Ga0075110, IMG submission 69799) | Saline lake microbial communities from Ace Lake, Antarctica - Antarctic Ace Lake Metagenome 02UK8 | ecosystem: Environmental > Aquatic > Non-marine Saline and Alkaline > Saline | place... | reverse complement strand
ACCCAGTGACCGTTGCACCCCCGACACCTTGATTCTCATCGTGGAAAATAACTCGAACCCGATCATCTTTTGAGCTGGATTGGACCAACTCACCTGATCCATTGGGGCATTTATCGTCTACAACCCAAATCTGGTTCACCTCACCGCCAATTCGGGATAAAACCTGAAGAATGTGTTTCTCAACTTTGAACGACGGAATGACAACGTGTATTTTCATGGTCTCTCGCACATCTTTCGTTCCCCCCAGTTTAGGGTCTCGCATGTTTCCTTGGGATGCTAGACAGGCATTTTGGTTGACAAAAAAATGAATCGTCAAAAAACCGACTCTTTCTTACAGTCACGCGAAAGGGTCAAGACTCTCAGGAACTGCGCCGTGTCCTCTAATGTCCAAGTCGTCTGAATTCTGTCGTTGTCTCCCTGAACAAGGGGTGGTTAGAACAAATAGAATCTAAGTTGAGTGCGAAAGGCTGCTGGTGCCAATGAGGATTGCAATTGTAGGAGGTGGCATAGTTGGCATTGCCATAGGTTTGGCAGCTCTGCAACGTGGCTTTAGCGATGTGACAATTTTTGATAAGGAATCTAAGGCTGGAGTGCACGCCAGCTCTCGAAACAGTGGAGTGATTCACTCCGGTATCTACTACGATTCGGACTCCCTGAAGGCACGATTCTCGATAGAGGGGAACGAGGAGCTCAGAAAGCTCTGCCATGAAGATGGCATTCCGATAATCGATTCGGGAAAGTTGATTCTGTCTCGAGACAACAAATCTGAAGCTCTCTTGACGCAGCTCATGAATCGGGCCGAAGCGAATGGGGTTGCTGCGACAAGATACTCTTGCGAAGAGTTGAAAAACTTTGAAAAACGCGCAAAAACATTCGAGTCCTTTATCCACGTGCACAGAACCGCAGTTTCCAGTCCAGAGGGTGTTGTGAATGCACTGCGATCCAGATTTGACAACCTTGGTGGACAGTGGCAGCTGAATACAAAAATTGAAGACACTGAAGCTCTAAAATCCGCCAAGGAAAGCCGTTACGGGGGCTATGACCTTGTTATTAATGCATCGGGCGCCGAGTCCCTGCGGCTCGCTAAAAAAGTTGGTTTAGGAAGTGATCTACTCACAATCCCATTCCTGGGGCTTTATTGGTCGGTCAGTTCAGAAACAGTGCCCCTGTCTATTCCCCTCTATCCAACTCCCCACCCGATAAACCCATTTCTAGGGGTCCACTTGACTCCTACCGTTTTGGGGAACACCAAAATAGGTCCAACCGCCATACCGGTTCTCGGCAGGGAACAGTACTCGCTATTGAAGGGGGTAAGGCTTGATGAAAGCGTCGAGGCGCTTGCTGCTCTTGCCAGAATTGGGTTTGGAAAACGTCACTCGCTTACAGCCCTAATATCAAGTGAATTACCCAAGTTTGCCAGAAGTTTCATGATTCAGGAAGCTGCAGATTTGTTTCAGGGGCTGGATACAATAAAGGGGTGGCGTGCCCATCCTGGGGGAATTCGCGCTCAGTTGGTGAATAAGGAGGGACATTTGATGCAGGACTTTATCGTGGAAAAACAAGATAGAACGATTCACGTTCTAAATGCCGTTTCCCCTGGATGGACTAGTGCACTTCCCTTTGGGCGTTGGATTCTCGACAACTATGTACTCGGAGAGAAGGCAGAGTAAATTGGCTCAAAAAAAAATAGTCGTAACGGGTGGCGCGGGTTACATAGGGTCGGTTCTAACTAAAGAGGCACTGTCCCGAGGATATGAAGTTCACGTGGTCGACAGGTTATTTTTTGGGAACCAGGGCCTGGACAAGTTGGGCGCAATCCTGCACAACGAAGACACTCGATCGATGCCTGCGCACATTCTGGACAATACCTATGCGGTTTTGGATCTGGCAGCGATAAGTAATGATCCCGCTGGAGACCTAAACCCGACCATAACAATGGACATTAACTTCCGCGCAAGACGAAGGCTTCAGGAGCTGTGTCTGCAAAAAGGCGTTGAGAGGTACGTTCTGGCCTCATCCTGCAGTGTTTACGGATTCCAGGACGTTGTCGTTAGCGAAGAGTCTGAGGTAAATCCGCTGACCGTTTATGCCGAAGCCAACATCAAGGCAGAGCAGTCTGCTTTCAGTCTAAGAAATGAAGGCACTACGTTCACCGCATTGAGACAAGCCACAGTTTTTGGGCTAAGTCCAAGAATGAGGTTTGATCTCGTTGTCAATGCTATGGCTCTGAATGTCTCAAGAGGCTTGGATCTTCGAATTCTCAGGGATGGAGAACAGTGGCGACCCATGATTCATGTTCGAGACACATCAAACGCATTCTTAGAAGTCCTTGAACAGCCAAGTGCGCTAGTTGATGGTGAGGTATTTAACACTGGAGCCGACTCTCAGAATCATAAGATCCTGGACTTGGCGACTCGTGTCTCCTCGGCGCTTGGTTCAGACCTCAAGCTGGATTGGTATGGCGATCCGGACCACAGGTCCTACAAGGTCTCATTTCAAAAAATTTACACTCGACTTGGATTCAAGACTGAATGGGACGTTGAACGTGGGGCCAAAGAAATTGCCCTTGCACTCAGCTTGGGTGAAGTCACGGATGGCCCTGAAACCAAAACTCTTACTTGGTACCAATCTCTTTCTCGACAAACAAATGTCTTGAAGGACTCGAAATTTCCTTCTGGGGGACCTTTTTGAAATTTACCGTCATTGGTGCCTCGGGTCAGCTTGGTTCAGACCTTGTCAGAGTCTTGTCTCGTCAGCACGAGGTGCAGCCCCTTAGCCATGCGGATGTGGAAGTCGTTGACAGGGATTCCCTGTTTGCCCAACTGTCTGAATTCAATCCGGACTGGGTTGTTAACACTGCTGCGTTTCATCTCCTAGATTCATGCGAGCAAGACCCTGAATCTGCGCACGCTATAAATGAAACTGGTGCGTTGAACGTTGCGGAAGCGGCAAAGACCGTTGGGGCAAAGACTCTGTACATCTCGACTGACTATGTTTTCGATGGGAGTAAGCCCCTGGGTGAAAGCTACACTGAGAGTGACACTCCCCGGCCACTAAGCGTCTATGGAAAATCTAAACTTGCAGGGGAGTTAGCAACCGCCAGCGTGAATGAAAACAATCTAGTGGCAAGAATCTCAAGTGTTTTTGGAATAGCTGGCAGTAGTGGAAAAGGTGGAAACTTCATCGAAGCAATCACCGGGAAACTTAAAGCAGGCGAATCGCCGAAAGTAATAACGGATAACAGCATGTCGCCCACTTATTCCTTGTCTGCAGCGACGCTCATTCAACAACTGACTTTCGAAGGAGCCAAGGGCATTTTCCATCTGAACAACTCTGGAGCAGTCTCCTGGTTCGGTCTGGCAGCTGAGGTGGCTTGCTTGCTTGGTTACGCTGACAACTGCATACCAATTGAGTCTTTACCGGAAGACAGGAGCCTTCGTCCAGTGAATTCAAGTATGGATAGTTCCAAGGTTGCTGACTTGTATTCAGTGATGGACTGGAAGCCAGCTCTCAGGGCGTATTTGAGAGAGAAGGGGCACTTTTGAGGAAAGGAATAATACTTGCGGGAGGATCCGCGACAAGACTGAGGCCGGTCACCGAAGTTGTGAGTAAACAGCTATTGCCTGTCTATGACAAACCCTTGGTTTACTACCCACTCACAACATTGATGCTCGCCGGAATCAGAGATTTTCTAATTATCTCCACCCCCAACTCGATCGGACTCTTTAGGGAATTGCTGGGAGATGGGGAGAAGTTCGGCATTCGAATTAGTTATGAAAGTCAAGATAAGCCACGGGGAGTTGCAGAGGCTCTAATTATTGCTCAGGAATATCTGGCCGGTCAGTCATCGGCCCTAATTCTTGGTGACAACCTATTTCACGGACCGGGGTTGGGGCGCAACCTTTCCTCCATCACCTCCGATCCAGGAGCAACTGTTATGGCGTATCAGGTTGCGAACCCATCTGACTTCGGCGTTGTTGAGTTTGGAGAAGATGGAGTCGTGACTAACCTTACGGAAAAGCCGGCAGAACCAAAAACTAATTGGATAGTTCCAGGACTCTATTTCTACGACGAATCTGCGAGTGCAAGGGCCCAAGGGCTCAAGCCTTCATCTAGAGGAGAGTTAGAAATCACCGACCTCAACCGTAGTTATCTCGAAGACAAGAAGCTCACGGTTCAGAAGTTGGAGAGAGGCACGAGTTGGTTTGATATGGGTACAGCGGATTCTCTTCTTGATGCGGCGGAGTACGTGCGGATGGTGCAGAAGCGACAGGGCCTTCTCGTTGGGTCACCCGAGGAAGTAGCCTGGAGGCAAGGTTGGATTTCAACTGTTCAAGTTTCAAACTTGGCGCGGCAGTACAAATCTCGTTACGGTAGCCTTGTCCTTGCTAGCCTTGAAAGCAGGTAGCCATGCGTTCCGAGAAACTAGGTTTAGATGGCCTTTTACTTATCCATGGGCATCGATTCCATGACGATCGAGGTTTCTTCTCTGAGACCTACAGTGCTAAAAAATACCTCTTCGAGTTAGGCATACCAGCCTTTGTTCAGGATAATCTCTCTCATTCTAAGTTAAATGTATTTCGCGGAATGCACTGGCAAAAAAATCCTCAAGCCCAGGGCAAGCTGGTGACTTGTGTACTTGGGTCAATTACTGATTTTGTGATCGACATTAGAAAGTCAAGCCCAACGTTCGGGCAAATGGTCACAGTCCCCCTTTCAGACAAGGAACTTACTTCTGTATGGGTACCCCCTGGATTTGCTCATGGTTTTCTGTCGACCTCGGAAGGCGCCATTGTCCAGTACAAAGTCACAGAATTCTGGGCCCCCGATCATGAAGCGTCACTGTGTCTGGAAGCGAAGGAACTGGAGAGATATTCCTTAAAGCCTGAGCAGCTTATTCTCTCCAAAAAAGATGCTGAGGCCCCCCTTTTCGCAGAGCTGGTTGTGAGCGGCGATAGCCTGTTCGAGTAGCTACTTTTCTAGTCAACCGACTTGTCCGTTCTTTTTGTTCTAAACGTCACAACGAGATGGAAAAAGTAGGCCAACCCCTTGTAAAAGAACGTGACAAGCCCCTGGACCAGATAGGTGCTCACCGCCCAGAGATTTATTATGAACAGCACCACCAGAATGTTTGTGACCAACGGCGGAATATCAAAGCCTTGATACTTGAGCCATGAATGCTCACCAGAAAAATCCGCACAACATATCTAGAAAAATTAAAACATGCAACTGAGTTGTCTAAAACTTGTTTTAGCAGCTTTGGCTGCGCCAAGCCAATGTGGGTTCCTGGCGGGAAAACAGGAGAGAAAACATTCCATAGCCAATAACGGTGTCAGGCAGGCCCACCAAAATGTGTGAGCCCGCTCTTCGTTTAGCCTTAGCATAAAGCCGTAACAAAAATCCAGATTGATTCTGAGACGCGTCCATTACATCTCGCCCCCGGGATGATCACTCAGGAAAATAGCGTTCGATTCCTTCTCAGACAAGATGGGTTTGAATCCATAGGCACCTTGTCCCCAGATGTCGTAGAAAAATCTAATCACTGTGCTCTGCCCTGCCACTCTAACCCAGAAAACTTAGTTAGGGGGCTCCGGAAATAGTCCAGACAAAAGAGCGGATGACGGCAGACAGTATCAACTTGCACACTCCGACCTCACTTTCTTCCCATCGGCATCCGAAAGAGTGGTCTGGAGAGATTAAAGTGCCGGATTGAATTGGCCATCACCTTCTCTAATCAAGGTATTCAATTTGCGACATTGCGTTTTGGTCCTTCTCAGAGAGAATCAGGCTTTTTAGATCAAACGCAGCAACCGCAGATGTAATTGAGAAACCTATGGGGGACTTTCGTGCAAGCCTGCTTCGAGACAAACCCATGTGCGTAGTGACTTGGAATAAAGAGTACTTCCCCCGTACCTTCTTTGAGCTCAATCGAAATGTGCTCACCCTGCCTTGGGGATGATGGGTTCACGTCCAACACAAAGTCAATTATTGAGCATGACAAACAATGTATAAGTTTGGCTTGACCATAGGGCTCTGCCTGAAGGCGTATGCCCCTAAAAACATCCTTTGCAGACTCTGAAATGTTTACTTGAGGGAAAGAATCTACTCCAAGAGCCGAACACAAATCAGGCGACAAGAGCTCAGAAAAGCTACCCCGGTTATCGCTGTGAGTTTCCAGCTTGCTCAGCATCACCCCGGAAAGTCCTAGTTGTTCAATCAGCATGTCTTGACCGCCCAATCTGCTATAGAAATCTCGGTATCCTCACTGTAGACAAAAAACTACACCCTACTTGCCTTCCAGCCTCTGCAAGGACCTGTCAAAGTCAATGTCACATCTTCGATTTCATGGGAACTGCCCTCGGTCTGGCTAGTTTGTAAATTTCATAGTCATTGAGGTAGAATTGGTCGAGGTTGTGTTTAGACTGGGGACTGCGGAGAGTGTTTGCCAGCTGGTTTGAAGTCGGGCCTCACTAACCAGTGAGACCCTATTGAACTAACACGAAAATTAGAGAAAATCTCAGAGGACGCCTGGGCCCGATGGCATAGAGTGATGGATAGGCGTTTTGGGACATTACGTTCATCTGTGTTCCTTGCTTGAGACAACTAAATTTGCTCCCGATCGAGAAAGAGATGTTTGAGTTGAAAGTAACCAGAATTTCTATGGGAACATCAGACTCAGGCCCAGAGCCAATGGGTCTAGGTGGCTCTCAGGATGTGGTTATGTGTTGGGGAATTGACGAACACGCTGCGCATATGGCACTAGTCTCAATGTATACAGCCACTCGGGCTTGGGAACAGTGGCGTGTTTCGATGAGCCCCAGTGAACTCGAAGAAATAAAGCTCAAGCTAGTAGTAATGCACACAGGACTTGGTGAGATTGCAATGCTGGCGGTTCAGGATTTTTTGGGTGATCTCATCACACAAAACAGCCAAGTTTTTCTTGTCGACTGCTCTAGTGCATTGCCCACCCCGCACCCAGATGCAACGCTTCCCAAAGCTTCGTTTTTGCGATTGCTTACTCCCTTTATTGCCAAAAATACCAAGGCTCTCATCTACCTCGACGCCGATACCTACCTCAAGGGGTCGTTTCGTGAACTAGTGCAAATATCTGAAGGTCTTGAACGACCGTTAGCAGCCGTACCTGAATTGTCTGTAACGCAGTACGCACGAAAAGGCTTTCAAGCTCCTAACCACATTCACCAAGGAGACGTTGAGTCTTACCTGAGGGATTACCTTGGTGTTTCACCTACCTCCTACATTCAGTCAGGTGTTCTGGTTTTTGCGAAGTCCTTCACTCTTGATTTGGCTCAAAAAGCACTCGACTTGATGCAGACCAGGTCCTATTGGTTCGACGACCAGTGCCTATTGAGCTCATTAGTGAAAGGAGATTTTTACATGCTTCCTGGTGAATGGAATTTTCAAGTGGGCTCTCGTCCCATTTTTGGAAAACCGCAAGATGGCATTCTTCACCTATCCGGCCTTTTTAGGCCATGGAGAATCTTGTGGAATCCTTCATTTCAGGAGTACAATCAGCTGTCCCGTCTTGTTTCCTCTAATTCAAAGTTCAAGCGGCCTAGCAACTTGCCGTGGCACATTAGGTTCTTCAACCTCCTATCTCTTTTGTCTTTTAGGGCAATGCCTGAGCCAGTTCAACGAATAATTTGGATCAAGTATTCTCAAAAAAGGAGTTAAAAGTTGGAGTTTGGCAGCATGGAGAATTGAGAGTAGAGAATAGAGAATTGGACTGCACGGTTTAGACTTTGAAAAGGCGTGTTTGCATATTCCCCCCCCGTTTCACTCGAACTCGACGTGCGGCTACCCCATTCCACTAGGGAAGAAACTAGATGGCATAAGTTCTTTTAGGAATAAGTCCTAAGTGAACGCCCGATCTCCATTAGAGCGTCTGAAGTATTTCAATTTGATGGTTTTGATAAGTCATAAATAGCAGCCCCATCCAACTTGAATATCGAGACTTCATCGGTGACAATTGTGACGCCGGGGAATTGAACCCACAAAGAATAGCCTTTAGGCATATCCTTCTCCAAAATCCTCGAACCAACTCCCGCCTCTAGTATCTCTATTCCTGCCTTATTTATAAGGAAAGCGCCGGCTTGAGCCAGTGTGATATTCGGTGCTATGAGGAGTATTTCACTGCCTCTCAAATCAGGATAATCCTCACGAATCTGTTGGGCTGCAACGTCGGAAGGATAAGGTTCCAAATTTTCAATACGCACAGTACCGACTGATGCTGCGCCACCCACCACCGAAATGGTAAGGGCAATTGAGGCAGCTATAGCAGGGGATGGCTTTTCGCGCCTCAGGAGCAAATATAATGCCCCAAAATTCCCAAGCACGTAGGTCCACATAAGGGCTGGGTTTCTAAGAAAAGTGGTGAAGCCTGAGTCCGAATATCTTGAAGCACCCCACAGCGAATCTCCCGCCAACGCAATTCCAAGAAACACCGTGCACAAGATGAAGACTCTCAGTGTGGAAGCAAAACTCGCATCACGAGCCTCGCCATCATTTTTGGAAAAACCAATTACCAACCCAGCCCAAAGCAAAGGAAACAAGAACTCATAGTGTCGGAGCAGTACTCTCGCGAGGTGATCATCTGCTAAAAACACTGTCACATACACCTCAAAAGCTGCAATGAATAGCGACGTGACGAACATGATGAACAGGATGAAAAATGTAAATTTGAAGCTTCCTCGACGGTGCGAGAACAACACTCCGAGAGCGCAAAATGAGAGAAAAACTATTAACGCAAAGTGTTGCAGTGAGTTAGCGAGCAGGGCGAGAATCACCTCGGATACTTTCGGAACTACTTCTTCAAATTGACTGGCTAGCGTGCTCGAGAATTCAGAGCCAGAAAAATACCCTCTGAAAAAATCAAGGCTCTGAACCCCTTGTAGTGAAAACCCAAACAATACTCTTGTTGCCATAAAACTCAATAGAAGGAACGCCAGCGATTTGGCCCGCTCTCTCGTGGAGAAGGCTCGAATCATGAACACCAAGTACGAAGCCAGCGCAATGAGGATGATTAGTGCATGGGGCTTTATCAGCATCGCCGCACCCAAGCTCCCGCCAGCTAAACCAATCAACAGCGTCTTCGCCCGAGATCCGACAATTACAGCCTCAAAGAATAAAAGCAGTGACAATATGACTGTGAAAGAATACATGGTCTCTGGCATGAAAAAACTTCCAAAGACCGCGAAAGCTGACACCTGGAAAGTGAGCGCAGACATGAGCGCAGGAAAAGGTCGAACCTTTCCAAGCATCCACAAATACAACGCAAGAGTCGTCAAGAAGAAAAAGACTTGGTTAAGTACCTTCGCAAAAACGTAGAAAGAATCTCCGAAAAATTCGTTCAGCGAGTAGAGAGCAAAGAAGAGATCGTTAGGTAATGATGTACTAGACATTCCTAAGCGCGAATTCGACAAATACACATACTCGTCTTGAAGCACGGATGGAAGTACGTCCCTTAGCAAAAAGAAGGATATGGTGGACGTTACCCCAAACATGATGATTGCGCCGATCACATTTGAACTTCGCCATCGCGCATCGTCTATTTTCTGCATTGACATAGTTTACTAAGGTAGGCGCTTGCAATTCCGCCTCCGATGGCACAGCTCCTCCACAAACAACTAACTCCCCTGCCCGAAGGCAGGGGAGTTAGTGGTTATTGAACTACTTGGCTACTTGGACCTAAGTAGTCGGATGACTACTTGGTTAGTAGTGGGATGGTTGCAACTAGTACGCGATCGATGTAGATACGTACTGAGATGTCAACGCCTGCTCCTACGAACTCAACCGCACGGAAGAGGTCGTTAGTTGCAGCTGGAACGCTAGGTACTACTACCCAGTCGTTTCCAACCTTGGCGCTCATTCTTGAACCTTCATAGCCCTTTGCATAAAGTGCTACGTAGCCCTTGAATGAACCAGCGTTTACCTTCTGGTCTGAAGATGCTGGAGCCGATGTCAAGAAGTCAATTTCTGCCTCTACAACATTGGTCCATGATGACTCATCCCACGATGTTGTTGCGACATCAGTCGCTACAGCAGACGAGATTGACTCAGTATCGATGTTTGAATCACCATTGTGGTCAACAGACGCCAATGAGATTTCAACGGCACTTAGCCCATCAACATCCTTTATAGAACGGAGGTAAGCAACTGCCTCTCCATCCCTGTTGGTTGTCTTGGTAACAGACGCTACACCGTTGAACTCAGCCCCGCCGAACCCGTCGAACTTCACGACAGCGCCATCAACTGGGTTTCCGAAGACGTCGGTAACACTGGCTGTAACAGCGTAAGTCGTGTTGACTAGAACGGTACTTGGTAGGTCAACTTCGAACTTCAAGTTTCCTCGGTTCAACGCGTCTGTGACAGATCCTGTGACGTCAGACGGCAAGTCTGAAGTGATTAACAAGGTGTCACTGAAAGTTCCCGAAGAAGCAGTCACGGTTATACCCGCAGCTGACTTAACGTTCACCCAAACCTCAGTGGTGAAAGCGCCAGAAGCGTCAGTAACAAGAGCGACTGTACCGATAGAGAAGATGGTGCCAGTCAAGAACTGGACCCCATCAGCCGATACTGAGACTGGAGCACCCGGAATTCCGGCACCATTAGCATCGACAACTGTTCCAGTTACTGTTTTGGAATTGGATGAAGAGGTAGGACCAACTTTATCCTTCTTGCCAGTAATGAAATCGTTGTACTCAACTAGAGCTCCAGTGATTTTGTCTGTTGACAAAAGCACTGCGGTAGCAGCTGTTGGAGCGTAGAGAGTGATGTTTACCGTTCGCCCAGAGACAAAGGAAGTTGCCAAAGGAGTTGTTGACACTCCGGTGTACAGCTTCGCAGTCAAAACCTCAGACTCGCCGGCACCTAGCCAGTTTGTAAAGGTGAACGAGACCGAACCATCGATAACCTGAGCGTACTTCTTCAAGTCGTCACTGTTCGGCGCCTTTAGCTCAACACTGTAAACAAGCCCGGTAGCAGACTTGCTAACTGACTCTCCAAATGCATCCTCAACTGAGAAGGTTAGGACAGGCTCTGCAGCGGAAACTACTGCGTTATCGACTTTAAAATCGCTAGCAGATGTTGAAGCGTAGGTGTTGGTAACCAGAATCGGTGCTGTGAAAGCACCGTTAGCAGTTCCATCTGCCACAAAGAATTCAACAGTATAGGCAGTGTCCAGAGCTGCAAGTTTTGCAGTTACTGTGACACTGAAAGTACCGTCGGCTCCAGTTAGTCCACTTACGTAAACAGCCTCGTTAGCCTGATCAACCTTTGTGTTCGATCCGGAAACAGAGAATTCCTCACCTGTTGGAAGGAAAGAAGTCGCGGCTACCTTCGCCACTACGGGGATGTTTGCCTTTTCAACATCTGTTGAAGTAGCTTGAGCCTGTACCGTGTAGGTCACGGCATTGACCCCTACTCGTAGTTTCGTTGTAGTAGTTGTGGCCTCGTCAACACCGTCAACTGGACCGACTGTGATATCTCCGGCATTAACTGAGGAGTCGATTGTCTGAGAAACTACAGTGAACTGAGGTGTGTTGTATACCGCAGCAGTGTTGGAGTCAGAATCCTGGTCCGCGTGCTGGAATGCCAAGTTGAACTTGTCTCCTGCGTCGAATTCCTTACCTGACCAGACATACATCAAGAGAGCCTGATTGTAGTCCGCTGACTTACCATTAGACGCTGCGAGTAACTCGAGGTCGCCAATGTTAGTAAGGTTGGTGGCGGAACCAGTGCCAAATGTCTTGACGTCAATAGCTGTCTGCGCAGCAGAGAAAGCGGTTCCGTCATCTACGCCCGCGACTCCAACAGTGAAGTCTGCTAGGTCAATTTGCGCGTAGTTCATGGAAACATTGAACTTCACAGATGCTGCCAAGCCGCCCGTGAGGCCAGCAGTGTCATCCATCAAGTAATCCTGACGGGTTACGGTGCTAGTTGAAGCCACTGCAATACCTGCCGCAGCGTTGCCAGATGAACCAGTAGCAGTCATCCTTTGAATCGAACCAACGACTGAAACGTTTGCTGGATCGTACCAAGTGATTCTTTCGACAGCAGATGCATAGGTTGCTTCGATGTCAGTTGTGTCAGAATTTGTATCAATCCAAGCCTGTACAGTGACCGAAGCATTTCCGTCATTCAGTCCAGCAGTGCTGTACTGAGTTTCTACCGCTCCACCGTCAAGGATGAGGTCGCGAATCTCAGTGTCTGTCAAGACCTTGGATACACCAGTGGTTGCAGCGGAGTCGGCCACTACCTGGAACGTTGGAGTTAAGTCTCCAGCGAAGGCCATGTCGCTAAT
>Ga0075110_1001036_pt1 | contig 12324 bp, 17 predicted proteins | sample AntAceMetag02UK8_FD_69799 | JGI IMG/M metagenome (GOLD analysis project Ga0075110, IMG submission 69799) | Saline lake microbial communities from Ace Lake, Antarctica - Antarctic Ace Lake Metagenome 02UK8 | ecosystem: Environmental > Aquatic > Non-marine Saline and Alkaline > Saline | place... | reverse complement strand
ATAATTTAGATGGCCGGATTCTTTGGGGACGTCTTAAAAGGCTTTCTCGGTAGCGATTATCTTAAAGATTATAAACATGCCAGCAAGACATTTAGGTCCGCTGGCTTCGAACTTGCTCCACGATTTAAGTTTCTATTCCATGTGCATTTCAACTTAAATGTTACGGAGCTCCCAGGATTGAGGACAGCATTTGGTGCTCAAGACCAAAGTAATCTAAGTGTACTAGTTAAAAACATAACGTTACCAAACTACTCATTGGACGTAGACGAATTCAATCAATATAACAGAAAACGTTTAGTCCATTCAAAAATCAATTACGAACCTGTAACTGTAGAATTCCACGATGATGGAGCAGATCTTGTTCGTAACCTATGGTTTAAATACTTCAGTTATTATTATAAAGATCCAAGCCAACCATATGGTACTGCTGAAGGCAGTGCGGCAGGTGTTAATAATGCTCCGGTAGGACAAAGTAATTATAATACCAGAGACATTTACGCTCAGAATAGAGCAGGTAATGATTGGGGATATTCAGCAGAAGATAATACTGGTAGCGGAACAAAACCCTCATTCTTTAAGGATATCACAGTCTACGGATTCAATCAACATGACTATGTGTCGTATACATTAATCAATCCACAAATTACAGAAATGCGTCATGATCAATATGATTATAGCCAAGGTGGTGAACCAATGGCTAATACTATGACGATCAAGTACGAAACAGTTAAGTATGGTGCCGGAGCTCTTAACGGGCAAACAGGCGCACCGATACCTGGATTTGCAGACCCAGCACACTACGACAAAGAACCAAGTGCATTAAGCCAACCTGGATCAAACTCATCAATACTAGGAAATGGCGGATTATTAGATGCAGGAGTCGGTGTATTTGAAGATTTATCAAGTGGCGACATTTTAGGTGCCGCTAAAAAAGTAGGCAGAGTATACAACATCTTTGACAAAGGAGATGTAAGTATGGAAGGAGCAAAAGAAGAAGTGTTATCAGTTATATTACGTGAAGGGCTACCAACAGTAGCATCAGGTGATTTTAGTTTTGCTACTCCTCCTACTGCCAAAGGCATTAAAGGTAGCCCGACATCAACAGCTACACCAGACAGTACAGTAACAACATCTAGTCTCATTTCTAGTAATGGAAGAAACGTCGGCACCACAACTATAGTTCGATGATTTCCTACCTAGGCCTCAATAAGGTTAAATACTAGCATGGCAACAGTAAACATTACAAAAGACAACTTAGACTCTACAGTCAAAATATTTGACACATTCTATAATACAGAAATAGTCATAAATGCTAACGACTTTGATAGAGTCCGTTCATTTTTTATTTTACACAGTGACGATACAGCAATCGCTGATGACTTTACAGCCGCATTCTTTAAGATACAACAAAATTATAACACAACCGTAGATGCTCTATTAGAAAAATTCGAAGGACTAGGGGATCCATTAGCAATAGATGAAACAGTTGCTTACTACCTAAACGGCCTTAGATCAAAATCAACATTACTCGGTGTTAGCGTATTACAGCAACCTAACTTATATGCGGCCCGTAATGTTAGCAAATAATGGCTAGCAGATTCGCAAACGGCCTTTACTCAATAATGAACCCTGACAAGTATGTAGGTAAAAAAGCACCTAGATACAGATCAAGTTGGGAACACGCATTTATGCAATTCTGTGACAAGCACACTAGTGTAGTCAAATGGGCTAGTGAAAGTGTGCGTATACCTTACAAACACCCACTAACTGGAAAACAAACACATTACGTACCTGACTTTTTAGTCCAGTATCAAGACAAACGGGGTAAATTAGTAACAGAGCTGGTAGAAATTAAACCTAAGAAACAAAGTATAATTGAAAGTAAAAATGCCAACAGGGCAACCAGAGAAACTGTAGCAATTAATCATGCTAAATGGGATCAGGCTATGAGATGGTGTAAAGCAAACGGCATTACATTCAGAGTAGTTACTGAAGACGATATATTTAGAAGCGGAAGTAGATAATGACTAAAAAATTAGAAGACCTTTTTGATCTAGCACCGTCAGATACAGACACTGCAGATGTCAATGAGCCATTACCACAGGCTACTGCTGTCTTACCCGCAGAGACATTAGCAAATATTGATAAAATAGAAACAGCTCTTCCAGCAGTTAAAGGATTAGAGGCTAGCGATCAAGAAATGGACGAGTTAGGAGAACTAGCTAAAAGCTCGTATAAAGACCTAATGGATCTAGGTATGAATGTAGACAGTCGATTTGCTAGTGAAATATTTGGAGTAGCTAGTAACATGTTAAATCATGCTATTTCTGCAAAAACTGCCAAAATAAACAAAAAATTAAAGATGATTGATTTGCAATTAAAGAAAGCAAGTTTAGATCAAAAGAAATTAGTAGATAACGCTGGTAACGAACCTATGGAAAGTGGACAAGGTTATGTATTAGATCGTAACGAACTGCTTAAAGAACTATTAAAAAATAAAGACACAAAAGAATAAAGTAGCATAAATATACGCATAGTTAGGGGAAATAACAATGAAAACATTTACAGAATATTTAACAGAGTCTAAGCAAACTTACTCATATCGAGTTAAAGTAGCTGGTGGCTGTGAGAAGGATTGTCTTAAAGCACTAGAAGACAAATTATCAAAATACGATTTAATTACAATGTCCGATCCAAAGACAACACCAGTAATGGAAGATCCGTTGGACTTTCCAGGTGTTAAGAATATGGACGTTTGTATTTTTGAAATTGAATTAGACTATCCAGCAAGTGCAGATGAACTATATGAAATGCTTGAAGCTTGCACAGAAAAACCCAAATCACAAATTAAAGTAGTTTCAAAACACTTTGCTGATTCCTGGGATGAAAATGAAGGACAGGACGCTGAAGAAGCTCCAATACTTGAAAAAGAGTATGACGAACAAAGCAAAGCAGAAAAGGATGCTAGTGAACTATACGCAGATCCAAGCAAAGCAGTTCCTACAGAAACAAGAGAATATGAGATAGCAGGAGGCAAAACCCCTAAAGCGCCTACTACTAATGATCTACCAATTGGCAACAAGAGTGCTATGGGTAGTACAAAAAATAAATTACCAGACGTTAAATCGTCTGCAAGATAAGAGGATACTACTATGGACATGTATAACGTACTAGATACACTTAAGAAAATTGAAAATCCAACAGATGACCAGAAAGCGGCAATTACGTCAGCTGAAACAACAACTCCAACACCAGCTCCAGTGGCACAAGGAGTAACTGAAGTTAGCACTACAGGTAATAACCTTTATGCACAATACGGAAAAGATGCACATGCTGATTTAATTAGACTTGCTGAAGTTCCTGTAATAACGGTACAAAGTGATATACCAGTTGCTGAATCAACTGAAGTAACTGAAGCACAAAGCCCGGCACAGAAAGCGGCATTTCAAAAAATGCTAGATGCTAAAAAAGGCAAGACAGCAGATAAAGATGAAGACAACAAAGAAGAAGTAGAAGAGTCAATCGAAGAAGAAATCATTGAAGAAGCATATGATCCTGAGCATGTTAAAAGTATAGTTGACAGGCATGAAAAAGAAGGTCATAAAGTTGAAATGGATCGTCCAGAAGAAGACGCACAAGGTTTCACAGTTACATTTAACGATGGTAAACGCAGACACTACAAATATACTAATACAGGTACAAAAGTTGATAGTTTAGAGCCAACAGATCCATTAGTAGATCCAAATGCCCCTAAAAGAGGTCGTGGTCGTCCTACAAAAGAAGGTGAAGAAGTAGAAGAAGGAGATAACATTTATCATCCTTGTACTAAATCATTTACACACGAACGATTTGGTGAAGGTACTGTAATACACGGTGAACATACACTAGCTGAAGACGGTACAGTTACACACTACGATGCAGAATTTGTTAAAGAAGACGGTACTAGGTATGTTGTTAAAAACATTCCAGTTGCTAATATGAAAGGTTCTGTACAAGTTGAACACAGCCATCCAGCTAAGAAAAAGAAAATGGAAGGCACTGAAGAACAACCAGCAGTGCTTGACACAGCATTTATTAAAATGGAATCAGCAGAAACAGATCCGTTAACAGCAATGTTTGAAGCAAAACTAAATGAGTCAGTAGAAACAGAAGAAGTTGCTGAAAGTTTACAAGTTGTACAAAGCATTAGCGATGATGATCAAGAAACAGTAAGTGTAAATGCAGTCGGTAAACATACTGATATGCTTAAACAGTTATTAAACTTGTCAGGACAACGTTCTGATGGTTATGATGATTATCAAGGTCAAGAACAAGAAGTACCTGTTGAAGAAGAAAGAGACATTCAGCATGCTAATACACCGCACGAACAAGTAACTGATGTTGATACACAGTTAAACAAAATGGCAGGTGGCTTAAACGGCCCTAAACCAAAGTCAGCGGCTAAGTCAAACAGTAATGCGTTGTACAACGAATCAATTACTGATGAAAAAATGATGGAATTATACAAGGCCTATAAAGGTAGTGAATAATGAAATCATTAGACGAGTATCTTAAGGAAACTGCTAGACGGCAAGTAAATCCAGTAACAGGCGACCAGGTTGATTTTATTATCAACCAAGATACTGTCATTGAGTCCTTAGTTCTCGAACACGACGATAAAAGCATCACCCTCCACTTAGACGAAGAATGTCAAACAATGTTAGAACATTGTGGCTGTGAATTTACAGGCGTAAAATTCTTTGATGTGTTTGATGAAGCAGAATACAAAGGTCGTGAAGTTAAATTAAATGATCCAATTCGTACTTCAGAAAATCCTAAGAAAAAATTCAAAGTATATGTTAAAGACCCTAAAACAAAGAATGTAAAAATTATTCGTTTTGGTGATCCAAACTTATCTATTAAAAGAGATGATCCTAAAAGACGTAAGAGCTTTCGGGCCAGACACGGTTGCGACACACCTAAAGGTAAAGACAAGACTACTGCTCGTCACTGGTCATGCTACCAATGGCGCAAAGGTGCTAAGGTAAACAACTAATGCGTGCTAACGAATTTTTAACAGAAAAGAAACGTGGCAAAATAGATAGCCGTCATAAACAAGCAACTCCGGGTGCTTACACCAATGATGCTGATAGATATTATGGATTATATCGTATGAGTATGTTTATGGCACGTGCACCAGGCAATGATGACAATATAGATACAGATTCGGTTGCGAATCAGGCATACATTGGTGCATACACTGATGTAGATAAACAGAAAATAGATGCGGCACACAAAGCATTAGGTATAAAAACAAAAACACAAGCCAGAGGACCTAGCGAAGAGATGCCTGACACAAACACACAGTCACCAATAACCGGTGCTAAGTGGCAAAGGAAGAAATAATGGATAATTGTCGATCATGTGGATGTGGTTGCCATTGTGGACAGAGCTGTACAGATTGTTGGGAATGTCCAGACTGTGCATGTCAAGACTGCGAACCAAAAGTACAACTAGATGATGAGGGATTTCCTTATCCAACAGCGGATGATTAATTATGTATGAATATGCAGTAACAATTAAAAGAGTAGTAGACGGCGACACAGTTGACGTAGATATTGATCTAGGCTTTGGTGTAGTAATGGTTAAAGAGAGAGTACGCATTATGGGAATTGACACTCCAGAATCAAGAACAAGAGATCTAGTAGAAAAGAAATTTGGGCTTGCCGCAAAAGCAAAACTAAAAGAAATACTAGGTAAAACTGCAATTCTTAAATGTCTAAAGTATGACGCTAAAGGAAAGTTTGGCCGTATCTTAGGTGACTTTAGTACTGAAGATGGACGCATGGTTACTGACATTTTAATAGAAACAGGACACGCTGTTGCTTACTTCGGTGGATCAAAAGACGAAATACAAGAAAAGCACCTAGTCAACAGAGAAAAACTACTACGTGAAGGCGTAGTAACACTTTAAGGTAAAATAATATTATGGCACTTACACTATCAACTTCTGCTCCAGATCAATCAGCTTTGGTTAGACCAACTGACCAATATGATCCAAATGGGATTGCACATGCTACAAATGTTGGCACACCAGCTGATACTAAAGCAGATAGAGCAACAGCTAAATTAGCATACGCTAAGTTTGTTCAGGACGTTAAATTTGCAACAGCAGTCGGTGACAGTGCTGGCCCTACTGAGTTCCCTGTATCAGGGTCTGGAATTGCATACGCTGACGACTAATCCTTAGTAATACGCCTCGGACGGTATTGAGTCCAACCAAACTATACAACGTTACTACGAAGCTTAAAACCGCCCTTTTGACTGCCATATAATTAATTTATAGACTGTATTAACTGTGCATAATCATAATAAATTAACCCACCATCTATAATTACCAATAAGTAATTACAACAAATAATCATTAGGAAACACCCAATGTTTGACGCAATAAAATTAAAACTGTACTATGACCATGCCCTGAATACTATTAAAGATGAGGGCGAAGACACAGTTATTCAAGAAGTTACAGGTCAAGTAGTTGACAGCTTCATTGTTCCGTTAAAACTAAAAAAGACTGCTAAAATACTAGACATTGGTTCTGGTGTTGGTTATTTCAGTGATCATATGAAAGATTTAGGTTACACTGATATTACAAGTACTACCTGGACTGACGGTGATGCACTGGCATTAGAGAAAAAAGGACACAAGTATATCAGAACTGATATTAATTTTATTAAAGAACCTGATAGTTCTTATGATTTTATTTTTTGTCGTCACTCGCTAGAACACAGCCCGTTTCCTTATTTTGCTCTATTAGAATATAACAGACTGCTTAAAAAAGGCGGCAAGATGTACGTAGAAATGCCAGCCCCTAAAGGACCTAGAGGAGTAGAAACTTGGCCACAACACTATACTGTACTAGGAGAAGTTGCTCTACAAAGTTTAATAGCAAGAGCAGGGTTTAAAATAGAATGGTATCGTAATGCACAAATTGGTGTAACTAACAACGAAACTAAGAAAGTAGATCAAGAAACATATAACTGTATATTAGCAAATAAAATAGGCAACATCGAAGTTAAATAATAGTATGGATATTAATGATTTAAAAAGACTAGCAGGAGTTACTGATCAACACGGTAATTCAATGGGCGAAAACATAAGTCACACTGCATCTGAAAAATCAGCATATCAAAGTAAACATAATATACGCTCTGGGACCAACGAATGGTTTAAGTTGTGGTTTTCGCAACCTCATCTAACAGGCGAGAACCCAATGCCCAAGGACAAATAAATGGCGGCCAAGTCATTAGATGGCGTTCTTATTAAGAAAGCTCATAAGAAGTCTACATACACTCAAGAACAAATAAATGAATTTGCACAATGTGCTGACCCGGTTAACGGTGCAAAGTATTTTATGCAAAACTTTTTCCATATACAACACCCTACGCTAGGTGGTATACAATACCAACCGTTTGAATATCAGAGTCGCCTAATAGATGTGTACCACAACTATCGTTATTCAATATCAATGATGCCTAGGCAAACAGGTAAGTCAACTAGTGCCGCAGGTTATTTACTATGGTACGGTATGTTTGTTCCGGATTCAACAATACTGGTTGCCGCACACAAATATGCAGGTGCCCAAGAGATTATGCAACGTGTTAGGTATGCTTATGAAGCATGTCCAGATCATATCAGGGCTGGTGCTGTTAGTTACAACAAAGGTAGTATAGAGTTTGATAACGGCAGTCGTATAGTAGCACAAACAACAACAGAAAACACTGGTCGTGGTATGAGTATATCAATGTTGTATTGTTTAGACGGAGACACTACTATTCGTATTCGAAACAAACAAACGTCGGTCGAAGAAGATATTACATTAAAGGATTTATATATTAAACTTTATAGTCCTGATAAAATAATCAGGTGATGAATTTGCATTTGTATAAATACAGTATGAATAAACTAGAGCAATTTAAACGTAGAAATCAGAAAAGAAACTCGCAACTATATGCTGATTACTTAACAGAAAATATAGATTATATACTCTGTCCAGTAAGTAACGAGAGATTGAGTATGATAAAAACAACATACATTGAACGTGTACTAGCGATGACAGTAGCAGAATATGACAGATTGTTCCCTGGTATTAGAGGTGTAACGCCCGTCCGTCGCAAAAATATTAAAGATGGCTTAAAAGAAATAGATAAGTCTAGTGGATTAACGAAGCACCAATTGTCATGTGTTAAAGCAAAACAGACATTATCTACATTGGATTTAGACGGTGTATCAGGATACGACAAAAAAGGCAAAAAGACCCGTGCTACTCATATGAACAATATAGACCAATTTGGCAGAAATGGTTACCGACAACAAGCCGATGCACGATTAATAACGCTATTACCAAACGGCTTAACAGTTGAACAAAACGCACACATAAAACAGCGAAATACCTTAATAAAAAACAACAAGTCTGGCAGTGGTGGAGCAAGTAAATTGTCAAAAAGAGTATTATCTCCAATAATTGAATACCTAGATACTAACAGTATTCCTTATTATTTTGATAAGTCTGAGTACGGCATATTAGATAAAGACACTGGTAACTATTATTTTTGGGATTTAACAATACCAGATTTTTCCATAGCAATTGAATATCAATCAAATGCCTGGCACGCCGATCCAGGGCTAAGTGAAGAACTGTGGGAAACTTGGTGCCCACCAAAAGGTCAGAAGAAAACAGCTAACGAAGTACTAGTGTATGACTATAACAAAGCACGCTCACTATATAAGCATAGACAATTTAATACTTATTTTGTTTGGCAAAATACTCAAAAACAAGCAGTAAAGGAATTATTATGTTTGCTGAAAACACTGAATACGAAATATTAACGCCATCAGGTTGGCAAGATTTTCAAGGAGTAACAGTTGTTGACAATAAGTTAACTTTTAGAATTGTATTAAGAAATAACAATTCAATTGAAGCAACTGCTGGTCATTATTTTTTTAAAGATAATAAAAAAATAAAATTATCAGAACTCTGTATAGGCGACTATATAAACACGGTTTCCGGTGACGCTGAAATAGTTAAAATAGTAGAAATTAAGGTTACTTCAGTTTATGATATAGTTGAGGTTGCAGACAACCGGCATCGATTTATTGCAAATAACGAATTTATTACAAAAAATTGTGATGAATTTGCTTTTGTACGCCCAACTATTGCTCGTGAGTTTTGGACTTCGATATCACCTACATTAGCAACTGGTGGTAAAGCAATTATTACATCAACACCAAACTCAGATGAAGATCAATTTGCCTTGTTATGGAAAGGTGCTAACAAAACAGAAGATACACACGGTAACGAAACTAAACTTGGAATCAACGGATTTAAAGCATTTAGATCATATTGGAAAGAACATCCGGATAGAGATGACACGTGGGCAGATGAAGAACGTGCTAAACTAGGCGATGAACGTTTTAGACGAGAAATGGATTGTGAATTTATTATCAATGATGAAACACTGATAGCACCAATACATTTAATGGGATTAGAAGGCGAGGAACCCTCTGAAAGAACAGGACAAGTACGTTGGTTTGGTACTGTACACCCTGATCATTTATATGTAGTTTCCTGGGATCCAAGTTTGGGTACAGGTGGCGACTATGCGGCCATGGAAGTATTTGATGCTACAACAATGTCACAGATAGCTGAATGGAAACACAATAAAACTACAATCCCTGAACAAGTTAGAATCTTTGCTGAAATGATCAAAGTGTTAGAAGAGAAGGTTGGTGAACAAAACAATATCTATTACTCAGTAGAGAACAATACTATTGGAGAGGCCGCCCTAATATCTATTGCAGATTACGGAGAAGATAATATTAAAGGTGTGTTCTTAAGTGAAGACAAGAAAGCTGGAGTAGGTCGTCGATACCGTAAAGGATTTAACACAACAAATAAAAGCAAGTTGGCAGCCTGTAGTAAATTTAAAACTTTACTAGAACAAAATCGATTAACAGTTAAATCAAAACCGTTGATCAGTGAGCTTAAAAACTTTGTTGCAAGTGGTACTGGTTATGCGGCTAAACCTGGAGAACACGACGATTTAGTTATGGCTACAGTGCTAGCAGTCAGAATGCTACAACAAATACAGAATTACCACAAGAGTATTGGGGAGTCAATGACAGACCACAGCGACAACAAAATTGACCCGATGCCGTTTATAATGTTTTAAGATAAATACTGACATGATATCCACAGAAGACATTAACCAAAATTTATTCGATCTCTTAACTACTAAGAATTTTGAACTAGTAACCAGAGACAATAAAGGAAAAGAAACTGCAAATCCAAAAGAAGCAGAACTGTTTAGCTTTGACTACACTGTTGATGATACTAACTACGGTACTGTTGTAGTTACTATTACCGGCGACGGTAGTTTAGAAGTATTTTACGGTGACTCGCTTGGCAAAGGTATGGAGTTAGACCACAAATCTGAATGGTACGATTTCCTTTATCAACTAAGACATTTTGCCAGACGCAATATGTTAGGATTTGATTTAAAAAATATGAATAAACTAAAATATGCAATGCAGTCAAGAAGCCAAGTAGAAGAATCTAAATACTATGGTTACAAGAATACAAGTTATACTAAACCTACTAAAGAAGCAAAACTTAAAATAGTACACTCTAAACCAATCGACGAAGAAGCGGGTGATCAACGTTATAGAAATATAAAAGCTCTATATGTTGAAAATGCAGACGGAGAACGTTTTAAGTTACCCTTTACAAAATTGTTTGCTGGACGTGCAATGGCCCGCCACGTAAGCGAAGGTGGCTCACCACATGATCACTTTGGTCAATACATTTGTGAATTAGTATCTGATATTGGAGTACTAGCTAACTTTGTAAGAGCAAGTAGAGGAAAAGAGTTTACAGATGCAGGTACAAGTGTAATGGCAGAAGCAGGTGTTAGACATTATGCTGATCTTAAAAAGAAAGTAAAACGAATGATAGGCCGTAGAGGATATAAAGAACAATTTGATTCATTTGACCCTACACAAACAGAGGAACATGTTGAAATTACAGATCAATTACGTGACATGTTTACAGAAACATTACTAGATACTAGGATAGAAGAAGCTATTCCGGTACTAAATAGACTTGAATCAAGGAACTCAGTTATGAAAGAAATTACAGAATTTAACGATTGGGCAGAAGGTATTGCTACACCTGAGGACGCAACGTGTCCAGATTGTGTACAAGACCCATGTATATGTACTAACGATTTAGAAGAAGGATTTGATCCTGATGAATTTGACGGTGAAATTACTGTCGGTGACGGTGAAGAAGTTTATTATCATGCTGAAGTAGATAAAGAACAAAACACTGTACATGTAACTAAATGTTCAGATGAACAATATGCTGATGAATGTCAAGCAGATGCTGAAGCAGAGTGGGACGCAAGGGACAATGACGTACCGGCGTACGAAGGTGAAGAACTTGATGAAGGTGCAATGAAAGAACTACATTATGACTTGGAAAATGCCTCTGACGAAGAGTTTGAAGCAACATGGAAATCTAAAAAGTCAGATTGGCAAGAAGTTAAAACACCTGGACTAGCAAAAGACCCAAACAAACCAGCGTACATTAGCAAAATGAAAAAACATGATAAAAACGAGCGTCCAAGTGATTGGGCATCAGCAATGGCATCCGAGGATAAAGACATGGAAGTATATGAAGGCCCTACTAGAAAAGACTTTCAAATGGTAGCAGACTTACTAAAAGCAAATCCAGATCAAGCTAAGAAAAAAGAGTTAGCTAATCACCATGCTGATATGTTTGCTAAACAAAATCCACGTTTTGATAAAGAAAGATTCCTTAAAGCGGCTGGTATTGAAGAAGGTAATGACTTTACTGAAAAATTAGCTCAAGCAAGACAACGAGGTGAAGCAGAATTTGAAGTGGATGGTAAAACGTACAAAGTACAAGAAGATGAATTAAAAGCAATACTCAGGTTGGCTAGATAGTTCCTTAAAAAAGAACTGTAGAAGAGGAGCATACCGTATATAAGTTATGCTCTTTTTTTACGACTTTGGTAAAATATACCAACATAACTGTTGCAATGCTAAATAAAGTATCATATAATGTAACTGTTGTATGATTTATACACATTAAAAACTAAACATTATGGCACATTTAAGGAGAAATACATTATGGCATCTTTAGCAGATATTCGAGCTAAACTCACGCAAGCAGAAGCAAGAACTTCAAATAACTCACATGGTGGCGGTGATAACGCTATCTATCCACACTGGAATATCAATGAGGGCTCAACAGCTACT
>Ga0075110_1001034_pt1 | contig 12331 bp, 12 predicted proteins | sample AntAceMetag02UK8_FD_69799 | JGI IMG/M metagenome (GOLD analysis project Ga0075110, IMG submission 69799) | Saline lake microbial communities from Ace Lake, Antarctica - Antarctic Ace Lake Metagenome 02UK8 | ecosystem: Environmental > Aquatic > Non-marine Saline and Alkaline > Saline | place... | reverse complement strand
ATACATGTAATATTCTATTCAGTATGTATTTTAAATCTAGATTATTAATCCTAATTAAAAATAAAGTAAAATATAAACTTAATAAATTGTATTATAAATAAATTGCCTTATTAATAAGTTGGTTTGGATTTATTAAAAGTCACCTTGTTGATTATTTAGTAAAAAAAAAGCATGCGATAACTTAATATTAGGAAAAATAGATAGCATTTCTGGGTATATAAAAAATAAAAATAATAAAATTTATGACAAATAATTTTAAAATTATTACTGGTGTAAAAGGTTATGTAGGATCAGAATTTAAAAATTATTTAGAAAAAAAAAATATTAGAGTAATAGGCATAGACAAAAAAAAATTACCTAAAGAAAATAAGAACGCTTACTATAATTTAGATTTAAAAAATAAAAAAAAAATCAATAAGTTTTTAAAAAAAAAATCATTATCAACTATTTATCATTTTGGAACTCACTCCGCTCTTGCATACAAACATAATTTTGAACAAAGTTTTACGGAAGATTGGCTGTCCTTATCCAATTTAATCTCATCTCTTAATAAAAATACAAGACTAGTTTATTTAAGTTCTTCTTATGTGTATAGTGGTATTGGTAATAAGATTGGTTGTGAAAATTCTTTATTAGATCCCGTTCATAATTTTGGATTTGCTAAAAAATTTTTTGAAGATTATATTTTGAAGTTGCATTCCAACTCAGTAATATTTAGACTATCATCTGTATTTGGCTTTGGAAAAGCATTGCATCCTAATGCAATTTATAATTTGATAAAAGAATGCAAAGATAATAGGTTAATTTGTATTTGGGGGAAGGGAAATAGAAAAATGCAATACATATACATGGAAGATGTACTATATTATTTATTTAAGGCTGAAAAAATAAAGCCAGGAATTTATAATTTGGCCGGTAATGAATATTTAAAGTTATCTTTTGTAGGAAAAAAAATATCAACATTTTTTAAATCAAAAATTATTTTTGATAAAGAAAAAAAAGAAGAAGAAACATTATGCTATATGGATAATACAAAACTTAAAAAGGCTGCAGGAGACTTAATAACTCCTTTTTCAAAATCATTCAGTACTTACTTAAATAGGCTAAATTAAAGTATGAAGATTAAACTTTCGTCATATGGTCAGTACATGAATAGAATTAAAAAAGAAAAAATTCCATGTTATGAAACTAGTGTAGGCAGTTTGGAAAAAAAATACTTAAATAAAGTAATCAACAGTGGGTGGTTATCTGAAAAAAATTATACAAAAAAATTTGAAAAATATATAGCAAGATTTTCTGAAAGAAAATTTTCTCTTACATTTACTAATGCAACTACAGCATTAATTGTTGGCATGAAATCATTGGGAATCAAAAAAGGAGACGATGTAATCGTTCCATCATTTACACACTCAGCAGATCCTAACTCAATTTTTGCAACAGGGGCCAAACCAATCTTTGCTGAAGTTTCTGCAGAATCGATGTGTCTGAGTTTGGATTCTATAAAAAAAGCAAAAACAAAAAAAACAAAAGCAATACTCTATGTTGCTGCATACGGAAACTGTGATGAATTAGGAGAAATTGAAAAATATGCAAAAGCAAATAAAATTTTTCTAATAATTGATGCTGCAGCAGCTTTAGGATCCATATACAAGGGGAGGCATATTGGTTCATTTGGAATTTTTGCAGTACATTCCTTTTTTGCTGACAAGACTATCACAACTGGAGAAGGTGGCATGCTTCTTACCGATAGCAACAAACTTTTAGCAAAATGTAATCTTTATAAACATGACGGTAGAAAAGAAAGAGGTTTCGATAAAATAGAAATAGCTGGTTTGAATTGTCGATTTACAGAACTGCAAGCAGCCGTTGGTTTTGCACAGACTAAGAAATTAAATTTTTTTATTAAAAAAAAAAAGAAAATTTATAAGTTTTATTCAAAAGAAATTAAAAATATAAAAAATATAGAGATATTTAAATATAACAAGTACTGCAATGCTGTTCCCCATAGAATAGTCATTTTTGTTAAAAAAAATTCTAAAAGATTATTAAAATATTTGAACAATAATGGTATTGGTGTAAGAACGCTTTTTGTACCAATGCATAGTCAGCCAGCTTATAATACAAAAAAAAACTTTATAAACTCTAAAAAACTATTTGAAACAGGAATTTGCCTACCCTCTTCGCCTAAATTAACAGAGCAAAAAATTTTATTCATTTGCAGTAAAATAAAATATTTTTGTGAAAAAAAATAAAAAAATTATTGTACCTGCTACTAGCCCATTTTTTTCAAAAAATGATATTAATTTTATTGGTAAAAATTTCAAATTAATTTTGAATGGAAAGTCATTTTTAAGTATGGGAAAATATTCACTTGAATTTGAAAAGCAATATGCAAAATTTATAGGAACAAAATACGCAGTAGCTTGCAATAGTGGAACTTCAGCTTTGGAAATTATATGCAGATCATTAAGAATAGAAAAAAAAGAAGTGATTGTGCCTTCGAATACTTTTATAGCTTCAGTTAACGCAATTTTAAATGCAGGTTGTAAGCCGGTTTTTGCAGATTGTGGAGAAGATATGTGTTTGAATTATGAGAGTATAAAAAATAAAATAACTAACAATACGAAGGCAGTAATGATTGTCCATATTGGAGGAATAGTAAGCAAAGATATTTTAAAAATTAAAAACCTTTGCAAACAGAGAAGATTATATCTTATAGAGGATGCAGCCCAAGCACACGGCACAAGTTTTAATGGCATTAAAGCAGGAGCGTTTGGAGTTGCTGCTGGATTCAGTTTTTTTTCTACAAAAGTGTTAACTACTGGTGAAGGAGGAATGATAACAACAAATAGTTTGGCACTAGTAAAAAAAATGAAATCTATTAGAGAGTTTGGAAAGAAAAAAAAAGGAATTTTTACAAATTTTCATACACAAATAGGGTATAATTGGAGAATGCAAGAAGTTAATGCGTTGATGGGTATTGCCCAGCTAAAAAATATTAAAAAGTTTATAAAAGGTAGGCAGAAAATTGCAAAATTTTATGATAACCAACTTTCTGAGTTAAGTGATATAAAAATAATTTCTCATAATCATAAAAATGAATATAATTATTTTAAATATATTGTTGTTTTAAATAAGTTTTCTAGAATAAAATTTCACAAACATTTATTAAGTAATGGAGTGCAGCCTAGCGGGTATGTATATGAATTACCACTTCATAAACAGCCTGTTTTTAGAAATTACAAAAATTTAAAATTACCAAATACAGAGTTTTATTGTTCAAAACATGTTTGTTTGCCAATTTTTTATGGGATGACTACAAAACAAGCAAAGCACGTTGTGGAAGTTGTTAAAAAAATTTTAAAAAAATAATGAATTATTTTATAACAGGTGGAGCTGGTTTTGTTGGAAGTCATTTTGTAGATCGCTTACTCGCAAAAAAAAAAAGAGTTATAGTTTATGATAACTTAATTCTTGGAAAAAAAGAATATTTTCAACAACACTTAAAAAATAAAAACTTTAAATTTATAAAAGGCGACATTTTAGACTTTAGGAAATTAAAACAGGCGATGAAGTCTATTGATGTAGTTGTTCATTTGGCAGCAAATTCTGATATAACAAAAAGTTCTCAGAATACAGATTTGGATTTAAAAAATGGGACTATTGGAACTTATAATGTTCTAGAGTCTATGAGAAAAAATAAAATAAAAAAAATTATTTTTACTTCAAGTAATGTTGTGTACGGAGAGGTAAAAAAATTGCCAATCAAAGAGAATTCTGGCCCACTTTTTCCAATTTCACTTTATGGAGCAAGTAAGTTAGCTTCAGAAGCTCTTATTTCTGCCTATTGTCATAATTTTAATTTTCAGTCCTGGATTTTTAGATTTGCAAATGTAGTTGGAGCACGGGCAACGCATGGCGTAGTATTGGATTTTTTTAACAAATTAAAAAAAAATAAAAAGCAGCTATTGGTTTTAGGAGATGGAAATCAACAAAAGCCATATATACTAGTCGATGATATAATCTCAGGGATTTTTTTTGCATTTAAGCATGCAAAAAAACAAGTTAATTATTTTAATCTAGGTACAAAAGGATTTACAAAAGTAAAAAAAATTGCAAGAGAAGTTCTGAAATACTTGGGACTAAAAAAAGTAAATATTGTGTATACAGGTGGCAAAAGAGGATGGCCAGGAGATGTTACAAAAGTAAAACTTGATAATTCTAAGATTAAAAAACTTGGTTATAAGTTTCATAAATCAAATTCAGACGATGCCTTTATTTCAGGATTAAAAGATTCTTTGGATTGGCTTAAAAAATACAAATCCTAGGTCTGATGCGATCTAAAAAAATTATTTTGTGTTTTGTGCCATATTATTTACCAGGATTTAAATCTGGTGGTGTTGCTCGTAGTGTAAAAAATTTTGTAGAAAACTTCGGCGATGAATTTAATATTAAAATCATATGCAATGATAGAGATATTAATTCTATAAATTCATATAAAAAGGTTAGAATTGATCAATGGAACAAAGTGGGAAAGGCACAAGTATTTTATGCATCAAAAAAAACTATTAGTTTTTTTGGCTTAATTAATTTTCTTAAAATAAATAGTTTTGATATAGTGCTTCTTAATAGTTTTTTTTCACCGGGATTTACTGTTTTACCATTAATTCTTAGATTATTTGGTTTTTTCAAAAACAAGAAATGTATAATTAGTACTAGAGGTGAACTGACACAAGGAGCTTTAAGAATTAAAAAATTAAAGAAATTTTTTTTTATAATATTATTAAAAAAAATTTTATATTTTGAATTATATTGGCAAGTTTCTAGTAAATATGAATTATTAGATATAAAAAAAAACATTGGAAATATAGCTAAAAATAAATACATTTTCACAGATTTTATATCGGAGAATTCTTTATTACATGATAATTTAAAGAGATCAAAAAACAAAAAATTAAGAATTATTTTTTTATCAAGAATCAGTCCCATAAAAAACTTACATTTTTTAATTAACGTACTTTCTAGTATTACAAAACCTCTTGATTTTTCTATTTATGGTAATAAAGAAGATTTTAATTATTGGATACATTGCAAAAAACTTTGTGCAAAATTACCATCAAATATAAATATTTTTTTTGGTAAAGAAATTAATTATAAAAAAGTTTGTGAATTCTTTAAAAGAAATGATCTCTTTGTCTTTCCATCAAAAGGTGAAAATTTTGGGCATGTTGTGGCAGAGTCTTTGTCAGTTGGCACATGCGTTATTGTTAGTGACAAAACTCCATGGAAGACTAAATTTCCGGCTATTAAAGCTATAAGTTTAAAGAAAAAATTATGGATTTCAGAAATTAACAAATGGATGAATTTAAAAAATAAAGATTTTGAAAAAAGAAGATATTTAGCTATTAAACAATTTTTAATTATAAAAAAACAAAATTTAAGAATTAAAAAAAAATTAAAAAATTTAATTTATGATCTAATTCCAAATGAAATATAATACCTTATAAAATATATTGTTAAAATAAATTAAAATATTATTATCAATAAAATTTAATTATTTATAGAATTTTAATGTGTTCTCAACGACTCACCTTGTAGTAGCTGATCATAATTAATTAATTTTGGAAAAGGTAAAATACTTTTTGATAATATAACTGCTTTTACAGATCGATCTTTATATAATTTTATGAAATAAATTTTATAAGATTTAAATCTCTGATTATTTTTAATAATTTTATTTATTTCATCTAAAAAATGATGTGATTTCCAGTTTTCAATAAAAATTATATGATTTTTTGATGATTTGAGAATATTATGCAAAGCATAATTAAATCGATTTTTTGTTTCAGAAATATGCATTAATACAGCTTGAGTATAGATTAAATCTGCATTTTGAATTTTATAATTTCTTTTTGTAATATCTTTAATTTTTAAAGAGACTTTAAGATTTGGATGTCTTTTTTTAAGTGTTTTGATTTGTTTACTTGATCTATCAATTCCAAATAGTCTGAATTTTTTATTCAATTTACTAAGATTTGCTAAATGATCTCCACCTCCACAACCAACTTCAAGAATACTTTTTGGGCTTAGCTTTAAAACTGTTTCATAAAGTAATTTATGATTTGGATGAAGATCTTGAACATTTTTTTTTTAATAATTTTATTTTTTTTTACAATAAAATTATCTTTTATTATTAAACTAAAGTTTTTTCCCCCATCTATAAGTTCTTGTTTATAGAAAACATGATATCTATTCCAATCAAAGTCATCATTTAGTTTTGGTTTATAAAATAACTTATTAACTAAATGCAAATAAACTAATTTTAATGATACTTGTCCTTTAATAAGAGAGTGAACTATTTTAAGTAATAATTCACTGTAAATAAATATCTTATTTAATAATTTTTCATTATGCCTACTATTATTTTTTTTCATAAAATTTAATTCTAATTATTAACGACAAAAGTATAAATGCCACATCCATATTTTAAATTTTCAGGACAATCTTCAATTCTTATTTTAGAATATAATTGGTTTTTATCATCAATATAATCAAAACGTTTAAGCTTAATTTTTTCAGAAATATTTTTAAATGAAAAAATAGACTTAGGATGAAATACCCTGTGTGCATTAAAATGTATTTCATCTTTTGCACCTATTGGAAAACTCAAGTATAAAAGACCATTTGGCTCTATTAATTTGATCATATTTTCAAGCCCTTTTTTATGACCATCTACATCAATCAGATCGCCATATCTACCTAAACCAAAATGTTCAATTGCATGCAAACAAGACAAAGAGTCTGTAAGACCCATATCCTTTGGTTCTTCCATTATATCTAGCTTAGTAAATTTGATATTATGATGATAATTATTTGACAGATTTCTTATATCCAATACTTCTATTTCTCTAAATGAGGCAACATGTGCTACAAATCCATCAATTCTTGAACCAACATCAATATGTCTCCTAGGTTTATTTTGAAATATAGATTGAGCAACTAATAAATCTTGGTGAAAATAGTGTCCTTTATTATTGCCTGCACTGTCATGGTAATCACTGAGGATCATATAATTGTGAGTTATGGCACCATTATTTTTAAGCCATCTTTTTTTATTTTTTATGAATCGGGGATAATATCTTAAATCTAATAGGATTTTTAAGTCAAAACCAAAAATCAAAAATTTTTTATGAATATATCTTAATAAATCAATCAATAGTTTTTTCTATTTACTACTTTTCATAGATTAAAAAAATTTTTTTTGTTAAATTATTTTTTATATATATCATATAATTTTATTTTCATAAAAAATAAATGTCTAATTCTTTAAAATAAAGCAACTATAAAGTTTAAATTAATAGTGAATAATTGATTAAAAACTATATAAATAAATTTTATTATATTAGAAAAACATTACTTAATATGTTTTTAGAAAAAAATTGAACAATTTTTAAATTAAAAAGTTATAAATGTATATAATAGGTCTAAACGCGTTTCATGGAGATTCTTCAGCGTGTATCTTAAAAAATGGAGTTTTAATTGCTGCTGCTGAAGAAGAACGTTTTCGTCGTATTAAGCATTGGGCAGGTTTTCCATCAGAAGCAATAAAATGGTGCTTATCAGAAGCAGGTATAAATTTAGAAAATGTTGAGCATATAGCAGTTAACCAAGATCCAAAAGCAAACTTTGGTAAAAAAATGATTCATATAATTAAAAATCCTCCAAAATTAAATATGATTTTAGATCGTTTTCGGAACAAACTAGAAAGAAATAGTTTAAAAGATAATTTTAAAAAAGAATTCCCAGACTGCTTATTTCAAGGGTTAATTCACAATGTTGAACACCATACTGCACATCTTTCCTCTGCTTTTCATGTTAGTCCATTTAATGAAGCTGTTGTGCTATCTGTCGATGGCTTTGGTGACTTTGCTAGCACAGCCTGGGGTGTTGGACGTGGTATAGAAATTGATTTGAAAGATCGTGTTTATTTTCCTCACTCTTTAGGTATTTACTACATGGCACTTACCCAATTTATTGGTTTTCAAAATTGGGGTGACGAATATAAAGTGATGGGCTTAGCACCTTATGGCAAACCTACTTATTTAAATCAAATACGCCAAATTATTTCATTAAAGCCAAATGGTAAATTTGAGTTAAATCTTGATTATTTTTGTCATCATAAAGAAAAAACTGAATATGTTTGGAAAAATGATGGCCCTTTAGTTAAATCTCTATTTACTGAAAAGTTCAAAAAACTTTTAGGTCCACCTCGCAAACCAGGTGAAGAATTAACACAGCGCCATAAAGACATCGCCCACTCAGCTCAAGCTATTTATGAAGAGGCTTTTTTTCATATTTTAAATACATTACATGAAAAGTTTAAGATAGACTCAATTGCAATCGCTGGTGGTTGTGGATTTAATTCTGTTGCAAATGGAAAAATACTTTTAAACACTCCATTTAAAAAGATATATGTCCAAGCAGCAGCAGGCGATGCTGGAGGAGCAATTGGTGCAGCATTTGCAACCTGGCATAAAATTGGTGGAAAAAAAAGACTGGAAAGAGGTAAATTACATGATCATGCATATTGGGGCCCAAGTTTTACAAATGAATATTGCCATCTCTTGTTAAAAAAAGAAAAAAAAATAATTAAAAATGAGAATTGTTCTGTAACTCATTATAATAATCTTTCTGATTTAATAAAAAAAACCGCTTCGGAAATAGCTAATGGTAAAGTCATTGGTTGGTTTCAAGGTCGTATGGAATGGGGGCCTCGTGCTTTAGGAAATAGAAGTATTATTGGGGATCCTCGTCGTAAAAATATGAAAGATATTTTAAATATAAAGATCAAGCGAAGAGAGTCTTTTAGACCTTTTGCCCCTTCTATAATTCATGAAAAAGTATCAGAATGGTTTGAGCAAAAAGATGAAGTACCATTTATGATGCAAGTTTATCAAATTAAAGAGGAAAAAAGAGCAGAAATTCCAGCAGTAACTCATGTTGATGGATCCGGCCGACTGCAATCTGTGTATGAACATACAAATCCTAGATATTATTATTTAATTAAGGAATTTGAAAAAATTACTGGAGTACCCATGGTATTGAATACCTCATTTAACGAAAATGAGCCAGTGGTATGCAAGCCTGAAGAAGCATTAAATACATTTCTTAGAACTAAAATGGATATGTTAGTAATGGAAGATTGGATAATTGAAAGGAATTAGTTGAAAATCATTATAACAGGAGGATCAGGGTTTATTGGAACAAACTTAATAAGCTATTATTTAAAAAAAAAACACAAAGTATTCAATTTAGATTTAAAACCACCTCAAAATGCAAAACATAAAAAATATTGGTATAAAATTAATTTAAAAAATTACAAAGATTTTTTAAAGCAGATTAAGAAAATTCAACCAACTCATATCATACATTTAGCTGCTAAAGCAGATCTTAATGGCAAAAAATTAAAAGACTATTATTTTAATATTCGAAGTGTAGAAAATATAATTAAATTTTGTAAGAAAAAAAGTAATTTAAAAAGAGTAATATTTGCTTCTTCAATGCTTGTAAATCAAACTGGGTATAAACCAAAAAGTATCTTAGATTATAATCCGATCAATGATTATGGAAAAAGTAAAGCAATAGGAGAAAAAATAGTTCTTAGGAATCAAAATCTTTCTGCAGACTTTTGTATAATTAGACCTACTTCTATATGGGGTGAATGGTTTAGAGAGCCTTACAAAAACTTTTTTGATTATATAGTAAATGAGAAATATTTTAATCCAGGCAGTAATGCATCTAAAAAAACTTTTGGTTATGTGGGTAATACAGTTTATCAAATTGATAGATTATTATTTGCAAATACTAAAAAAATAAGAAATAAAATATTTTATATTGGAGATAAGCCACCAGTAAATATTTCAAATTGGGCAGATGAAATTGCTTTTATGGCAAAAGTTAAAAAGCCAAAAAAGATACCCTTGTTAGTCTTTAAGATAATAGCTAAAATAGGTGATGTGATTACTAAATTAGGCATTAATTTTCCCATGACGAGTTATAGATTAAAAAATATGACTACAGATAGAGTATATAATTTAGATGAAACCTACAATGTCTGTGGTAATCCACCATATAGTAGAAAAGGTGCAATTAAGAAAACTTTAAAATGGCTTTCTCAAAAAAAATTTAAACTGTGAAAATTTCCATAATTACTGTGAGCTACAATTCTTATGATGTAATAGAAAATTGTTTAGATTCAGTTAAAGCACAAAATTATGTTGATAAAGAGCATATTGTGATTGATGGCGCTAGCACTGATAAAACTTTATCATTATTAAAGTCAAAACGTAAGCAACTAAAAATGTTAATCAGTGAGCCAGACAAAGGAATTTATGATGCAATGAATAAAGGCATCAAAATTGCCTCAGGTGATATTATCGGTTTTTTAAATTCAGATGATTTTTATAAAAATAATAATATTTTAACAAAAGTTGAAAATATATTTTCAGAGAATCCATCACTTGATGCATGTTATTCTGATTTAATTTATACTAATCAACATAATAGCTTAAAAAATATACGTTATTGGAAATCTAGTAAATTTATACCTGGTTTATTTTCAAAAGGATGGTGTCCACCTCACCCAACTTTTTTTGCTCGTCGCTCAGTATATGAAAGATTTGGTAACTTTGATCTTAACTACCGCATTGCCTCAGATGTTGAGTTAATGATGCGTTTCCTTGAGGTACATAAAATCAATGTTTGTTACATACCAGAAGTGTGGATTAAAATGCGAATGGGTGGAACTACAAATAAAAATTTTAAGAATATTTTAATACAGAATAAAGAAGTTTTGTATGCTTTAAAGCGTCATAAATTGCCAATTAATTTGGTAAGTTTTTTTTATAATAAGATTATTTCTCGTAGTTTACAGTTTATAAAAAAACAGGAAGTATGAAAAAAATTTTAGTCACAGGAGCCTCAGGATTTATTGGTAAAACTTTATGTAATAAACTTATTAAATTAAGTTTTAATGTTCAAGGCGCAGTTAGGAGCCTTGACTCCCTCACTTTTGATTATAACTTCAAAGCCGTCACTGTCGGTGAAATTGGAGCAAACACAAATTGGATAAATGCTTTAAAAGATATAGATTGTATTATTCATTGTGCTGGTAAAGCACATTCAATCAGTAAAAAAAATAATATAAATATGTATCATTCAATAAATACAGAAGGCACAAAAAATCTTGCAGAACAGGCAGTTAAGGCTGGCGTTAAAAGATTGGTATTTTTGAGTTCGGTGAAAGTAAATGGAGAAAGTACAGGAAAAACTTTTAATAATAAAATATTTACAAACAAAAGTGTATTAAATCCTAAAGATGCTTATTCAATATCTAAATTTGAAAGTGAAAAATTGTTGTGGAAAATTTCATCAAAAACTGATTTAGAGGTAGTAGTAGTACGTTTACCTTTAGTTTATGGGTATGGAGTAAAAGGTAACTTAATGCGCTTAATAAAATTAATAAAATCTGGCATACCTTTACCTTTTGATCTAATCAAAAATCAAAGATCTTTAATTGGTATTGATAATTTGGTTGATTTGTTAGTTAGATGTATCGAACATCCTGATGCAAAAAGTAAAACTTTTTTAGTTTCAGATGGGGAAGATTTATCCACTCCTGAATTATTAAAAAACATTGCGTCTGCAATGGGACGTTCAGCTTTTATGTTTCCATTTCCGATTTCACTATTAAAATTTTTTGGTTTTGTCTTAGGAAAATCAAGTGAAATAGATCGATTGACTGGATCTTTGCAGATAGATAATAATTATACAAAAAAAATATTAAATTGGTCACCACCAATAAGTGTTCAGGAGGGTATAAAACGAATGATACAAAACAAATGACCCGTCTGTTTGATATTTTGCTCTCTTTCTTTGGAATAATAATTTTATCACCAGTATTAATTTTATTATGGATTGTAGGTCTATGTGAAAATGGTTCTCCTTTATTTAAGCAACAGCGAGTTGGTCATTATCAAAAATTATTTTATTTAATAAAATTTAGATCTATGCGAATAAATATAAAATCAGTGGCAACCCATCTTATAGATAATCGGATGATCACTCCATATGGATATTTTTTAAGACGCACTAAACTTGATGAGGTTCCACAATTAATAAATGTATTACTAGGTGATATGAGCTTAGTTGGACCAAGACCTTGCTTATTTAATCAGACAAGATTAATTAGTGAGCGTAAAAAAAGAGGGGTATTTAAAGTTAGACCTGGGATCACTGGACTTTCCCAAATTTCAGGAATAAATATGAAAAC
>Ga0075110_1001023_pt1 | contig 12448 bp, 11 predicted proteins | sample AntAceMetag02UK8_FD_69799 | JGI IMG/M metagenome (GOLD analysis project Ga0075110, IMG submission 69799) | Saline lake microbial communities from Ace Lake, Antarctica - Antarctic Ace Lake Metagenome 02UK8 | ecosystem: Environmental > Aquatic > Non-marine Saline and Alkaline > Saline | place... | reverse complement strand
TTGTTGTCTAATCTTGATTACGAAACTTCTTTATTTTGTGATAGATTTTTTATTTCATTAATTAATTTTATAAAAGAATTTTTAATTATTTTTATAATAATGACTTTAATTTTTGTGATTCAGCCAATCGCAAGTTTAGTTTGTTTTACTTTATTTTTTATTTTTACATATTTTTTCATAAAGTATAATAAAAAAAGAATTAATTTTTATGCAAAAACAAGACAAGAATTACAACACAGTAAATTAAAAAATTTTCAAGAAATTTTTGGATCAATTAGAGAAATAAAGGTATTTAATTTAGAAAATTATTTTTTAAATAAATCTAATTCACATGTAAAAATTTTTTTAAAAACGGTTAAAAACTATGCTTTTTTATTAGAGTTACCAAAACACTTATTTGAATTCTTGGGGGTATTCATTATATTTGTTTTTATATTTGTAAGCTTTCAGGTAAATCAAAATATCGAAATTATAGCAATAGAAGTTGGCGTTTTAGTTGCCGCATCATTTAGATTGATACCATTGGTAAGTAAAATCATATACCTTAATTCAGAGATAAAGTTTACTTATCCTGCACTTCAAGTTTTAAGAAATGAATTGCTAAATATGAATTCTCTAGAAAAAAATTCAATTAACTCTTTAGATAAAAATAAAATTAAATTAAATAAAAAGATTGAATTAAAAAATATTAAATTTTCTTACGACAACAATCAAATAATCTTTGATCAATTAAACTTAATTATTAATCAAGCTGACAAAATATTTATCACAGGCGACTCAGGTGTTGGAAAATCAACATTAGCAGAAATAATTTGTGGAATAATTGATCCATCCACTGGTTCAATAATTGTCGATGGAAAAATTTTAGATCTATCTAAAGAGCTTTTAAATTGCAGTTATCTGCCGCAAAAATCCTTTTTATTAGATGATACTATCAAAAAAAATATAGCACTTGGTTTAAAAGATGATGAGATTGATCAGGCTAGAATTGATATATTATTAGATATTGTAGATTTAAAAGAATTTGTTGCATCTCTTAAATTTGGTATTGACACTAAAGTAGGTGAATTAGGAAATAATTTATCAGGTGGTCAAAGACAAAGAATATCACTAGCGAGGGCATTATATTTTAATCCAAGTATTTTGATATTAGATGAAGCTACTAATGCTCTAGATGAAAAATCAGAAACATTAGTTTTAAATAACTTGTCAAATTTTTTTAAAAATACAACTATGATTATTATTTCACACAATATGAATGTTTTAAAAATATGTGATAAAGTAATAAGAATATCTAATGGTAAAATTTATATAAAAAAAAAATAATTAGAAATTTATGCCTAAAAAATTTGGATCATATATAAGAGAGTTCAGAATAAAAAAAGGTTTTGGTCAAAGAGAATTAGCGCAAAAAATAGGATTATCACCCTCTTATCTTAATGACATTGAAAAAGAAAAAAGAGGAGCTCCCAAGTTAGAAATAATAAATAAATTAGCCCTAATATTGGAACTGAATAAAAATTTATTAAATGATTTAGCTGGAGTTTCAAAGGATTCAATTGCACCAGATATTAAAGAATTAATTAACTCGAATCCAAATATCACATCACTTATAAGAACAATTAAAAGTAATAATCTGAGTAATGAGCAGATTAAAAAAATTGAAAATTCTGTGAATAAAGAAAAAACAAAAGCATTAATTATTGCTGCTGGTCTAGGAAGCAGACTAAAAAAACATACTGAAAATTTACCAAAATGCATGTTAGATTTTGGTGGAAAAACACTTCTTCAAAGACAATTAGACGCTTATAAAGCTTCTAATATAAAAGATATTTCAGTAATTAGAGGGTACCATAAAGAGAAAATAAGATATAGAGGATTAAATTATTTTGAAAATACAGATTACCAAAATAATAATATATTAAATTCAATTTTTTATGCAGAAAAAGTTATTAATGGAAATATAATTGTCTCGTACTCTGATATTTTGTTTGACTCATCTGTAGTACAACGAACATTGGACTCAAATCATGATATTTCAGTAGTAGTTGATATTGATTGGAGAGGATACTATGTAGGACGTAAGGATCACCCCATTTCTGAGGCTGAAAATGTAATATTTAATTCGAATAATGAAGTTGAGAAAATTGGTAAAATAAACACAGGCAATGAAGAAGTTCATGGTGAGTTTATTGGTATGATAAAATTATCAAACCATGGTACAGAAATTTTTAAAGAACATTTTCATCGATTAAAAAAAATATATTGGAATAAGCCTTTTCAAAGAGCCAAAATTTTTCAAAAAGCCTATCTAACAGATTTTATTCAAGAACTTGTTGATATAGGAATCAAAGTTCATTGCGTCATAATAGAAAGTGGTTGGAAAGAAATTGATACTGTCGAAGACTACAAAAAGGCACTAGTCGGATTTAATAAAAAATTCACAAAAAGTTAATATTTATAATATTGATTTAACCCTACGATTATCGTAATAATTAACTTGTAAGCGAACAAAGTTAATGATAGCAAAAGGACAAATTATGATAAAAAAAGCAGTACTTATAATATTTCTAGCTTTATTAGCTGGAAACTTAAACGCAGAAGTAAAAACCTATAAAATGGTATTTGTTCCTGCTAGTGAAAAGGGTGATGAAAGCGACTATACAAGTTTAATTGCTATAACTGAAAAAATTACTGGTCTTAATATAGATACAATTAAAGTAACCGATTATAACGCAGCAGTTGAGGCGATGAGGGCTGGCAGGGCTCATATAGCTTGGTTTGGAGGAGAAACATATGTTAAAGCTGCGGAGATTGCTAATGCAGAGGCTTTTGCAGCTGGTGTTAGACCTGGAGAAAAAGATGCAGGTTATTATGCTTATTTTGTTGTTAAAAATGATAGCTCTTTAAAAAAATTTGAAGATATAAAGGGAAAAATTCTATCTTTGAATACTATAGGGTCGACAAGTGGTGATTTAATTCCGCAGGTAGAGTTAAATAAAATTAGTCTTTCTATAAAAAACAAGACTCATTTTAAGAATGTCTTTTATGCTGGAAGTCATGATGCTTGTTTATTGGCTGTATTAAATAACCAATCTGATGTTTGTGGTATGAGTTCTAGAAATTTTGAAGCTAGATTGGAAGATGGAACTTTCAAAAAAGAGGATGTAAGGATTATACATAAGTCAGATAGAGTTCCACCACCACCTTTAGCATACTCAAAAATGATTCCAAAAGAAGATAGAGATAAAATAAAAAAAGCTATCCTAGAATCCCATAAACATGGTGAAATAGGTGGATACGGTGGAAAAATGTCTCACTACATAGAAGTCAAAGATTCAGACTACAATGTTTTAAGAAAAGTTATTGAACTATTAAATAATAATAAAAGTTAAATTGATACAAAAGTTTCATGCTTGAAATAAATAACCTTACAAAAACTTTTGCGAATGGAACTCCTGCTTTAAAAGGAGTTAATTTAAAAATTAATAAAGGAGAATTTGTAAGTATTTTAGGTCCTAGTGGATCAGGTAAAACAACCTTGTTAAGAAGTGTCAATGGCCTTGAAAACATTAGTAGTGGTGAAATATACCTTGATAATAAAAAAGTATCTCATAATTCAGTCAATGAAATTCGAAAAAAAACAGGAATGATTTTTCAAGAATTTAATCTGATAAATAATTTGTCAGCAATTAATAATGTTTTGACAGGTCTATTGAATACTAGTAATAAATTTTTATCTTTATTTTATCTATTTTCAAAAGAGCAAAAAATCAATGCTTTAAAATCTTTAGAGACAGTTGGGTTACTTGAAAAATCTTATAATAGATCTGATGAATTATCTGGTGGTCAAAGACAAAGAGTTGGAATAGCAAGAGCAATAATAAAAAATCCTTTGTTACTTCTTGCAGATGAACCAGTTGCTAGTTTAGATCCTAAAGCTGCTGATTTGATTTTGTCATTATTGAAAAAGATTAACAAAGAATATGGGACAACAATATTATGTAATCTTCATCAGGTAGATTTGGCTAAAAAATATTCTGATCGAATAGTAGGTCTTATTGATGGGAAAGTGATATTTAATGAAAAATCAACTGACATTAATAAAAATTATTTAGAAAAAATATACTCATAATTATGAATAAAAAAACTCTAGAATTGAAAGTAAACAATAAAGAAAAAAATTTTGAAAAGTATTTACAATCTCAATGGTCTTTTAAAACATTTATTTTTATAATATTATTTTGTTTTGTTCTCATATTTGTAGTTAAAGATTTGGAAATTAATTTTCTCAAATTGGTGTCAGACTCCTCTAAATATTTTGCTGATATTTTATCTAGAATGTTACCCCCAGATTTTAGTAATTTTAATGAATTAATTTATGCAATGTTTGAAACTATAGAAATTGCATTTTTAGGAACTTTTTTAGCAATTGTTTTATCTATTCCATTGGGATTGTTTTCGGCAAGAAATTTAGCTCCTAATTATTTAATTTACCTTATTTGTAAAATAGTAATTATTTTTTTTAGAGCGATACCAGAATTCATAATGGCAATGATTTTAGTTATTGCAATTGGATTTGGAGCAATGCCAGGAGTACTTGCGTTAGGTTTGCATACAATGGGTTTCTTAGCTAAATTTTATGCAGAAGACATTGAACATATAAATCAAGGACCAATAGATGCCCTTAAATCATCTGGTGCTAACAAAAGTCAAATCATTTCCTTTGGTGTAATTCCTCAAATCTTGCCAGCTTTTGTAGCTAACAATTTATATATTCTAGATAGAAATGTAAGAATGGCTACAATGCTAGGTATACTTGGAGTAGGAGGCATAGGATATGAGCTACAATCGTCTTTCAGAATGTTTGAATATGAGAGAGTTTCCGCAATAATTATATTAATTTTTGCTACAATTTTTATAATCGATCATTTATCCTCTTTCTTGAGATCTAAAGTTAAATAATTACAATCGTACTAAGTATTTCTAGAATATATTAATAGATTAGTTATACAAAATCGAGTAATTAAAATATTTAGTAAATACATATTAGTCTTAATTTAAGCAAACCATAATGACACCAGTTATTATTATATTATACAATAGACCTTTACATACAAAAAAATTATTGAAAAGTATTACTCAGACTAAAAATTATAAAAAATTTAAATTTTATATATTTTGTGACGGACCTAAGAATAAAGAAGATATTATTAAAATAGAAAAAATTAAAAAGCTTATAAATAACTTTAAAGATAAATGTAGAGTAGAAAATTTTTTTAGAAAAAAAAATGTTGGACTTATAAAAAATGTTACGAATTCAATAAACTTTGTTTTAAAGAAAAACAGTAAAGCAATAATTTTAGAAGATGATTTGATTTTGAATAATTTTTTTTTTGACTTTATGAATGATGCATTATCAAAATATAAACACAATAATAAGGTATTTCAAATTTCAGGGTATTCTTATCCTGTTAAATCTTCAAATGATTTTCATTATTTTTTACCCCTAACATCTTGTTGGGGGTGGGGCATTACATCCAAAAATTGGAAAAAATTTTTCAAATTCTTGAATAATAAAAAATTAATTGATAACAATTATTTGAAAATTAAAAAATCTAAATCACTTATTACTAGTTTTAATTTTAACAATAGCTATGATTACTTATCAATGCTGGAAAATACTCTAAATAAAAAAGTAAATTCATGGGGAATTATTTTTTATTTGTATTTATTTGTTAATGATAAGATTACACTTTTTCCATATCGTTCATTGGTAAAAAATAAAGGATTTGATGGGACAGGTAATCATAAATCAAAAAATAATGTTTTTAATACAAAATTTAATACTATAAAAAGATATAAATTTCCAAAAGTTTCAAAGGATTTTAGTTCAACAAATAAAAAAGTAATTAAATTTTTTAGATCAAATTTAAGCTTATATGGAAAATTAAAGAATAAGATTTATGAGAAATTTTTTTAAAAAAATATTACCACCTATCATTATTGATTTTTATAGAGAGATCTATATTAAAAATTTAATTAGAAAAAATAGAAAGCAGGTAAAAGAAAATGAGCAAGATGTGAACATTTATGAAACTGATTTGACTGCTGAAAAATTGAATGAATGGGGCAAAGATACTACCTGGAATGAAATTCAAATGTTTTTTATATCAAAAAAAGGAAATATTTTAGATGTTGCTTGTGGTACAGGAATTAATATGAAAGATGTACAAAAGTTTAGTCCAGACGCAAATATTTATGGATGTGATATATCTCAAAATTTAATTAATATTTGTTTAAAATCAGGAATTGATAATGATAAATTAATTTGCTCTGATGCTTTAAAGATTGATTTTCCTGAAAATTATTTTAATTACTCTTATTCAATAGGTTCATTGGAGCATTTTACTGAAAAAGGACTTGACCAAATTATTGATAAACTGCATTTTATTACAAAAGAATATACAGTGCATATGATGCCAGTTTCAAAAAATAATAGCGATGAAGGTTGGATAAAAACATATCAAACATTCCATAACAATAGTGTTGAATGGTGGGTTAATAAATTTGAAAAAAAATTTTCCAAAGTGCAAGTTATCAACTCATCTTGGAATGATCATATTTCCATAGGTAAGTGGTTTATATGTTATAAATAATATATGCTTAAAATAGTCAGTAAAATTTTAAATTTTTTAAAAAGCCTTATAAACAAAACAAAGATTAATAACCTTGGTAAAAATTCAAAGCCTTACTGCTTAATATTTAAAAGAGATGGTAATAGTAAAATAAATATTGGAGATAATTGCTTAATAAATGGAAGACTTGTTACCGAAACGAGCGAAAGTATAATAAATATATCTAATAATGTTTTTATAGGTGGAAACACAATAATTGATTGTTTAAGTGAAATTCAAATTTCAGATAATGTTTTAATTTCTTATGAGTGTATTTTAAGTGACCATGATAGTCATTCTATTGATAGCAGTAAAAGAGTTAATGATTTGAGTAGATTTCAATCAGATAAAATGATTTGGAAAGAAGTTGATAATAAAAAAATAACAATTGAAAAAAATGTATGGATAGGTATGCGATCAATTATATTAAAAGGAGTAACTATAGGTGAGGGTTCTATTGTTGCTGCTGGAAGCGTTGTAACTAAAGATGTTCCGTCATATACTTTGGTTGCAGGAAACCCAGCAATTTTTAAAAAGAAACTAATTTGATGCCTACAAAAAAACATGAATTAATAATCTATAAAAAAAAGCATTATGCAGAAGTAATTCGGGCATCATATACTAAAAAAGAAACTACTTTTTTATCACCTGAAAAATCTTCATTTCAATTTGGAATATTAGCACATAAAAAAGGTTTTAAAGAACCTGCTCATTATCACAGACCTTTTAAAAGAACTATAGACGACTTGCAACAAATGTTTGTTGTTCAAAAAGGTAAAATAAGAGTAGATTTATTCTCAGATTCAAAAAAATTGATTAGAAAAATTATCCTTAAAAAAGGAGATGCTATAGTGCTAATTCACGGAATACATGCAATTACTGTTCTTGAAGATATGCAATGCATTAGTGTAAAACAAGGACCTTTTCTTGGTGCGAAATTTGATAAAGTTGAAGTAAAAATAAAAAAATAAAAAAATATGATCCCTGTTTTTAAACCTATTTTAAAAAAAAAAGATATCAAAGCTGTATGTGATACTATTAAAAAAGGAGAAATTTCAGGAACATATTCAAAAAGTATTGACTTACTAGAAAAAAATTTTGCAAAATACAATAAAACAAAATATGCCGTCAGTGTATCAAGTGGCACTACAGCTCTTCATTTAGCAATAGCATGTTTGAACTTACCAAAAGGAAGTGAAGTATTAGTAAGTTCCACAACAAATATAGCTACAGGCTTAGCCATAACTCATAATAATTTAATTCCAAAATTTATAGACTCAAAAATAGATACCTGGAATATAGATGAAAACATAATTAAGAAAAGAATTACCAAAAAAACAAAAGCAATTATTATTGTCCACTTTCTGGGTAATCCTTGTAATATGGGTGTGATAAGCCAAATTGTGAAAAAGCATAAATTATTTTTAATTGAAGATTGTGCAGAAGCTCATGGAGCAATGTATAAAAATAAAATGGTAGGAAGTTTTGGAATTGCAGGTTGCTACAGTTTTTATGCAAATAAAATCATTTCATCTGGTGAAGGTGGACTAATTACCACGAATAATAAAAATTTTTATAATAAATTAAAACTTTATAAGAATCTTGGATTTACTAAACCGCGATTTAAACACTATATTCAGGGATACAATTTTAGAATGACAGGTATGCAAGCTGCTATTGCAAATAGTCAACTTTCTTACATTGACGAGATAATAAAAAAAAAAAGATTAATACAAAAAATTTATCAAAAAAATCTAAAAAATAAGAATATTTATTTTTTAAAAGAAGAAAAGAATGCCCTATCTGTTTACTGGATGGTAGGTATATTGCTATCAGATAAAATAAAGATATCAAAAAATCAATTACAACATAGGTTGAAAAAACTAGGAATTGACTCTAGGAGTTTTTTTATGTCAATGAATAATCAGCCATGTTTTAAAAAATTTAGATCTAAATTTATAACTAAAAATAGCAATATTCTTTGGAATAGGGGCTTGTACCTTCCCTCAAGTCATGATTTAAATGAACAAAAAATTAAATTTATATCCAAAAAAGTTTTAGAAATTATAAACTAATTTTTTTATTTCCTTTTTTAAAATTTAAACTTGTATGGAAGATAATCAATTATTTAAAAATCAAAAAATTAATATATAAGCATCAACAACGAATATGAATTCTACTATAACAAAAAAATATAACTTTTTTAAAGATTATAATTTTATATATTTTATTTTTTTATCATTTTGTCTTGGTAGCTTTTTTGTAAATTTATCTACATTTATCTGTTTGATAATTTTTATAGTTAGATACAAGATTATTAAAATTTATATTAATCAATTTAAATTTTTATTTTATTCATTACTGTTCTTTTGGATAATTTTTTTGATATCGACTATAATCAATAGTCCTACCAATATTAATCTAATATTTAAGTCATTTGCTTATGTAAGATTTATTATTTTATCTTTTGTAATAATTTATATGATGAATAAGATAGATAAAAAAAAATTTATTATTTTTATTAATTTAATAATTATAACTTTAATACTAGATATTTTTTTTCAATTTTATTTTAAAATAGATTTTTTTGGATATAGACTTGAGGAATTAGGAAACCCTAATATGGATAGAATATCAGGTTTTTTTGGAAACGAACTGATTGCAGGCGCTTACCTCTCTTTATTTGGTTTTTTGACATTATTTCTCACAAAAGAATTTAATTTTTTTGTTAAAAATGATTATATATTTTTTATTTATTTAATACTTCTAATTTCAGCAGCTATAATTACAGGTGATAGAGTTGTAATTTTATTAATTTTTGGAATAATTTTTTTTAATTTTATATTTAATTACCATATGAGAAAATACTTTTTGATAGCTTTTTTAATTTTTGGTTTAATTGGGACCACAATAATAAAAAATGTGGATAAATTATCAGACAGATATATTGATAAGTTTGATCCAGTAATAGAAGCAAAGCTTTCAACTAGCTCTTCTTTTAAAGGAATTATAAATAGTCCATGGGTTTCTCATTATTTAGTTTCATGGGAAATGATAAAAGAAAAACCTTTTTTAGGCTTTGGGAATAGGGGTTTTAGAACATATTGCAATCAATATATTGATAGAGAAAAACTATCTTCTTATAAAAAGAAATGTACAACTCACCCACATAACACTTATTTTGAAATTTTAGTTGAAACTGGAACGATTGGTTTGGTAATTTTTATATTAATAAATCTTAATATTTTAATAAAAGTTTTAAAAAGAAAAGATCAAACTATATATTTAGTTTATTCTATAATATTTACGATATTAAACCCATTAAGACCATCTGGTAGTTTCTTTACTACATGGAATGGTGGGATATTTTGGACGATACTTGGAATTTTATTATATTTTATAATTTATAATAAAAATTATATAAAAAATCAGAGTGATAACAGACACTAATAATAGTAGATGCACTTATAGCTTACTCTTTAGAGCAGCAATCATATATAAATTAACCTATTAATTATTAGAAAATTATTAAATTGATATGTCAAAACATTTAAGAAAGCATAAATTGAAACTTGGTATTTTCTTAAGTTATAGATCCCCTGAAGAGGGAGGAGGTTTTACCATTACTAATGATATCTTAAATTCAGTTTTAAAAAGTAATCAGAATCATGCAGATTTAAAATTTATTATATTAAATGATAAAAATGAAATTTTAAAAAAACAAATTAATAATCTAGGTTATGATTGTTATACACTTAGAGAAAGTTTTATATTATTAAAAATTAAAAGTTTTTTTTTTTCATTTTTCCCAAATTTATTAAAAATTTATAATTTTTTTGGTTTAAATCAGTATTTAAATGTTCAAAAAAAAAATAATATAGATTTGGCATGGTTTATTTCTGCAGAGTATTATTATCCATTATTTTCTAAATACATTTCAACAGTTTGGGATTTGCAACACATAACACATTCATCTTTTCCAGAAACAGGAGGTTTTTTTAGAAAAATTTATAGAGAAAAGGTCATAAGTAGTTTTTTAATTAATTCGTTCAAAATTATTTCAGGATCAAATGTGTTGATCAAAATCATGAAAAATTATTACAATATCAATTCAAAAAAAATTATTTACAACCATCATCCAACACCAAAAATTTTTATTAAAAAAAAAAAATCAAAAAGCAAGATAAATAACTTAAATAATTTTTTTATATATCCTGCTAACTTTTGGCGTCATAAAAATCATTTAAATTTATTTGAAGGTTTTAGAAATTTTAACATTCAAAATAAAAATAAATTTAAATTAGTTCTGGTAGGAGATATTAAAGATAAAAAATACTTTAAAGAAATTAAAAAAAATTTTTATAAAAATTTTAGTAAAAACTTTAAGATATTAAATTTTGTAAAAATAGATCACTTAATAAGATTGTATGATAATTGTCTTGCATTGATTTATAGCTCATATGCTGGTCCAGAAAATTTGCCTCCTTTGGAGGCGATGGCAAGAAGAAAACCTATCATTTGTTCAAATTACGATGGGGCAAAAGAACAGTTGCAAAATATACCTATTTATTTTGACCCATCGAGTCCTAAATCAATCGAAGATGCTTTAAATCAATTTAAAAAAAAGAAATTTAAAGTTAAATATTTAATAAAACCTACAGAAAAATATATACAAAACATATTTGATAAGCTTAAAGTAAATTAATTTTAAAATGTTAAGAAATAAAAAATTAACAATAGCAATAATAGGTCTGGGATACGTTGGCTTGCCATTATTACAGGCATTAGCTAAAAAAAATTTCAAAATTTTAGGTTTTGATACAAACTTAAAATTAGTTAAGGATTTAAAAAAAAATAAATCTCACATAGATGATATTAGTAAAAATGAGCTATTAGATTTAAAAAAATTAAATGTTGACTTTACACACGATTATAAAAAATTAGACAAGTGTGATGTATACATTATCTGTGTTCCCACACCAATACTTAAAGACAAATCTCCTGATAATCAATATTTGAATTCTGTTGCAAATCTTTTAAGTAAAACGAACCTTAAAAATAAATTGATTATTAATGAATCAACCACATATCCAGGTGCAACCAGAGAAATCTTTGGAAAAATATTTTTAGATCAAAACCTAACTATTGGTAAAAATTGTTATTTGGGATTTTCACCCGAACGTATTGATCCCGGTAATAAAAAATTTAAAACTATAAATATTCCAAAAATAATTTCTGGAGCAACAAATAATTGTTTAAAACAAGTTTGTCTAATATATGAGGAAGTATTTTCAACTCACAAAATGAGCAAAATTGAAACAGCTGAATTTACTAAAATTTATGAAAATATTTTTAGGTCAGTAAATATATCTTTTGTAAATGAGATGAAGGTTTTATCTCATAAAATGAATATAGATATTTACGAAGTTATAAGAGGAGCATCTACAAAACCCTTTGGCTTTTTACCATTTTACCCTGGGCCAGGTTTTGGAGGGCATTGTATTCCTGTAGATCCCTACTTGTTATCTTGGAAAGCAAAAGAATTTAATTTCTTTACGAGATTTATAGAATTATCAGGACAAATAAACGAAACTATGCCTAATTATATTGTTAAAAATTTAGTCACAAATTTAATCATTAATAAAAAAAAATTTTCTAAAATTCAAATTTTGATTATAGGTTTGAGTTATAAGAAAAATTCAAGAGATATAAGAGAAACACCCGCAACAAAAATTATTCAATTATTAAAAAGATATAATTTTGAAATATTT
>Ga0075110_1001022_pt1 | contig 12458 bp, 10 predicted proteins | sample AntAceMetag02UK8_FD_69799 | JGI IMG/M metagenome (GOLD analysis project Ga0075110, IMG submission 69799) | Saline lake microbial communities from Ace Lake, Antarctica - Antarctic Ace Lake Metagenome 02UK8 | ecosystem: Environmental > Aquatic > Non-marine Saline and Alkaline > Saline | place... | reverse complement strand
CAGCGCCTGAGCATCAACTTCATTGGCTGGAAGTACCGAATTCCTCCCGATGTCATCGTAAGGCTCTGTGAAGACAAGGTCTTCGGTTATTTTGCAGAGCTCGGGATTGATTGATTTGGCCATCAGGACCTTCTGCTCGGCGGCCGGCATGCCGACGACTGAGGTTCCAAAAGCAACCTCTGCAACGTATTCTCCAACCAACTCGGCAACGCCATCGTGCCTCAACCCTTCAATCAGGGCACCCCTCCAAACTCGAAACCCCGAAAGGTTCTCCATGGCAAGCACAAAGCGCTCGGAGTCATAGAGATATAGTTTTGGAACCAGTTCTTGATTGAAGCTACCGTGAATTCTCAGCGCTTCTGCCTCGCGCTCCGCCCGGAACGGAGTCATTGGCCATTCTGGGCCAACTAGGCGAACAAAGGGGAGTGCCTGCTTTATGACTACCGTCCCGCCATGGGCATCGTTGACAATAAAAACCAAGTTCAGGTTTCCATCGCCAACCTCTTGCACGTCTATGATTTTGTCGGAATCAACAATGCGGGACAACTCCGGTTTTGATGCGATGTAAGCAGCTACGGTATCGGTCGTTAGAAATTCATAATCCACAGTCGCCCTCCTTAGGTCGCCGCAACGAATCTTGCTTTTTTACGGGACAGAGTGAAGCTAAAGACCAGTGCCAGTAGCAGCACTATCCCCTTTGATATGTCCTGAGCGTAATATGGGAAACCTTTAATGGTAAGTCCTGTAATTACGATGCCGATCAGCAGGGCCCCAAGAGCAGTTCCCCAAGCGTTTGGTTTACCGGCTCCAAGCACGGAGGTGCCAACCAGTGCAACGGCTACCGCGTCGAGAAGCAGTGAATTTCCCGCACTAATGTCGCCCTGACCGATTCGCGATGACAAAATCATGCCTCCAGTTGCAGCAAATAGCCCGCTAATTACGTACGCGCTAGCGCGGTACCACTCAATCTTGATTCCCGATAGCTTTGCGGCTTCTGGATTGGCACCGACTGCGTACATGATCCGGCCATACTTTGTTCTGGTAAGTAGGTACCACGCCAAGATTGTGAGAACAAGCCAGATAATGACAGGAAGTGGAACTTCCCAAACTTTGAGTCTGTCAATTTGGAGGAACCCGTCGGTGAACTTTCCCGGTGCAACGCTACCGTCGCGAAGAATCATCTTTGACGAAACCGATTGGCCCTCAACTGGTAGCAGTTTCAGGCCCATGACTACGAACATCATTCCGAGTGTTGCGAGTAAGTCTGGAATCTTCATCCAAACAATTAGAACTGCGTTTAGAGCTCCAACAACTGCTCCGGCTACCAACACCATGATTCCAGAAAAGATCCCCGTAAGGTTGTAGATAACCATCATCATGGCCGAAACTGTGACGCCTAGGCCTGCAATAGAGCCGACTGATAAGTCAAGCCCGCCAACCACCATCGTGAATGTAACTCCGAGTCCAACAATGGCTACGACTGATGTGAACTTGAGCATTGAGAATAATGTGGAGGGCTGACGGAAGGTCTCCTCGGTTAGTGCAAACCATCCGAATAGCCCAATCGTGACAGCGATAAATCCATATTTGACTATTCCTTCCTGGGCTTTTGCGCGAAAAATCGCGCGCTTTTCCTCAGCTGTTGGGTTTGACATTAAATTACCTCCGACATTTCATGAACTATTTCTTCTCTTGATGTTTCTGACAGATATTTATCGAGCTTAGGTTCCCCGTCTACGAGTACGATCACACGATCTGCGATTTCCAAGAGCTCGTCAACCTCACTGGTCAACACAAGCACTCCTGCCCCTGATTTTGATAACTCCCTGGCTTGTAAGGAAATTGTCCTTCGTGCACCAATATCAACTCCTCGGAACGGCTCATCTAAAATAAGCAATTTCGGTTTTCCTTTAAGCCATCTGCCAACAACAACTTTTTGCTGGTTGCCGCCTGACAGTGAGTCAACTTCTTGATCCGGGCCCTCGGCCACAATTTGTAGTTCCTGAATTATTTCTGAAGCCCTAAGCTTTTCGGCACCCACACCTACGTTTGGCCCCTTTGAGAGCTGACTCAAAAACGGAAGTGAAGTAGTTTTTGCAATCGACCAGTTTGGGAACATTGATGAGCTCGCCCGGTCCTCAGGAATCATGAAAACACCCATTCGGATAGCATCCCTGGGGTGTCTTGGTCGGAAGGCTTGACCTTCAAAAGTCATATTTCCCGATCTTTTTTTCGCGGCACCAAATATTGACTCTGCAATTTCAGTTTTCCCACTGCCAAGCAGCCCGATCACACCAGTAACCTCACCCTTTCTTAGGCTCAGGGAGAATGGGCTACTCCGCTGAAAAAGGCTCAGGTCATTTATCTGAAGGATAGATTCGTCACCGCGCATCTCGATATTGCTTTGAATTTCTTGAAGGGTATCTTCACCAAGCATTTGCCCCAATGCCGTGTTCCACTCGAATGGCTTGTCTTGCTCTCCTCGAATGACTCCGTCTCTCAGAACAACGAGTTTGTCTGCGATGGTGTCAATCTCGCCTAAACGATGCGAGACATAGAGGATACCGACTCCCTCGTTACGCATCCCACGAATGACACCCATGAGGTTGTCCACCTCGGCGGCAGATAGTGCAGACGTGGGCTCGTCCAGAATCAAAAGTTTCGGCTTTTCTATGAGCGCGCGAGCCAAAATGAGCATCTGCTGATCGGCTATGCCCAGTTCATAGACGTCTTTACGAAGAAATTTCTCTGACCAGCCAAGCTTCAACGACTCAGCAACCTCAAGAGCTTTGGGCATAATTTGTCGAATCGATCCGACACGCCCCAGAGCGTTTCTCGCTATTTTTTCAAAAAGAAGGTTCTCGGCTACTGAGAGACCAGGCACAACTCCCTCACCAATTCTTTGGTGGACAGTCTGAAGCCCAAGTTTTTTAGCATCCGATGGTGTCTCTAGCTGAACCGGCTTGCCATCGATCATTATTTGGCCACCATGATTCGGGTAAAGACCGCTCAAGACTTTAATTAGTGTGGACTTGCCGGCACCGTTTGCGCCAAGCAGCGCGGTAACCTCGCCCCCTTTGACTGTGAGGTCAACACCTCTAAGCACTAGGTTCGCCCCAAACGCCATAGTGATTTGGTTCATTTCAACGGAGCCTTGCACCTTCGACCTCTCTGTCGGTTCTAGTATCACGGGAGGGCGTTCGCCCTCCCGTGATTGTGTAACTAGAAGGTTACGACTGGAATCCAGTCGGCCGCCATAACCTCAGTCAGGCTGAGAGCAGGCAACTTGCTTCGTAGGTCGTCCATGTTGGCGATGCTGTTTTCCAACAAGAAGTCTTGAGTTATCAAGACACCTGGGAACTGGTATTCGTTTTCACTCAGCTCTCCCGCTAGGTGAAGGAACATGGTTCTAACAACCGCAGCACCTATGGCGTTTGGATCGGTGCCAGCAGTGGCTTTCCAGGGGCTGTTTTCGTTTGTCATGATTTCAATATCAGCGTTTGAGATGTCGATGCCGTAAGCCGACACAGTGCCGGCCATTTCATTCTGATCAATCGCTGAAACGGTGCCCTTGGTGAACTCGTCATACGGAGCGAAGATTGCCGTCACTCCATTGTTTGCCTTTAGAGCGGCATCCACCAACTGCGCGTTATCTGTTGCTACAGAGTTTGTGAATTTGCCAACGAAGAAGCTTTCTTCCCAATTGTTCTCAACTTTAAACTCTTCCCAAATAACGTGACGACGGTCGAGAGGTGCGATACCGAAAACATTCACGTATCCGACCTGGACTCCAGCGCCAACATCGGCAGCCATTTGAGTCAAAACGGTCTTCGCAAGGTCAAAGTCTGACTGAGAAGTTTCGATTGCCCGAGGCGCGCAGTCTGACACTTCAATGTCATAAATCACAACTGGAATGCCTTTGTCTAGAGCGTCGTTAATTAGGGGGCACATAGTGTCACTGTTTCCGTGCCTGACGATAATTGCATCGACGCCTGAACCAATTGCAGTTTCCATGTCCGTGGCTTGCTTTGCATTGTCCGCCTGAGCGTCGTAGATCTCAAACTCAACACCCATGGCCTCGAACTGCTGGACCGCACCATTGCGGAACTGCTGGAAGTAGTCTCCGGCACCACTATTTTCAACCAAGGCAATTTTTACAGTGCCATCACTGAATGGAGCTGGAGCGTCCGAAGTTACTTCGGTCGTGGTAGCTGCTTCTGTTTCTGCCGCCGCTGTAGAGCTTGCATCTTCGGTCGCTTCCTGGGTGCAACCAGCCAGGACCAAAGCGAGTACGGCAAAACCAGTGAAGGTTATCTTTAGCTTGTTATCAGCCAATTTTCTCTCTCTTTCGTTATTCATACCCGCTGGGGATCCAGCGAGAACAGCAACCCCAGTTCTACCTGGGGAAGCCTCCTACTACACCTCCATCGACAGGAATGACCGAGCCGGTCGTTCTTGACGAGTCGTCGGATAGCAGAAACTCGATTGCCCTGGCAACATCTTCCGATCGCACGTGACGCTTCAGAAGGTTCCGGGAAGCGTAGAAATCTTCAAGGTTTTCCGGATTTACTCCGTGGGAAGCAGCTCGCTCCTCCCGAATTCCATCACTCCATAGCTCGCTGTTATCAAAAACTGCATCAGGGTTTACTGCATTAGAGCGAATTCCCGAAGGGCCGCTTTCTATGGCGGCAATGCGCATCAGTTGCACCATTCCTGCTTTTGTTACTGAGTAGGCACCGAAGCCAGCACCAGGAGCAAACGCATTTTTAGATGCATTGAAAACCAGAGACCCACCCGTGGCCTGATTTTCCATAAGGCGAATAGCGCCCTGAGTCAATAAGAATGCGCTGTCAAGGTTTACCTCAAGGGCCTTTTTCCATCTACCAAAATCCAAATCTGCGAGACTATCTGTCACAGCAATTCCGGCGTTTGCAACGATTCCATCGAGGCCACCAAATGCGTTGACTGCAGCCAAAACTGTGGCTGAGACAACATCTGGGTTGGACTGGTCTCCAGGAACTGCCACGACATCAATGCCGAAGTCATTTTCGAGTTCTGCACGAACACTCTCCAGCCTTTCTTGGTTGAGATCCGCCAAGACCAGACACGAACCTAGGCTTGCCAGGTGCCTGCTTACCCCGAGACCAATTCCACTTGCGGCGCCGGTAACGATAAACACTCGCGCTGAGAATTTCTTGGGCCCTGGCTTCAACGAGAGCTTATAAAGTTCCATAGGCCAGTACTCGAATCTGAAGATCTCAGAATCCGGCATCGACTCGCCCACGCCGAAGCTGTCTAGAACTCGACTGGCAACCTTATGGGTATGAAGAGCTATCTCCGCTACCATCTTTGCTTCGGCAAGACTGCTGCCACTTGTGATGGCCCCAAGGCCAGGAACAAGCCCAACTCGAGGTACGGAATCTAGTAGATCGTAGCCCTCGGGGAGCAGCTCTATGTTGCGAGCTGTGTAGGCGTCATAATCTGATGAGTACTTATCAAATGCCGCTCCGATTCCTTCTGCACTCAAATCATCGAGCACAATCGAGAACGGCCTAATTCTGAGCATATGATCAGCGGATGAAACTCCAGCAGAGACAACTTTCTTGAGGTCGTCTCTGTTGGCGATGTCCAAAAAACGTTCATCAACGTGTACTACTTTTTGGGCGGCTCTAGAAAACTGACCTCGAACCCGAGGCAAAACATCTGCAACATCGACCGGGTCAACAGTCCGGAGTTTAGGCGCCTTTGACTTGGAATCCAGATACTTGTTGGCTTTTTCGACTACCGCCAGAGTTTCTTTCAAGCATTCTTCACTGGTTTCCGCCCAAGTTATTACTCCATGGTGAGCTAAAACGACACCGCGGTAGTTGCCGAGCTTTTCCACAACCTTGCTCAAAGGGAATCCACTGCGGATCCAGTCAACATAGGCCCACTCTTCTCCGAGTGCCTCCATTGTGGCTTCGCGGCCTTTTGGGTGGTTTGTGAGTGCGCAAATAGCATCAGAGTGCACATGGTCAATGTGTCTAAATGGCATGAATCCATGAAGCAAGGTCTCAATAGATGGCCTCGGTGCCCCTGGAAGCATGATTGATCTACCAACCATTTCAACCATTTCCTCGTCGGTGAGATCATCGTATTTTTTTAGGCTCTCGAGGACGTCTAAGTCCAACGGTGCGAAGGTGTGGGCGTTGGCAGTTGCCATGTCCCCTCCCGAAGCCTTGATCCACATAACGCGCTTTGCAACGCCGTCGATAATGACTTCACCTTTTACAGATGTGTTTCCACCTCCGAAAACTACCAAGGATTGATCTGAACCAATTTCCCTAGTTCGGCTTATCAGCTGGTCAAGTTCAATTGCTGTGAGTAGTGGATTTATTGACATGCTATTTCACCAGTCCTTCAACGCTCTGGCCCTGGCTGGGCTCGGCTACTCCGTGCTCGGTAACTACGGCGCTGATGAGTTTTGCCGGAGTGACATCAAAGGCTGGGTTAAATCCACGTTCTAATTGCGGCGCAGTTTGCACGCCGTGCAGGTTGGTGACCTCTTCAGGGGAGCGAAGCTCGATCTCTATCGAATCCCCATTCTCATAACTAATGTCGACAGTTGAACTTGGGGCTGCGACCATAAAAGGTATGCCGGCCTCTTTACAGGCAAGTGCAACACCCAGTGAACCAATTTTGTTGGCCGTGTCTCCATTTTTGGCGATCCGGTCCGCACCAATAACTGCAAAGTCAACCAAACCGCGAGTAATAGTGCTTGCGGCTGCACCATCAGCTTGAACCAAATAATTGATGCCATCCTTGGCAAGCTCCCAAGCCGTCAATCGCGACCCTTGAAGAAGTGGCCGAGTTTCATCTGCGTAGACGATTTCAATTGCGCCGCGAGAGTGCAGTTCTCGAATGATGCCTATGCCGGTGCCCCAAGTTGAAGTTGCCAGAGAACCGGTGTTGCAATGGGTCAACACCCTTAACTTGGTCTTGCCCGTTACTTTCAAAATCCAATCTGCACCGTGCTTTGACAGGGTGCGGTTTGCCGACTCGTCATCTTCTGCAATCTTGTGTGCCAATTCAAGGACCTTAGAAAGTCCCTGGTTTACGGAGGCAATGACCTGATCAACGCCCCAAGCTAAATTCACAGCCGTTGGTCGGGCATCTCTAATTCTTGCAATCTCCGAGTGCAGACGCACACCGTCCCAGTTCTCGCGCTCACCCTGAACCATCGCAAGGGCAACCCCAAAGCCGCCCACAACCCCGAGAGCCGGGGCACCTCTGACAACAAGGCGGTTGATCGCATCCACGAGAGTGTCCACGTCCTCACAAATCACGTCTTCTTCTTTGAGTGGGAGGGCGGTTTGATCAAGCAATTGAATCTTGCCGTCGTCCCAAAGTACCGGCCGAATGTCAGACATTGGTCACATCGATGAACAAGTGGTGGCCCTGGATCTGTCTCATTGCTGCTCTCCTAGATGAGTAGGTGTTTGTACAATTGTGCATAGCTGTTACGTTAGTACAATTCTATAGAGAACATAATGCCGTGAAATTTTGGAAAAAGGCAAATTTTCGGTAACAGATACGCAACGATTGAGCCGGCAGGTGCTACTCGAAACTCAAGAGTCCTTGAGCGGTCTGCAAATCTGTCACCAAGTGCGAAATGATTCCAGACTTTGCGGCAGCAGCAATCGCCGGAACCTTTTTGCGCCCCAGTGCCACTACTGCCCGATCCGGGAGTGCTCTGATCTCATCAAGTGTGAGACTGATGATTCGCTTTTCGATCGCGCTTGGTACGTAGCGCCCCTCGCTATCAAAGTAGATGCCAGAAATGTCCCCAACTGCGCCCTGAGCTAGCAGTCTCTCTAGCTCACCCGTGGGACCAATTTCTTGGATAAGAGGGCCACTGCCTGGCGAGATTCCGCCGATGCCGTAGAGCCCAAGTCTGGCGTTCTTTGCCATTGCAAGCGTGCTTTTAACGTCGGGCTCCTCATTCATCATCAGCGCTGCAGCCTCGCTTGCCATGATAAATGGGGCGGGTAGGTGCCTTGTGCGGCCTCCGACTATATCTGCCAAGTCGCTGGCAACTTCGTGTGGATGAACACCGTTACCGCCACCGGGGCGGCTTCCCAGGGCTGGAACAAAAGTCGCGTCTACCGAGAAGCCTTTCATGTGGGGAACAATTTGATCGAGGGTAACACTGAGTCCAACCGCGACCACGTCGCCGGCTTGCACATAGCTTTTGAGAAACTCTGCACCAACTGTTCCCACCGATGCCATGGCTTGTTGGAGATCGTTAAAGCCCGGACCGACCCAAGCTTGTTTCAGACCGTACTTCTTAGTCAAGGCTGTCTGGACTTCAGGAAAGATCTGCTCGTCGCTGTGAACTTTAAACTCGACGACCCCCTCTTCACGAGCTTTGGCGAGCATCCTTGTGACCTGCACTCTGGAAAGACCAAGAAGGTTTGCTATCTTCTCGTGAGTGAGGCCATGGGTGTAATGAAGTGCTGCAACGCGACCGAGCATAATTAAACCTTCAGTTTGAGTTAGTTGTGTACGGACAAGGTTTGGTTTTCAGGAAAAGCCGAGGTCTCATCGCCGAGAATCAATGCCCGATATGTCATTTCAGCTGCGTCTTCAAGGTTCAGAACCTTGCGATACGCGGCCGTGACCGAGTCTCCCAATGCAACCGCACCGTGATGGCTCATGATCACCACATCATGATGTTCGAATTGAGCCGCTACATCCTCTGCAAGTTCACTGCTGCCGTTGGGTTCAAATGGGGCAAGCCCATAAGAACGCACATAAGAAATGTGATCGAGGGTAAAAAAGCGAATCTTCTTATTTAGCGCGTCAAGGAGCACTGAATGCTTTGGGTGAGCATGAATTATTGCCAAAGCATCTTTGCGAGCAGCGTAGCCCCTGGCGTGCATGCGCCATTCGGTGGAGGGCTCCAACGTTCCCTCAAGAATCTCACCACCAACGCTCATCTTTGCAAACGAACCTCGATCTAATTGATCAAGCCAGCCTCCTGAGTTGGTAACAAAAAATGAATCCTTATCTTCGGGGTCTCTAATCGAGAGGTTCCCCGCACTTGCTTTGGTCATTTGGCGCGCAACAATGTCAGCACCCACCCGGACAAGCTCATCAATTAGCGCGCCCTGTTGATCCGTTAACTTCAATTCATCCTCTTTTCGCACAAAAGTACACTTGACACACTAATGTACAAGCAACTAAATTCCTAACAATCAATAGTTTTAGATCAGACCCAGGTGAAGTAATTAGAAGAATTAGGTAGGGCTTCAAATGACCAAGACGCAAAGGGCATCCGACCAGTGGTTGACTGAAGTAGCCAAAGGAATTCGACAAAGAGTGCTTGGCCATTCGCTGAAGAATAACGGTGGATATATGAGCCAGGCCTGCTCCGCCGCCGAACTGCTCAGCTGCATGTACGGCGGTCTTATCGACTTACCAGAAGTCCCCGAGCCTTTACTTCCCAGGCCCTTTGCTGGCACTCCAGGAATCGCGGGAAAGAATCGTGAGACTGGAATTGAATTTCATGGTGGCCGAAAGCCCGACCGTGATCGCCTCATTAGCTCTCCTGCTCATTACGCCCTGGTTATCTACGCTGCAATGATCGAATCGGGCCGCCTCCACGAAGACGCCTTAAATGACTTTAACAAGGACGGGTCAACAGTCGAAATGATCGGAGCCGAGCACTCTCCGGGATTCGAAACGACAACCGGCTCACTGGCTCAAGCCATCTCCCAAGCCAGCGGAATTGCCATCGCTCGAAAGATAAGAAAAGAAACCGGTAACACTTGGGTTTTTATGAGTGACGGCGAGTTTCAAGAAGGGCAAACCTGGGAGGCCCTGCAGGCTGCAAGCTTCCACAATCTTGGAAACTTGAAGGTAATCGTTGATGTGAACCAGGGTCAATGCGATGGACCAATGGATCAAGTCATGTCAATTGAGCCACTGGCCTCCAAGATCGAGGCTTTTGGCTGGGAAGTGGTTCGAGTTGACGGGCATGACACCGATGCCATTTTTGATGCTGGAAAAACTGTGACTGATAAGCCACTCATGATTCTCTGCTATACCGACCCAGTCCGCGGCTTACCGATAATGCAGTCTCGTTTCCCGACCTTGCACTACTTGCGCTTCACCAGTGAGACAGAAAAAGCCACTTACGCAGCCGCATATCAGGAGATGTCTAAATGAGCTACGAAATTGTAAACCGGCCGCACCAGCAAAACTTTATTGATTGGTCTGCTGATAAGCCAGAGGTTGTCGTGCTGACTGCCGATCTAACCAATTCCTGTGAGGTCGGTAGATGGCGCGACACTTATCCAGAGCGTTTCTTCTCCATGGGCATGGCTGAACAAAACATGCTTGGAGTAGCTGCGGGGCTAGCGCGAGAGGGGTTCGAGCCATGGCTTCACACTTTTGCCGTATTTCTATACCGTCGTCCCCTTGACCAGTTACAGATGTCCATTGCTTATCCTTCGCTGAAGGTGCGGCTTGTCGGATTTTTGCCCGGGATCATGACTCCAGGTGGAGTCACCCACCAGGCGATTGAAGACTTTGCCGTCATGAGGGCAATCCCAAATATGACAATTTTGGAAGTCGGAGACGCAACCGAAGCAGAGAGCGTCATCGATGTCGCTCATGCCGTGGACGGGCCTGTTTACATCCGTCAGCTTCGTGGCGAAGTGAGTCGACTCTTCCCGAAAGACGAACCTCTAGTTTTTAATCATGCTCGCGTGCTATCGGAGGGTGAAGAGATAACTCTGATTACTTCAGGCATCATGACCGAAGAGGCCTTACGTGCCATGCCGCTTATTAAGCAAAAAGGTGTCCTCGTCAAACACTTGCATGTTTCAACGATTAAACCCTTCAATGATCCTCAGGTGGTTTCTGCAGTCACTAGTGCGTCAAAAGGTGTGATAACGATGGAAAACCACAGCATTATCGGAGGCATAGGTTCGGCAGTGGCGGAAATTATGGCCGAACATGGGGCAGCCGTTCCATTGAGACGCATTGGCATAAACGACACGTACGCACATGGCGCGAGTCAAAAACATCTGATGGAGGAACTCGGCCTAAATGCTCAATCCCTAGTGGCTGCCGTTGAGGGACTTATTGGCCGCAACCTTCACATAGCTGCTGAAGATCTCGCGGCGGCAAGGGTTGCTGATGTCCACAGCGCAGCGAAAGCCGAGGCCCTCTAAATGACCCAACTAGTAGTTAGCTATCAACTTCTAAGTTCTGACCCTCAGGGCCTCGCTGATGCGATTCGTGTGGAGCAGTCAATCGAATTCCCCAACGAACTTGCTGAAGGTTGGATTCAAAAGAACGTGGTGGGTCAAATAGTCAACATGGGTGCCACCGTAAATGGCATTACTCACGTTGAAATTGCATACAACCCAGACAACACAGGTTATGAACTTCCTCAGCTACTAAATGTGCTTTGGGGAAACGTCTCTATACTCCCCGGAGTTAGAATCACGGCCGTTGATTTCCCTGAGTCAATACTGAGCAAATTTAGAGGGCCCAGATTCGGAGTTGAAGGTCTCCGAAAGATGTTTGACGCCCCAACTCGGCCACTAGCAAGCACTGCACTTAAGCCGATGGGCTCATCTTCCAAGCAATATGCTCAAATGGCATATGAGATTGCGCGGGCCGGCTTTGACACGATCAAAGACGATCACTCGCTTGCTAACCAGCCCTGGTCGCTCTGGCGCGAGCGAGTGGAGCTAATCAGCGAAGCAGTTCGAAAGGCGAATGCCGAAACCGGCGGTAAGTGTGTTTATGCTCCCAGCTTGAACTTGCCAAGCGACCAAATAGCTCAGGCAGCACTAGACGCCAAGGCTTTGGGTGCTGGAGCACTCCTTATCCTTCCCGGAATCTCTGGGTTCGATGTCATGCGATCCTTGGCTGAAGACGATCAAATCGGGCTTCCCATAATGGGGCACCCCGCACTGCTTGGAAGCTTTGTCACTTCTAGGGAGCAGGGGATAAGTCACGGGGTACTTTTTGGACAGCTCATGCGAATTGCTGGCGCAGACATCGGCATCTTCCCCAACTTTGGCGGCAGATTCTCGTTTAGCAAGAGTGAATGCACGGAAATAGCTGAAGCCGCTCGGAGTGAGCTTTCTCACCTAAAGCCCATTTGGCTCTCTCCTGCCGGCGGCATGACTCTTGATCGCATCTCAGAAATGGTCGATTTTTATGGAAGGGATACTGCTTCGCTCATTGGGGGAGCACTTCACCGAGGCGATCTTTACGAAAACTCACTTGCAATGGTTCAGAAAATGAAGTCACTGGCCTAGGCCTAACGAACCGAGAAGCTACGGATCAGAAGGTTGGGGGTTCGAGTCCCTCCAAGCGCACTGAGACCCAAGAAGACTTCACGACTTCTTGGGTTTCTTTATTTTTCGCGCCAATTCCTTATTGACGGAATTGAATGC
>Ga0075110_1001016_pt1 | contig 12500 bp, 11 predicted proteins | sample AntAceMetag02UK8_FD_69799 | JGI IMG/M metagenome (GOLD analysis project Ga0075110, IMG submission 69799) | Saline lake microbial communities from Ace Lake, Antarctica - Antarctic Ace Lake Metagenome 02UK8 | ecosystem: Environmental > Aquatic > Non-marine Saline and Alkaline > Saline | place... | reverse complement strand
AAATTGTCCCTCAACAGATAAAGACCAAGTATGTATTAATGGTTTTAAAAATGATGATAAATTTGCATATGCAGATAAAGAGAAATGAAAATAATAATTAGAAAGTAAAAAAGACGATGAAATTGCAGATTTAGCTAAATCCATCATTTCTGACGGCATTATAAAAAAATATCCCAGGGGTAGTGAGATCAATATGGCTAATAAAAAAACTGGTATAATTCTTCTTAATCTTCTCTCAATAAAATTACTAAAATTAAATTGATTATTACTGATTTCAGTTTTTATTATTGATGATATGAGATAGCCAGAAATTACAAAAAAAATATCGACACCTAAAAAACCACCTCTAAAAATTACAAAATTGAAGAATTGAACCTCTAAGTGGTAGCAGATTACGAGAATTATAGCTAATGCTCTTAGTACATCTAATTCTATTCTATACTTTGAGTGTTCCACTAATAATTTTAATATTATTTATTTAAAAAATAAGTATCTGTTTTCACCAGTTCCATAAACATGATAAATTAATTTTTTATTAAAGTTTTTTTTAAATTTAAAAATATTTTCAATTTCATCTTTGTCAGTGCCACGAGCAAGTCTTTGAAACTTACTAATTTTTAATTTTAACAAAAGTTTATCAACTTCTTTTGGGTGCAATAAAGTGTTGATTGGCACGAGGACATGATCAAGTGTGTAAAATATCCTATTTTTTTTTAAACCAAATAGCTGACCGTAATCATATAAAAAATTTATATCTATATTTTTAAAAATTTTTCTAAAAGTCTCGATTAAAGACCATTTAATACCACCTATGCCTGATAAGTATAAAAAGCATGAACCATTATTCTTGAGAACTCTTTTAACTTCTTTTATACCATCGGTGATTGAGGGGGTGTGATGCAATACTCCATTACAAAAAACAAAATCATAACTATTTTTTTTTAGTTTTGTTTTAAACAAACTTTTTTGTTGAAAACTAATTTTATCTTGATTATTAAATTTTTTAGCAGTTTGAATATTTTTTTTACTTAAATCAATACCCAAAATTTTGTTGAATCCTAGTTTACCAAGTGCCCCTGTGTATCTACCACCACCACATCCTAAGTCTAAAGCTTTTAATCTTTTAATATTATCAAATTTTATTTTGTTTTTGTTTAATCTTTCTTTCAAAAGTTTTAAGGGCTCCGTATAGTAGTGATAATTACTAAAATCAGAAAACAATTTTCCATAATGTTTCGCTGTAAATTCCTGAATAGTAATACTAGCTTTGTCATGTTTGTTAGCTATTTTACTTGTTTTGCTAAGATATTGCTCATTGTTTGTTATAAATTCATTTATCAATTCAATACTTTTTTTAATTTGATGGTCAAATTGTTGTAGAGCGTTTTTTGGATTTAATAAAATTTTTTCAATTTTGTTGAAGAGATCAAAAAAAATAAACGCTTTTATAAAATTGGTGTTGTATTTTTTTTTATCTAGTTTTCTATATGCGTGAGTTAATTTTACGAGGCTATTAGCGTATGGTGAGCCGTCTTTAAGATAAAACTGGTTAATTGTCTTGTTTGAATTTTTCAAAAGTGTATATATTTTGTTTTATTATAAAATTAATTTAACTATTTATATATGCTTGGATTACCAAAAAAAGTTATTTTTTGCTCAAGATGCCTGTTGTCAAACCAAAAACCTGTACCAACCTCAGAGTTTAAATCTAAAAAGAACACTAAGAAACTTGGAAATTCTCTTGATAAATTGCACGTTTGTAATGCTTGTAAATTTAATGAATATAAAAAAACAAAAATAGATTGGGAAAAACGAGAAAAGGAATTACTTAAATTATTAGATCAATATAGGTCAAAAAATGGGAAAAATTATGATTGTATTGTGCCTGGGAGCGGAGGCAAAGATAGTAGATATACTAGCCATATCTTAAAGACCAAGTATGGAATGAATCCTTTAACTGTAACATGGTCTCCTCATATGTATACAGACATAGGTATAAAAAATATGAAAACATGGTGTGATCATATTGATAACTATTTAGTTACACCTAACAGAAGTGTTCAAAGAATTTTAACAAAAACAGCATTCCTCAATCTATTGCATCCGTTCCAACCTTTTGTGTTTGGTCAAAGGTTTGCCGCAATTAGAATGGCAATTCAAACAGGTATAAATTTAATTTTTCATGGAGAAAGCCCATTTGAGTACGGTACAAATGATTTAAAGTCAATTAATGCAACTGGATTTGAAAAAGAATATTTTGCGGGAAGTCAAAATCCTTCAAAAATTTATCTTGGGGGTGTTTCGGTGAAAGATCACTTGAAAAAAAACAAATTAAAATACACTGATCTTAAAAATTATTTCCCAATAGATCCAAAAGAATTAAAAAAAAATAAAATTAATTATAAATTTTTGGGCTATTATATTAATTGGAACCCACAAGAGGCTTATTATTATTCAGTGAATAAAACTGGTTTTTTGCCTAATCCAGAGAGGACAGAAGGAACTTACAGTAAATATGCTTCTTTAGATGATAGGATTGATGGATTTCATTACTATACAGCTTTTATAAAATATGGACTTGGTAGAGCATCAATGGATGCATCACAGGAAATAAGAAATGGTCAAATTTCAAGAGATGAAGGAATAAGTCTTGTTAAGAAATATGACGGAGAATTTCCAAATAACTATTTTGAAGAAGTTTTGGATTATATGATGATAGACAAAAAATTATTTTGGAAAACAATTGATAAGTTTAGACCTAAACATTTGTGGAAAAAAAATAAAAATAAATGGAGATTACTTCATACAGCTTATGCAAAACCAAGAGATTATTGATTTAAAAAATAAATATTTAAAATTTACAAAACTGAGTGAATTTAACTATAAAGTTAGAGAAACTCTTTGTGATATCTGTAATTCAAAAAAAAAAAATTTACTCTCAGAAAAAATTAGGTGGGGCAAGAAGTTTGGCTTTATGCCTATAGTTTCATGTGGTGATTGTGGATATATTTTTCAAAAATATAAATTTGACATAAATTTTAATAGAGATTTTTATGCCAAAACATACAGAGAAAAAATATTTAAAAACCCACTTCCCTCAAAAACCTTTTTAAAAGATCAGGAATTTAGGGGCATGAAGCTTTTTAAATTTTTACAAAAAAATTTTAAAATTCCAAATAAAGGAAAAATTTTAGATGTTGGATGTTCTGTTGGGTTATTTCTAAAACCTTATAGCAAAACTGGGTGGGATTGTTATGGAAATGATCCTGACAAAAGTTTTATAAACTTTGGTAAAAAAAAATTACAGGTAAAGTTGAAAGATGAGCAAGCTGAGGATATGAATTTTGAAAAAAATTTTTTTGACTTAACAATAATAATGGGATCTCTAGAACATTGTTATGACGTTAACAAAGTAATGAAAAAATGCTATTATAGCTCAAAAAGAGGTGGAATTTTAGTTTTGGAAGCTAGAGGTGATCCTCAATCATCAGTAAAAAATTATTTTAATCATAATCATTACAGATACTTTTCCTTAAATAGCCTAGAATTAATTATGTTAAAACATGGATTTGAGCCTGTTTTAACAACAAGGTATCCAATAACTGGTTCCTCAAGAAAAGGATCAATTTTTTGCATAGGTGTGAAAACTAATAAAAAAAAAAATATAAGATCAATTATTGATACTGGTAAAAAAAAAGAAAGCTTATTAAGTATTCAATATAATTTTAGATACATGGAATTATTGAATAAAGGAAAGTTGTAATAATTTGTGTGGCTTTGTATGTTTATTTGGGAGAGAAAAAAATTTTCATAAATTTTCAAAAATACTAGAAAAGAATTTACTTAAATTTACTCATAGAGGCCCTGATCATCAAAGTTTTTACAAAGATAATTTTTTTGCATGTTCATTTAGAAGACTTTCTATTCAAGATCTCAATCATAGGTCAAATCAACCTTTTAAATCTTATGATAATAAAAGAATTACTATCTTCAATGGTGAAATCTATAATTTTAAAGATTTGCGTAAAGAGTTAAAAAAATTAAATTATGATTTTTATACAAATGGAGACACTGAAGTAATTGATGTGGCATATAAAGCTTGGGGAGAAGATTTTGTTAAAAAATTAAGAGGCATGTTTTCAATATGTATTTACGAAATAAATCAAAACAAAATTTTTTTTGCAAGGGATAGATTTGGAATTAAACCACTCTACTTTTATAGATATGAAGATATTTTTTTTCTTTCAAGTGAAATTAAAGATATAATTACTATGTTTCCACTAAATTTTTTTAGTGAAAATGATCAAACAATAGTTAAATATCTATATAGATCTTCCTTAGATGATACGCACGAAACATTTTTCAATGGTATAAATAAAATTGAACCATCAACTATGGGGTATATTTATAATGGAACATTAAAAAAAAAAATATATTGGGATTTAAACTGTTATGAAGAAAATTTTGAAGAAAGTTCGCTAGATTTAGAAGATAAATTTATAGAAAGTATTAAGTACCACATGGTTTCAGATGTTCCTGTTGCGTTTACATTAAGCGGGGGTATCGACTCAAGTTTAATTGCTGGTGTTGCCGAGAACATTAACAATGAAAATGCATTGAATTTTTTCAGTGTTAGAACAAAAAATACGGTAGATGAAAGTTTTTGGATAAATTCAACAGTCAATAAATATAAATTAAAACATACCTATTTAGTGGATGATCAAATTAACTTAAAAAATTCACTTGATGAAATATTGTATTTTCATGATGAGCCCATTCAATCATCTAGTGCATTATATCAATTTTATTTAAGAAAGCTTGTGAGAGAAAAAGGTTTTAAAGTTTTAATGGTTGGAGAGGGAGCGGATGAAGTTTTTTCTGGCTACAGGAGATGTTTAAATTATTATTTGTATCAAATGCAACTAAATAATGAAAAATTAGAGGAATACGCAATAAAAAGTGAGAACTTTATGGGTATTTCCAAAAAAGAAATTATTAAAAATTTCTCAGATTTTAAAAAAAAAGTTGATAACAATAGTTTTGATTTAGAGGATCAGAGTAGTCTTTTTTTTATGAGAAAAGATTCTGAGAATTTTAATAGCTGGATTAAAGAATACAGATACTTGAATTTTGATAAAAGAAATTTTTTTAAAACCTCCTTAAAGTCTCATATTTTTAAAAATGACCTACCATATGTTCTACGAATGGAAGATAGAAATTCAATGGCTAATAGTATTGAGTCAAGAGTTCCTTTTTTAGATCATATATTAGTTGAAAATGCATTTAAGATAAAGTCGTCCCTATTTATGAAAAATGGTAAAAATAAATATTTGTTAAGAAAAATATTTAAAAAATATTTCTCTGATGAAGTAATTCAAAGAGAGCAAAAATCACCAAGACCAGGTAGTAATTATTTTTTAATGTTCAATGAATTCTTTAATCAGTTTTCTGAACTACTTAACACGAGTGAGGCCAAATCATCAAACTATTTTGACTCTACATTAGTGTTTAAAACTTTTTTAAATGATAAAAAAAACAATATATCATCTAATACTAATTTTTATTTTAGAGTTTTTTGTTATTTAAAGTGGAAAAACTTTTTAAATTCGCATTAATTTTAACTAAACTTTCAAAAAAAATATTTAAATTTATTTTTTGCCATAATGAAAAACTATTATGTTTATTTAAACTTTTTTTTAAAAAAATTTTTTTATAACGACCATTTTGTAATGAATTTATCTTTTTCAAATTTTCACTTGTCCATTTTTTTAGACTTTTACTCAAAATTTCTTTTTGTGGAACATTAAGAGAATTTTTATTCTTATATATATATTTTTCATCCAGTCTTCTTTTGATTATATTTCTAAGAGGATATTTAGGATAGCCATCAAAAATTTTTAAATTTGGTTTTAGTGCTAATGAGTTAATTACAAAGTTATGATCTAGGTAGGGAAAACGTAATTCTCTTGAATTTGCTGCACTAACCCTATCATGAAACCTCAGTGTTCTTGGGATCTTATTTTGTAATATATTAAAATATTCGATTGTCTTTAGCCACGAACCCTTTTTTTTTACGATAAAATTAGAGTTTTGAAATGAAGTTAAATCTGTTGATCCACCAAAATTATTTTTTATTAATTTTTTTGATTTTATTAAAGCACTTTTTTTTGAAAGATTGAGATATTTTAAAATTTTATCTTGTAAATTTATCTCTTTATTGCTTAAGTATAGATCATAGTAAGCCATTAGCATGTGAGAATTGTATCCAGAAAATAGCTCATCACCTCCTTGACCCTCAAGGGTTACGATATGATTTTTTTTTTTTTCATATTGATTTAATTGGAACATTGAAATTAATGGAATCCCTCCATAAGGTTCATCTAAAAAGTATTGAACTTCTTTTGCAAATTGAGGAATTTTCTTAATATTGATGTTTTTATAATTTAATTTTTCATTGAAAAATTTTGCTATATTTTTTGCTTTGTAAAAATCTTGATTTTTATTATTTGAAAATTTTGCACAAAAAAGATTAATTGGCATCTCATCGCCAAAAATTTCCTTAACTTTTACCAATAGGGCGGTACTGTCTATGCCACCAGAAAAATGAAGATTGATTGGTAGATTTGATCTAAATCTTAATTTTATTGAATTGGTTAATAAATGGTCAATATAATCCAGACTTACATTGTTATTTATCTTACTTACACTTTCTTCTAGATCAAAATATTTATATTCAGAAAATTTACCATTACTATATTCACATATTGTTGCTGGCTTAACTTCATAAATTTTCTCAAAAAAAGTATTGGGGCATTGAGGATATAATTCTGACAATATATAATCCTCAACAGATTTTTCTGATATGCTAGGTCTAATCATTTTTGATATCGATTTAATTTCTGATGAAAAAAATAAAGTATTGTCAATTCTTGAATAATAAATTGGTTTAATCCCAAACCTATCTCTAACTAAATAAATTTTTTTTTTAAGAATGTCATAAATAACAATTGCGAACATCCCATTTAATTTTTTTATAGATTTAATTCCTTTTTGAGCTATTAATTCTGTTAGAACTCTAGTATCACCATATTTAATTAAGTTTATTTTTTCTAGTTCTTCTGCAAGCTCTTTATAATTATATACCTCGCCGTTAAGCATTATAATCCACCTTCCATCGTACGACTTCATGGGTTGATTACTTTGATTATTTCCAAGAATTTTTAATCTAAAAAATTTACCATAAAAATTTTTATCAAAAAAAATATCTGTACTGTCTGGACCACGATGATTTAGATCTATTGACTCAGTGCTTTTAATTTTAATGTTTTGATTAAGAGAAAAGACACCATAAAAACCACACATAAGATTTATCTTAAAACATATAGGTGTATTTTTAAAGATAATTACTATAAATATTAATTTTTATAAATTTAAATCTCATGACACATAGGATATTAGCAAAATTAGATATAAAGCATGGAAAGGTAATAAAGGGTGTCGAATTTGAGGGAGTTAGACAAGTTGGCGACCCCATTGAATTAGCAAAAAAATATTATAAAGAACAAATAGATGAAATAATTTATTTAGACTGCGTAGCGTCTTTATACAACAGAAGTCACTTAATTGATTTATTACCTAGAGTATCTGAGCAAGTTTTTGTTCCTATATGTGCTGGTGGTGGTATTAAAAACTTTGATAACGCAAAAAAACTTTTTGATAATGGTGCAGATAAGGTGGCAATTAATACAGGAGCAGTAAAAAAACCAATAATTTTAAAAAAAATTTCTGATTTTTATGGCCGTCAAGCAGTAGTGCTTCAAATTGATTGTAAAAAAAATTTAGAAAATCAATGGGAAGTTTATATTGATTATGGAAGACAAAAAACTGGTATTGATGTTTTTAATTGGATTGAAAAAGCTTTAAAAATGGGTATTGGAGAAATTCTTGCTACTGTAATTGATAAAGATGGTAAACAGGCTGGTTTGGATTGCGATTTATATAAAAAACTATCATCAAATTTTGATATACCAATAATTGCTTGCGGTGGAGCAGGTAATGTTAGCGATATAAATGAAGTATTTAACATAAAAAGTATTAAAGCGGTATGTATTAGTTCTATGTTTCACTATAATTTGATAACACCTGCTAAATTAAAAAAAAAACTTAAATCAAAGGGTATACTTTTAAGGTGATTAATTTGAAAAAAAAAACATTTTTAATAGCCGAAATCGGTCAGGCTCATGATGGTAGTCTAGGTCTTGCGCACTCATACATCGACGCTTTAAAGGATACAGGAATTGATGCAGTAAAATTTCAAATTCATTATGCTGATGCCGAAAGTAGTAAATATGAAAAATTTAGAATTAAATTTTCATATCAAGATAAAACAAGATATGACTATTGGAAAAGAATAGAGTTTTCACCTGAACAATGGTCTGAGATCAAAAGACATTGTGAAAAAGTAAATCTTAAGTTTATAGCTTCACCATTTTCAATCAAAGCTGTTGATGTGCTTAATAAGATGAATACAAAATTTTATAAAATAGCTTCAGGTGAAATTGATAATTATTTAATGATAGATAAAATAAATATGTTGAAAAAAAATATAATAATATCAACAGGATTATCTGACATAAAAGAAATACACAAAACTTTAAATAGACTAGATAAAAAAAAAATTTCATTGCTTCAATGTACATCTAGTTATCCAACGGCAGCTAATAATATAGGGTTAAATGTGATTGAAGATTTTAAGAAAATATTTAGAGTACCGGTAGGTCTCTCTGATCATTCTGGAAATAAAAATACTATTTTAGCAGCGTGTGCTTTGGGTGCAGATCTGGTTGAATTTCATGTTACTTTTAATAAAAAAAGCTTTGGACCAGACAGTATCTCATCAATAGAAATTGATAAAGTTAAAGGACTTGTTGACGGAGCCAAACATATAAATAAAATTATTTCAAATCCCATTAATAAAAATAAAGAAAATAAAAAATTAATGAATATAAAAAAAGTTTTTGGAAAATCTTTAGCCTTCAATTGTGATTTAAAAAAAAATACAATAATTTCAATTAATCATTTAGAGACTAAAAAACCTTATGGTAGAGGAGTACCATGCTCAAATTATCAAAGTATAATTGGAAAAAAAATAAAAAGAGATATTAAAAAAGGAACTTTTTTAAAGTTAAATTTTTTTAAAAATGAAAAATAAAAAAATAAAAGTTTGTGCAGTGATCACCAACAGAGCCAACTTTGCCAGAATGAAATCATTTTTATTAGAGGCAAAAAAATCAAAGAAGATTATTTTACAATGTGTATTGTCTGGTTCTGCTCTTTCTCGAAACTATGGTATTTTAATCAAAGAATTAAAAAGATGCAAACTTCCAATAAGTGCAAAATGTTATTTTTTAATAAATGGCTATGAGCCTTTGCTTCAGGCAAAATCAACCTCAATAGCTATTAATGAATTTTCATCAGCATTTTATAATTTAAATCCAGATGTAGTTTTAGTTGTTGGAGATAGGTATGAGGTTATTGGAGCCGCAATCGCATCTAGTTACATGAATATACCAGTAGCTCATATTCAAGGTGGAGAGGTAAGTGGAAACTTAGATGAAAGTGTGAGACACGCAGTTACTAAACTTTCAACCTACCATTTTACTACTTCCATAAAAAGCAGAAATAGAGTTATCAAAATGGGGGAAAACAAAAAAAATGTTTTCTTTACAGGATGTCCAGGAATGGATTTAATAAATAAAAAAAATTGTAATGTTAATAACCAGAAATTTTCTAATTTAAGCTTTACAGGCAAAACATTGAACTTAAATGAGCCATATATTGTAGTAGTCAATCATCCAATTAGTAATTTAAATAAAAAAGAAAATACAAAAAATATCAAATTACTTCTAAGCGCTTTAAAAAAAATTGAAATTAATAAGGTTATGTTTTGGCCTAATGCAGATGCATATTCAGAAATGATTTCATCTGAAATCAGATCGTTTAGAGAAGCAAAAAAATATAAAGATGACTTTACTTTTCTTGTAAATATAGACCCTGAATTATACATTGGCCTATTATATAAAGCAGATTGTTTAATTGGTAACAGTAGCTCATTTATTAGAGAAGGATCTCAAATGGGTAAACCAGCTATAATTTTAGGCGAAAGACAAAAAGGAAGAGAAGTTGGAAAAAATGTAATTTTTAGCAATTATAATCAAAATATAATTATTAAAAAAATAAGATTACAAATAAACAAAAGGAAATTTAAAAATGAAAAAATTTATGGTGATGGAACAGCTGGAAGAAAAATTGTAAAGATATTTGAGAATATTAAGTTGGAACTTAAAGGTCAAATTTCATATTGATTTGATGAAAAATAGCTACTTAGGAATTATTGTTGCAAGAAAAGGCTCAAAAGGAATCAAAAATAAAAACTTTCTTCTCGTAAATAAAAATAATAATAAGCGTATTATTGATTATACATTACAATCTGCAAAACAATCACATAAATTAAACTCTATTTTATTATCTTCAAATGATGAAAGAATTTTGAAAAGAGCAAAAAAATATAATTTGGATATGATAATTAGAAGATCAGAAAATCTATCTAATGACAACAGTAAAACAGTTGATGCAGTTATAGATGCTGTAAAAAAATTTGAGAAAAAATTTTATAAACCAAAATTTATTGTTTTGCTTCAACCAACATCTCCTCTAAGAAAATCAAAACATATAGATGAGAGTATTAATTTTTTTAATAAAAATAATATGAAGTACAATAGTCTTGTGTCAGTTTCAGAATATAATGGAACACATCCATTTAAATTAAAAAAAATTGTAAAAAATTACATTAAGCCATTTATTGATAAAGCAGATAGTGAAAAACCTAGGCAAAGTATGCCCAAAGTCTACAAACTTAATGGTCTAATTTATATAATTAAAACAGATGTTCTTATAAAAAAAAAAACATTTTTTAATTTGTGTGTTCCATATTTTATTAAAGAAAAATATTCTTTAAATCTAGATAATTATGAAGATCTCGCAAAATTAAAAAAATATATATGAAAAAAAAAATTGGAATTTTAGAAACGGGTCCTGCAAATTATCTTTCAATTAAAAATGCAATTAAAAAAATTGGATATGAGTCAATTATAATAAATAAAAAAAATATTTCAAAAATTAAAGTATCTCATTTAATTCTTCCAGGAGTTGGATCGTTTGATGGTGTGATGAAAAATTTAAAAAAAAATAATTACATTAATTATATTAAAGAATTCAGTAAGTTAAACAAACCAATTTTAGGAATTTGTATTGGTTATCAAATTTTGTTTGAAAAAAGCACTGAAGGAAAACTAAATGGTCTTGGTTTTTTCAAAGGTCAATTTAAAAGTCTAAAAAATTTACTTAAAATAACACCAAATGTTGGATGGATAAAGGTTAAAGGAGACAAAAGAATGATAAAAAATTTTGGATATAAAAAACAAATTTTTTTTTACTTTTCACATTCTTATTATTTAACTTCGTATAAAAAAAGTGATATTGCAGGATATATATACATTAAGCATAAAATGATACCTGCTGTTTTAATTAACAAAAATATATTTGGATTTCAATTTCACCCTGAAAAAAGTGCTGAAGAAGGTTTGTTATTCCTAAAATTATTTTGTGAGAAATAATTATTTATTATTATTTTAAAATAGATATATCATTTAGAAATGAAAAAAAAAAATAAAGTTGGAAATAATATTGAGGCAAGAAATGCAAGTTGGACTTTTTCTGGAATAGAAAAAAGTTTTGAAAATCATATTTCTACGTCAGTACCCATGTATAATGAGGCGCATGAAATTGCATTAAATATTTCAGATTTTTTTTTAAAAGATAACTCAAAAATATTGGATATTGGGTGTTCTACAGGATCATTCCTAAAAAAACTTAATTTAAGAACCAAAAAGAAAAATTTAAAATTAATTGGAGTAGACAACACAAGCTCAATGATTAAATTTTGTAAAAAAAAAAATTCAAAAAAAATTAAGTTTTTTTGTCAAGATTATTTAAAATTTATAAAATCTAGATTTAAATATGATTTTATTTCAGCTTTTTTTACATTATCGTTTGTACCCCCTCCACAGAGACAAATTTTTATAAATAAAATTTTTAAAGAATTAAATTGGGGAGGCGCATTTGTTTTGTTTGAAAAAATACGGGGTCCAGACGCAAGATTTCAAGATATATTTAATCTAACCTATCAAGAATTTAAATTATCAAAAGGACTTTCGGAAGAAGAAATAGTGAACAAGAGTAGATCGTTAAAGGGAATTATGGAACCATTTTCAGATGCTGGTAATATTGCATTACTTAAAAGAGCTGGATTTTCAGATATTACAGGTGTTTTTCAATGGATGTGTTTTAAAGGCTATCTAGCAATAAAATAGAAAATTAATTTACCAAAAATGAAGAGTATATACACAAAGTTAAAGAAAATATTTTTGAATCAAAATGAG
>Ga0075110_1001002_pt1 | contig 12679 bp, 14 predicted proteins | sample AntAceMetag02UK8_FD_69799 | JGI IMG/M metagenome (GOLD analysis project Ga0075110, IMG submission 69799) | Saline lake microbial communities from Ace Lake, Antarctica - Antarctic Ace Lake Metagenome 02UK8 | ecosystem: Environmental > Aquatic > Non-marine Saline and Alkaline > Saline | place... | reverse complement strand
CCACGGTGGCCTGCTACGTATATTTTTGCTTGGTTATTCATTTGGTTGTTTGTTATCTGCCATAACTATCTTCTAGCCGTTCAATATCATCTTCACCCAAGTAATGCCCAGATTGTACTTCAATGATCTCTACCGGCGTTGTGCCTGGGTTAGATAACCTATGTGCTTGTCCAAGTGGGATATAGGTGGATTCGTTTTCATGCAAAATAATCGTTTTATCGCCACAGGTAACTTCTGCAATGCCTTTTACCACCACCCAATGCTCGGCGCGTTTGGCATGGCGTTGCAGGCTTAGGCTAGCGCCAGGGTTCACCTGAATGCGTTTTACTTTAAAACAATCACCGACATCAATGGTGTCGTACCAACCCCACGGGCGCGATACTTTGCGGTGCAATACGCGTTCTTCGCGTTGCTGGGCTTGTAGTTGGTTAACAATGCTTTTTACATGCTGGCTTTGGCTACGATCAGCCACTAATATGGCATCGGCGGTTTCAATTATCACCAAATTTTTGACGCCTACGGCACTCACCAAGCGGTGACTGGCAATAATCAAGGAGTTATGTGTGTCAGTTAGCAAAGCATCACCCTGCACAACGTTTCCAGCATCATCTTGACAGCCCACTTGCCACACAGCATCCCACGCGCCCAAATCATTCCAGCCTGCATCAAGTGCGACCATTTTGATGGTAAATGCAGAGTTAGGGCATTGTTCCATCACGGCGTAATCCACTGATTCACTGGGGATTTGTGCAAATAATTCTGCGTTGGGCCGAATAAATTGATGATCTTGCGTGTGGCTGGTAAAGGCGTTGGTGGTGGCTTGTAAAATATCAGCTCTAAAATACTTGAGTGCTTTGAGCCACACACTGGCACGCACCACAAACATACCACTATTCCATGTGTAATCGCCTGAATCCACATAGGTTTGTGCGGTGACGGGATCAGGTTTTTCTGCAAAATTCGCGACATTAAATTCTGTGAAAGCACCCGCTTCGCCCGTTTGTTGAATGTATCCAAAACCTGTTTCTGGCCCTGTGGGCGTAATGCCTAAAATAACAATGGCCCCTGTGGCGGCGACGCGAATGGCGTTTTGTAGTGCCGTAGTAAAAGCCGCGCGATTTTGCACGGTTTGATCGGCTGGCGTCACCACTAAAATAGGGTCATCGTTATTAACAACCGCTTGCAAGGCGGCTAAAGTGAGTGCAGGTGCGGTATTACGCCCAATTGGCTCTAATAGCAAAGTCGCGGCAATTTCTGGCAACTCACGCAGTTGATCCAACACCAAAAAACGATGCTCTTCGTTAGTGACCACTAAAGTTTTACCTACTTCAATATCGGCAGCACCTAACTGACTTAAACGACTCGCCGCCTGCTGAAACAAGCTCGTAGTGCTAGACAGCACTAAAAATTGCTTAGGGAACCCAGTGCGCGACAAAGGCCACAGTCGTGTGCCAGAGCCACCACAAAGAATGACAGGGATGATTGTTTCGCTAGCCATGATGTTATTTGAGTTGCTTGGCATTTTTGGTACTGATAACAGGTTTGAATGGCTCAGCCATCGGGGACGGGATGAACTGCACCAAACGCAGGAGGTGTTCGGTATTGGCCACGTCGGTTAAGCGCGACTTGCCGTCGGCAGCTGTCATTTTCAAACCGTGACAATTTGTCACGGTTTCATTTCCTTCAGCCTTCAGGCGCTGTTTGAGCTTGCGCCAGTAAGCTCCGGCATCTGCACTGTCAGTCAGTACGGCAATGACATCCACAATGTTGAAGTACCACAGCCCGCGCTCAACATCCCATTCAGAGCGAACGTGATGGGTTTCAAATAGTTTGATGCTGGACATAGAGTTTTTGATTCATTTTAGCCATTGGGTAGGCATATTAATGCCCGTTCCCATGCACATCATTTGCCACCGTAGTTTGTAAAGCGGCAATCTCGGCCTTAAGCGCTTCGTATTCATGCATGCGGCGCTGTAAAAACCCTGCGGTTAGTTGTAGTTTTTCGGCGATGCCAGTGGGGCTGAGCAAGTAGGCATAGGCTAATTTGTTTTCACTACGCTTAAAATTATCTACCTTAACCACGCCACGGCTAATAAGCGCTTGCACACAATAATGTGCACCACCCAAGCTTAAGCCTAATTGCTTGGCTAACTCTCGCTGACTAATGGCGGGGTTGTTAGACAATAAGGTCAGCAGCCTAAACTGCACGTCTTCATTTTGTGCGAGTGGTTTTTTTAGCATTTCTTTAAACTTAAAATAAATTAGCTTTAACCGAGATTTGGCTTGCTACCGCCCTACCCCGTCAATGTATTGACGGTATGTAATTAAGCTTGCTTGCATCACTTGCGTTCATAAATGAACTTATACAGTATAGTAATGCTGCTAAACGAAAAAATTAACGTAATAAAGCAATGCTCAATAAAATTGTCATTGTGGGCTGCGCCGCAATCTCTGGCGCCTACCAGATCCTGAATCAAGTTCAGGATGACAGCATTTTAGTTTTAGGCTGATCACTCAGTAATCAACCTGGTTATTTCATCTAACTTCATTTGCACTAAATCAGCATCGCCACGTGATTCTATATTTAAGCGTAATAGCGACTCGGTATTGGAGCCTCTCAAATTAAAGCGCCAGTTGGTAAAATACATATTAAGGCCGTCTGTTTTATCAATCTCAATCGAGCTGGCTAAATAATGTGCCTCAATTCTTTGCAGAATACTGGGCATATCGGCGACTTTAAAATTAATCTCACCACTGCACGGAAACAAGGCAATACGCTCTGCCACCAGCGCTGATAATGGCTTACCTGTGCTGCTTAATAGCTCGCACACCAATAACCACGGAATCATGCCGCTATCGCAATAAGAAAAATCTCTAAAATAGTGATGTGCGCTCATTTCACCGCCATAAATCGCGTTTTCCTGCCGCATACGTTCTTTAATAAACGCATGGCCAGTTTTGCTCATAATCGCGGTGCCGCCTGCGTTGGCGACAATATCTTGCGTGTTCCATACTAAACGCGGGTCGTGAATTATTTTTTCATTGGGATATTTAGCTAAAAATGCTGCCGCCAGCAAGCCTACAATGTAATAGCCTTCTATAAATTCACCACGCTCATCAAACAAAAAGCAGCGATCAAAATCACCATCCCAAGCAATGCCCATGTCCGCTTGATGCGCTAACACGGCATTGGTGGTCGCAGCACGATTTTCCGTGAGCAAGGGATTGGGGATGCCATTAGGAAAATCGCCATCTGGCGCATGATGGATTTTAATTAAGGTCACCGGCACTTGTAACTGATGAAACGCCTGCTCAATGACATCGAGCACATGGCCTGCCGCGCCATTGCCTGCATTGACCACCAGCTTGAGTGGGCGCAATTGAGTGGCGTCAATATAGGTGAGTAAATGTTGTACAAATTGTGGTAACACGGTTTGCTTGGTGTAGCTGCCACGCTGTGCCACGGTATCAAATTGATTAGCTTCAACCAGCGTTTGAATGGACTTTAAACCCGTATCGCCACTAATCGGCTTGGCCAATTCACGCACCAATTTCATGCCATTGTAGTCAATGGGGTTGTGGCTCGCCGTGACTTCAATACCGCCATCTAATTGTAGATAAAAAGTCGCAAAGTAAATCTCTTCAGTGCCTGTCACACCAAAGTCAATCACATCCACGCCGCCATCCATCAAGCCCTGCGCCAACGCCATTTTAAGCGGCGCGCTACTGTGGCGAATATCCGCACCCACTACCACTGATTTTGGCTGCAAATACGCCGCATAAGCGCGCCCAATACGATAGGCAATATCCTCGTTAAGTTCATCGCCCAAGCGACCTCTAATATCGTAAGCTTTAAAGCAGGTTAACATGGGTTTCTTATGTGGAATGATGGTTGAATGATTTTACACATCTTTAGTGGATTGTTGTTGCTCTGTTGCACGTGGGCAAGCATTGCCCACCCTTGCTATTTGCCTGTGTGATGAGCAAGCAACAATCTAAGCAATCTTACGCAACATGTGGGGCGCTACTTTTAGCTGAGACATTCTGCCGAGTATTTCTATTAATACAATCACGCGTTGGTCGCTGTCTTTCATCTGGTAAATCGCGCTAAATCCAGCAAAGGGGCCTTCAGTTAAAAGTAGATTTTCACCTGCTGTAAATAGGCGCTGGGGTGACGCTTCTAGTGAGGTTTGGCCATTTTGTAGTAAGGCTATCAAGGTGTGCGACACATGGGCAGCTTCTAAACCAAAGCGCACCAATCGGCTTTACGCCTTGGGTGGAGTAGATGGGTGCCATACTCTTGGCTGGGGTCACTTTGCACAAATAAATAGCGAGGAAAAAGCGGTGCCTCTACCAGCGCCAGCGCACCACGCTTGAGTTTTTCTGTGGTTAACTTGGGGTAAAAACAAATATAGCCTTGGCGCTCTAAATTTTGCAGCGCGCGTAGCTCTTGCTGTGGCTTGGTGTGGCTTGGTGTGGCTTGGTGTGGATAAGATACCAGTGCGCGGCTTGATCTTCATCCGTATTATTTACAGTAAACTCTGTCATTAAAACCTCAAACACTAAAATCCAACATTAAAAACCAGCTACCTAAAACCGTGCTCTTTAAAACCCAGCGCACGTTTAAGTTCTTGCACAGAGAATAGGTTTTATGAATGCGATGAATACCCCTAAAATCAAACCAAGCATTAATCCAACCATCACAAAAAGCGTTTTATTCGGAAAAACTGGATGCTCTGACACCTCCACTAGACCTTGCAGCGCCTGCGTTGAAAAAGTGTGCTCAGGGCTGAGTCTTTCTTCTAACATTCGCTTAGTGTACAGAAAGCTTCTCAACTCAGCTTCACGCATAATTAGCACATTACTAATTAATACAGCTTGAGAAAAGTTACTTTCATTGGTCGTTGATATCTGAGTTAACAACTTTTTCAATCGAATGACTTCTTCTTTGCTTTGTTTCGATTCTAAATCAAGGGACGCCAACTCTTGACGCCAGCGATTGACAGTAGGAGCTAATATTTTATCGTGAATACTTGCTAACTGATTGATCACAGCAAGCAATTGCAATTGGGCATTTTTAGCAGACTCAGCTCTTAGTGTTAGTGTAATTAATTCAGATTTTTCTAATTTGACTTTCATCTTACCGAAGAAGAGTTTAGCTTTTGAATTATATTTATCCGCTGGCGAATCCAAGCTTAATAAAACATCCTCTTGAAATGATTTACTCTTGATGCGATCAACCACTCGAAGCACGGGCTCGACTGGGTTACCAGGGTTACCAGCGTTACCAGTGCGAACAAGCGCATTGGCCTCCCACTGAGGCGTAATAGTCAAAACAACAGCTAATGCCAACCCAGCACCTGCAAAAGCACAGCCCAATATCATTCTAAAATTGCTACGTATAAATGCAAATAAATCCAATAGGCTTATTTCATCCTCATAAACCGTAGGGGTTGCTGGGGTATTTTGTGGAGTGTGATTTGTCAATTGGGGCTCTTTTTTGTTTGTTTAACAATAGATTTGGTGGTGGATTTTATGGCTGATTCCATAATATATAGTGCTTTGAAAATTATTCGTCTATCTTTTTTGAATTTTGCGATCGATCTTTTTAGCCTATTTTTTCAATCTATAATTTTGTATTCTAATCCATATTTCTTAGACTGAATTGTCATTATTGTATTAAAAACTCCCTTGATGTCCCGCTGAGTGCTTAATTCTGCTTAGTTTTTTAATTTACTGTAAAGTCCAATATCATCCAAATGAATTGATATTTTCGAGCAACAGGTAATGCACTTTTCCCCGTCACTGGTGCTTTCCCTCAGCGGCCTTGTCTTCGCGCTAATACCGAACATATTGTTTTGATTTGAAACAATCGATAGACATGAAAAGCTCAGTCGTCAACGGAAAATGTAAAATTATGAATACAAACAACCACACAATTCCTAATGATGAAGATGGGAATTCATTTCTAACACTTGCCCAGTTGATAAGCATTAATACCTCAGTCGGTACACTCGCAACTGCCATCGAGCAACATGGCATCTACACATGGGATCGTTTTGGACGTTTCGGATTGGCCGGCGAAGCGGATAAGAATCAAGCACTCAATTTGCTGGAAATTCAGCACAAATGGGAATCGGATGCAGATGCTCATTTTCACGAAGACCCGCGTTCGCCCCTAGAGCGGCTTGAAGGTGATTGGGATAACCCGTTTGATCGATTTGGCTGGGCCACCGAAGTAACACCTGATTTCTCCAACATTCGCCAAACTCAGTCCGAAGAAGAGCCCAAGCAAATTTCCAAGTCACGGCGCAAGGCACCTGATGCCTTTGTTGCAGCCATTTTGAAGTTGTTTGTCGAGATTGCGAAAAAAGACCCCCAGTTGGAGTTAGATAGAATGCCGGGTATCAAGTCAGATTTGTACGCATTAGCAATCAAGTTCGATGCAAAGCTCGACCATTCATTGAGCACGTTTGATACCTATATCGAATGCCTCTGTAAGTTCAAACGCGGATCGCGTTCAAGTGATTACTACCAAACCCATTTCCCAGAGTATTATCAATAGGGGAACACCTTTGTGGGGCGAGGCGCCCACTGTCAGTGTTTCGCAAGTCTTCGCCAATTTCCCCAATTTTTGAATTCGTCATTTTTCGATTTAATTCGCGACACGTCCAACAACTACCTATTGAGGTATAAACATGTCGCAAAAAATCCAACGGCTTCCCGCCGTTAAATCTGAATCCGGTCTTTCCCGTTCGACCATCTACTTGCGCATTACTCAAGGGCTATGGACTAAACCAGTCAGCCTTGGTGCGCGGGCGGTGGGTTGGCCTGAAAATGAAGTTGATGCAATAAATGCTGCGCGCATTTCCGGTAAGTCCAACGAGGAAATTCGCGCACTGGTTATTAAGCTAGAAGCAACGCGTAAATTTGTAGATCAAGGGGGTTGCCATGAAACCCAATGATCTGACAGTTTCCGCAACCGAGCCCACAGAAGCAGGTAAAGGCGGCGTTTTGATAACGAGCACGCTGGAAACCCTTCAATACCCCCCACATCCGAACGCACCATCATCACACCCAATTCTTTAAGGAGCAATACCATGCAAGACAAGACCGTAGCACAGCAAAACACACCATCCAAAATCTCCACCCTCAATGCCCTGCGGCTGCCGGCAAATTACGGGGCGACCTTGGGAGTAAAAAAGCTACTCACCACTGTACCCGTGGGTAAGCCAAAAAAAGCGCAGTTTTTCCGCACCCATTCAGACGAAAATATGGTCTTCCCTGCCATGCTGCTGGAACAGAAGGAGGCTAGGGAAACCTACATCGTTATCCCTGCTGTGGCACAGGAATTGAGCGAACTGATTCGCCCCGTGCAACTCTTTACCGTCATCGACCGGCAGAACAACGTCTTCCTGATTCCAGTGCCACTTCCTGGAGAAGGGGGGACACGAAACCCATGGCATGAATCATTGGCACAAGCGGTAGAACTCGCTAAGCAGAATTGGCTGCGCATCAATGCCAACATGACTCTGGGTGGTTATGATGTCTACACGGCGGAAGGAGTATTACCCGAACCGGAGTGGCCAGAGCATACGATTGACGAACTGGTCGAAGTAGCGTTCCGCGGCAAGATCATCACTAACCTCGATCATCCCATGGTGCAATCGTTGTTAGGGAAGATTTAATGGCCGCGCCCATTTACTCCGAAGGGGTCCGGTTTGTGGACTTCGAGTTCCACCCCGCGCGTTGCCATGAAGGCAACCCACCTGTGCCAGTGTGCATGGTGGTGCGGGAGTGGTCTTCAGGACATACCCGCCGTTATTGGCAAGATGAGCTCCAGCTGATGGGCAGCGCACCCTTCCCGACGTGCGACAGGGCGTTGTGCGTTGCTTACTTTGCGTCGGCGGAAATGGATTGCTTTCAGGTACTGGGTTGGGCATTGCCGACTCATCTTCTTGACCTGTTCGCTGAGTTTCGTTGCCTGACCAATGGGCTGCGACTTGCACATGGAAGCAGTCTTCTGGGCGCGCTCCTGCACTATGGATTGCCGACCATCAGTGGCGAGCAAAAAGACGCCATGCGAGACCTGGTACTCACTGGTGGCCCTTGGAACAAGTCAGAGCAAACAGCCATTCTTGATTACTGTCAATCCGATGTAGTGGCACTTGACCAATTGTTTTCGGCTATGCAAAACGAGATCGACTGGCCTCGTGCTATGTTGCGTGGCCGCTACATGCAAGCCGTTTCTGGTATGCAAGATAACGGAATCCCAATCGACACTGAAACGCTGGAAAAACTTAAGACGCATTGGTCTGCCATCCAAGATCAATTGATTGCCGATATAGACTGTGACTATGGGGTCTATGAGGGACGCAGCTTCAAAGCCAATCGCTGGGAGGAGTATTTAGTGAGGCATGATATTCCATGGCCACGATTAGAAAGTGGTCGTCTGGACATGTGTGACTCCACTTTTCGCGAAATGGCGCGTACTCACCCTCGAGTTGCGCCGATACGCGAACTCAGGTCAGCCTTGTCGGATATGCGCCTGTCTAGTCTGCAAGTCGGTGATGATGGAAGGAACCGCTGCCTGCTGTCGCCGTTTCGCGCTCGTACCGGGCGGAACCAGCCCTCCAACTCAAAGTTTATCTATGGTCCGTCGGTTTGGTTGCGGGGGCTGATTCAACCAAGATCTGGCTGGGGATTAGCCTACGTGGATTGGAGCCAACAGGAGTTTGGCATTGCGGCCGCTTTGTCGGGGGACCTTGCGATGCAAACGGCCTACCAAAGTGGTGACCCCTACCTTGCATTTGCCAAGCAGGCAGGTGCCGTTCCACCTGACGCAAACAAGAAGACCCATAAAGCTGAGCGTGAGCAGTTCACAGCCTGCGTGTTAGCCGTCCAGTATGGGATGGGTGAAGAAAGTCTTGCGGTTCGTATCAACCAGCCGGTAGCTCGCGCTCGACAACTGCTTGCCCTGCATCGACAGACTTACCGTCAATTCTGGAGGTGGTCGGACAGTGCCGTTGACGAAGCTGTTCTCGGTGGGCGGCTTTGGGCGGCTTTCGGCTGGCAAATTCAGACTGCGGATGAGCTGAACGACCGCAGTCTACGAAACTTTCCAATGCAGGCAAATGGAGCCGAGATGCTGCGCATCGCCAGTATTCTGCTGACTGAAGCAGGTATTCGGGTCTGCGCCCCAGTGCATGACGCCCTTCTAATTGAGGCTCCCCTTGACGAGTTGAATGAGGTGGTAACTGCAACCCAGACAATCATGCGTGATGCCAGCAGGATCGTTCTCGACGGTTTTGAGCTATCAAGCGATGCCAACGTAATTCGCTACCCTGACCGCTACATGGATGATCGCGGAGTGACAATGTGGAACAAGGTGATGAACTTAATTGGAGAGCCGCAGTACACCAGTGACCTGCGTCTGGCTGACGCACCACCTGCGGCTATCTGACGCACCCGTACATTTTATTTATATGTATTTATATATGACTACTAACCCTACCAATTATCTCAATATTCCTGTGAAGCGATTGCAGCTTAACCCTGCATCCGGGACATTGGTGGATGCACCCATGAAAGTGCTATTTCTCCGTGGCCCAATACCTTTGGATTGGCTAAGTAAAGCAGCCAAATTTCCTGGCAAGACGCTCAATGTGGCATTAGCACTTTGGTGGCGGCATGGGATGGCGAAGGGGGGGCCGTTCAAACTTACGCAAAAGGCGCTGAAAGCCCTACACGTTGGGCGAGATGCGGCAAGTGATGGATTAGCCCGGCTTGAACAGGAGGGATTAATCCGGGTAGAACGAAAGGCCGGCCAGCGTCCCATCATATCCATCCTAACCATTCAGCCTAAATAAAATCAGAGATAATCCGAACAGATAGCCGAGCCATGGCCGCTAGTCATGCTAATTGGAAGAGAGAGAAAACATGGGAAATATTGAAGATAAAACACCTAAGGATGCCATTGTGATGGGGATGCCGATAAACGACATCGATGTGCCTACGGCCCTCTATGGGGCCGTAGGTTACAACGCCATGAAGCACGGCATCTTGTCTCGTCTGGTGGTGTTGTCGCATGAGAATGGCGAAGAGTTTGCCGATCTCATGGCAGCGCTGATTGAGAAGCATCAACCGGCTGGTATGACCGAGGTGCATCTTGTCGAAGAACTGGCAGGCATCATCTGGCGTAAGCGTCGGGTGTTGCAGGCCGAAGGTTCGACGATCAACCAAGGTTTGAAGGTCTCGGTGAAAAATGCAGAGAGTGTTGTTCCATCAGCGGCACCGTTCGAGCCGGGCCTGACTGGCAAGGAAACCGACCTGCGTAATCTGGTGGGCATGACACCAGAGGAAATCGCCGAGCATCAGCGCAATACCCGGCACGACCTTAATGCGATGCAAAAGGCGACGGCAATTCTGCTGCGTGGTGGTGCGAGCGCCTATGACAAAGCCTTGCGGGCGCTGCTGCCAGATTCACGCGAATGGTGGCAGAACTATGTTGATGAAGATGAATACACGGCGACCGCCGAAGGGCTGGCCGATTTTATCCGCGAGCATATTGAACCAATCTGTATGGTCATGGAAAAGGAGGCGCGGCACCATGAGGCAATCAAGGCGCAGACTCTGGGCGAAGGGCTGCAAGTACATCGTCTGGAAAAGCTGATGCGCTATGAAACGCACCTCGACCGTAAGTTTGAACGCACCCTTGCCATGATTTTGAAGCTGAAAGAGCTCCGCAGCAGACGGTAAGGTGCGAATTTGGTCATGAAAGCACATGGAAATCACACAACCTGAAAACAAGCTAAAAACCATACAGGGTGCGGCTATTGGCTAAACCACTCATTCATGAGCAAGCATATTATGCAAGATAGCTTAATGATTTAGGCAAAATCTGGGAGAAAAAATGGGTGGAATGGGTAGCGGGCGGCGGGATCAAGGTGGCAAGAGCACGACGGAAGATTGTCGTGCGCTGGATGTACGGTACTTGCAGCGAGACGGTTTGCTGTCAACGGGGCGCTCGTTCAGTGTGGATTGGACTCGCAACGGCAATAAGGTAGCGTCCATTCAAGTTCGGGCGGAAGCAGATCGGGTGATTCTCGACTACCGGCATCGGCGCAACAGTGGCGAATGGAAGCCCGTGAATTATCCTGTTAGGATTGAGTGGACACCCTGCAACTACGGCGGATCGCGGGCGTGGTTTCGCTGCCCAGCGGGTGGCTGCACTCGCCGTGTCGCTAAACTATTCCTTGGCAGCTCCGGCATTTTCGCGTGCAGGCACTGCTATCAGCTTGCCTATGCCAGCCAACGTGAAAACGTGGATGATCGCGCAACGCGGCGGGCAGATAAAATCCGTGATCGGCTTAAATGGGAGCCGGGCATTTTGAACGGGCATGGCGTTAAACCAAAAGGAATGCACTGGCAAACATACCAGCGACTAACCGTTGAGCATGATGCGCTGGTCAACCTTTCGTTAGGCTGGATGCGGCAGCGAATACAGGGGCTAGAGGATAAGTTGGGTGGCTTTGGTGATGACTTGAATCTGTTTCTCAAAATCGAGGTCTAACGAATTTCTGGAGCCACTTGGGCGGATGGGAGGGGCGGCAGACGAGCGGGAAAGGAGCGGCACAGCACGACCCCGCATAACCTGACAAGCTGGGTGGGTGGGGATAAAAAACCAACGCGCAGCTACCACGCACAAGAGCATCGCTTTTGTGCCAATAAGTAGCCAACATTCAGATTAAAGACAGACGCTCAATCGTGTCCGGATAGCATTCAACCAGACGAATCAAAATTGCAGCCTGAGCATTCGGACTGGCTCGGCCCTGCTCCCAGTTTTCCAGTGTGCGTTCGTTAGTGCGCAGGTATCTGGCGAATACGGTTCTTGATAAGTGCAGTTTCTCCCGCAGACTGAGCAACTCTGCCGGAGTGATGGTGAGTCCAGGTTTCTTTTCTACCACATGGTGGCGCAAAGTAATCTTGCCCTCGCGTGCAGATTCGAGTGCGGTGAATCCCTCTTTCAGTTCATTAAACAAGTTACGTTTCATTTGATTCTCCTTGCGCCCAACTCCTGCTTGAGCAGTTCCTTCATGACTTTTCGTTGTGCGGCGGTGAGATTATCCATCTCGTCTTTGCTATATACGGCATATAACCAAAATTGCTTGCCTGGCATCCACCAGTAATAAATCACACGGAGTCCGCCACGTTTGCCTTTACCTCGTTTTTCATCGGGGTAACGTACCTTACGCAATCCGCCCGTGCCTTCGATTACGTCACCGGCCTCTGGATTCTTCATCAACATCTTTTGAAACTCACGAAAACTTTCGTCATTCAGATAACTCTGCCGATGTCGCTCGAATGGCGGCAATTCAATGAAGGTGGCTTTCATAAGATAATCATACGCAAGTTGCGTACATTATACCAAGGGCAGTTATAAAACCGTGTCAATCTGACACAGTCTCGTGTAGCTAGTCTGTGTGCATGAAAGAGAGTTTAAGCAAGCTGCCGCTTGATTTGCTGAAGCTGAATTTAAGCGTCTAGCAATTTTTGAGTTTACCCATGGGTTTACCCATCAAGTGGAAAATAAAAATGTCTTACGGGTTGTTATCCTGTAAGCCATTGATTTTATGGTGCGCCCGGAGAGATTCGAACTCCCGACCCCTTGGTTCGAAGC